>Ga0316192_10000340_pt1 | contig 33651 bp, 31 predicted proteins | sample MerIslwburrow_MG_FD_204931 | JGI IMG/M metagenome (GOLD analysis project Ga0316192, IMG submission 204931) | Coastal sediment microbial communities from Maine, United States - Merrow Island worm burrow | ecosystem: Environmental > Aquatic > Marine > Coastal > Sediment | place: USA: Maine...
TTTCTTGGTGAATATTTGCAATAGCCCGGGACATATCCGGACATATATTAATTGAACAATGGCATTTTTAAATGCTCAAATCCTGATAATATGCCGCTGCGCCCATTTTCATGCTTTTATTTTATCCGTTTAGAGGTTATGTTTGTTCATGGACTATTCCTTAAAAACGCTCGGTTGGTCTGACTTTTTTCAGAAAGCGCTTCCTGCGGAGCTTGACGATGAGCGCCTGATTGGTCGCATTGCCATTGAAAACCGTAATGCTTACTCGGTTTTAACCGAAGGTGGCGAGCTAATTGCCGAGGTCGCAGGCAGGTTGTTGTTTACACGCAATTCAGCCGCCGATTTGCCAAAAGTTGGCGACTGGGTGATTTGCCAGACATTTGCAGAAGAAAAGGCGATCATTCATCTTGTCCTGGCGCGCCGCACCAAATTTTCCAGAAAAGTGGCGGGAAAGCGCAATGAAGAGCAAGTCATTGCGACCAACCTTGATGTGATTTTTATCGTGCAAAGTCTTGACAGTAATTATAATCTGAAGCGCCTCGAACGACAATTGGTCATGGTAAAAGAAGGCGGCGCAACGCCTGTTGTTTTGTTAAATAAAACCGACCTCTGTAATAATTTGGGGAATAAACTCGAAAAGGCCAGAGAGGCCGCATCCGGGGCGCAGGTAATTGGTTTAAGCGCCAAAACCGATGATGGCATTGCCGAATTGAGCAAGTTGATCGAAAGTGAAAAAACGTATGCGTTTATCGGTTCATCCGGTGTGGGAAAATCAACTTTGATCAATTTGTTAGTCGGCAAGGAGGTGCAGGAAACCCGGGACGTTCGCAGCATTGATTCGAAAGGGCGTCATACGACAACACGCAGAGAGTTGATTGTGCTCAGCGGCGGCGGTTGCCTGATCGATACGCCGGGAATGCGTGAATTTCAGCTCTGGCACGCAGAAGAAGGGGTGGGCGACGCTTTTCCAGACATTGAAGAACTGGCAAAAAAATGCCATTTTTCTGACTGCAAACATGAAAAAGAGCTCAAATGTGCGGTATTGGCCGCTGTTGAATCAGACGAACTGTCGCGTGCCCGATATGCCAACTACTGCAAATTGCAAAATGAATTAAACTTCCTGAAAAGTAAAACCGATGGAAACAAATGGGAACAGCGCCGCAAAGACAAAACTCAGGGAAAGCTGTACAAACAAATTCAGACTGAAAAACGACGACGTAATAAGAGTTAACCTCCGGCTCTACACCGAAACATTCCAAATAAATCTGCGTTGAAGTTTTGTCAATCGCAGCATCCATCCCGCGCAGGGCGAACGCTCCATGCGGCTCGCGCGGTTATTCGAGAAAGTTCAATTGACGGTTGATACAGCAACTTTTGCGAGGTTTTCTGTAGATTTTTTCAGGAGTATCTTTTAAAATGAACCGTTGGACTTTCAAAATGGCCTGGCGCGACAGCCGACCAAACCGAAAACGTCTCTTTCTTTTTGTCACTTCCATCCTCCTCGGAATTGCTGCAATTATTTCCATTGGCTCATTTGGCGTTAACTTAAACCAGGCCATCGACAATGAATCAAAAACATTGCTCGGCGCCGACCTGCTCTTCGCTTCCACGCAACCCTTTCCCGCTGAGATAGAAGCTATTGCCGACTCCATTCGTGGCGCGCAGGCGCGGGAGTATTTATTTTCTTCCATGGCATTTTTTCCAAAAAATGAGGCGACGCGCCTGGTTCAGGTTCGCGCGGTTGCCGGCGCCTACCCCTTTTATGGCGCTATGGAAACAGAGCCAATGTCAGCCGCGCAAACCTACCAGTCAGACCGATTTGCATTGGTGGATCAGACGTTGCTCCTGCAATATGATGCGCAACCAGGCGACACAATACAAATTGGTCAAACGTCTTTTCAAGTCGCAGGCAAAATCTTGAAAATACCGAACCAGCCTTCAATTAGCAGCTCACTCAGTCCCCGCGTCTATTTGCCCGCCAAATATCTCGACGAAATGAACGTTCTTGAACGAGGCAGCCGCGTCACCCGACATATTTACTTTAAAATGACCGGGGAAGACGCCCCGAAGACCATTGCGGCAACCTACAAATCATTGTTTGAAAAACATCTAATTCGCGTTGAAACCGTCGAAACACGCAAAGAACGAATCTCCGCGACCCTTGATGATTTATACCGGTTCCTTAATCTGGTCGGATTTGTCGCGCTTGTTTTGGGCAGCGTCGGAATAGCCAGCTCAGTTCATGTTTACGCAAAGCAAAAAGCCAGTGATGTTGCAGTTTTGCGATGTTTGGGGGCAACCGCCGGCGCCGCTTTCTCAGTATACCTTCTGCAAGTCATAGCCATGACTGCAATCGGCAGTATATTGGGCGCGCTGCTCGGCGTATTGGTGCAAGTTGCCCTGCCCATGATCCTGGCCGACTTTCTTCCGGTTCCGGTAAAGCCGTTTTTGGTCTGGACAGAAATCTTCAAGGGCGCAACCGTTGGTTTTATCATCTCCATTTTATTTGCGCTGCTTCCGATGGCCGGCGTTCGAAAAGTATCGCCGCTGGGCGCGATCCGGGCAGAATATGAGCAAGCAAACCCAATCTATCGCGACCGGGCGCGCATTCTGATTTTCATTGCTATTGCGCTTTCCGTGACCGGCTATGCTATTTTACAAACCGCCGATTTTCAGCAGGGACTTTATTTTTCCGGCGGACTATTATTGGCATTTTTAGCGCTGGCCGGAGTCGCAAAAACCTTAACTTACTCAGCGCGACGTTTTTTCCCCGCCGCATGGCCATACATCTGGCGACAAGGCTTGTCAAATTTATTCAGGCCGAACAACCAGACTTTGGCACTGATGGTTGTCATTGGCCTAGGCGCATTCCTCATCACAACGCTTTATTTAACGCATGAAACTTTATTGGGGAAAGTGACCTTCATGGCAGAAGACAATCGACCAAACCTTCTATTATATGACATTCAACCCGACCAAAAAGAAGCTGTCGGCAAAATGATTCGAGAACACGGTTTACCGATTCTACAAGAAGCGGCGATGGTGACCATGCGGCCTCAACAGGTTGTGGGAGAGGAGGTGGAGGACATTTTACAAGATTCCACACAACTTGAACGTCATCGAATTTTGAAATGGGAGTTTCGCGCCACTTATCGAGACAGCCTGTTTGATTCAGAAAAAATTTTGCGCGGCGAATGGATTGGAAAAATCCATGACCCGAATGTCACAGTCTTTCCTGTTTCAATGGAAGAAAGCGCGGTGAAAATGTTTGCAATCGAACTCGGCGACACCCTTGTTTGGAATGTGCAGGGGACGCCGGTCAAAAGCTGGCTCGCCAGTGTTCGAAAAGTAGACTGGCAACGAATTCAGGCAAATTTTATGGTTGTTTTTCCAGTTGGTGTTCTTGATGACGCTCCACAAATTTTCATTGCCGCAACAAGGGTAAATTCGACTGAAATTTCAGCGAAATTGCAACGTGAAGTTGTAAAAGCTTTTCCCAATGTCTCCATAATTGACATTGAACTTGTTTTGCAAACCATTGACACGCTTTTGGGCAATGTTGCATTTGCAATTCGTTTCATGGCCATGTTTAGTATTTTTACCGGTCTGGTTGTTTTGGTTTCCGCAGTGATTATGAGCAGGTTCCAGAGAATTGAAGAGAGCGTGTTGTTGCGCACTTTGGGCGCCTCACGACGACAAGTGAGACAAATCATGTTGATCGAGTACTTTTTTATGGGCGGCTTTTCTGCGTTGGCCGGATTGGCTCTGGCTTATTTTTGTGGATGGGCTCTCGCTTATTTTGTCTTTGACGCCGTTTTCGTTCCAGGTCTAATGCCGTTTTTGGCAGTGAGTTTAGTTATTGTTCTTTTAACCTTATTGATCGGAACGTTAAATAGCCGCGGGATGCTGGATCGACCACCTCTTGAAGTTTTACGAGCGGAAGGCCGATAATCTAATTTGCACTGCAAACCGCCAAAACAGCAACTAATAGCGTATATCTAAAAGATCCGAACACCAAAAGCACTTGATGATAGAATAAAAACACCATGGCGGATTCAAAACATCTGGGAATTCTTGAGAAAGGGGTCTCGGCCTGGAACAAATGGCGGATAGATAATCCGGACATTCAACCAGAGCTGAATGACGCTCTGATCAAAGAAGTGGATTTACAAGGGATAAACTTTTGCAATGCGGATTTGCGCGAAACCAACTTTGCTCAGTCTAACCTAAGTCAGTCAAATTTAGCCGGCGCTGATTTAAGCAGTTCCATTCTCACCCAAACGGTGTTAAACGGCGCTGATCTTTCCGGCGCCAACCTGAGTCGAGCCAACCTCAAAGAAGCTCTTCTCTCCCAAGCAAAATTGTGGCGTACTTTTTTCAACCATGCTCATCTCAAAAAAACTGACCTGTCATTTGCTCAGATCGAATATACTGATTTTCGCAATGCGGATTTAACAGGAGCCAACTTTACGGGCGCCAATGTTATTCGTGTAATTAATACCTATTGGAATATTACCGACGCCAAATGTGACTATCTTTTTATTGGCAGGTTTCCCTGTAAGAATCGACTCCCTGCGGATCGTAATTATAACGCAGACGAATTTCAAAAAACATACCGATACATCAGCCTGATCGAGATCAATTTACAATCGATTAAATGGCCGTCTGACATTGTTCTTGTGGAGTGGCTCGCAGCGCAAATTTCCAGAGAATTGCCCAATCTTGGACTGGAGCTGATTCGCGTGGTTCGGAAGGGAGTAACCCCGAAAGCCATTTTAACTGTTTCGAACAGAGAGCTTTATGGTGAGGCAAAGAGACTTGTTCTGCATCGCTACCAACACATTGTCGACACAATGAAACAGAACGATGAGCATACAGAGGCTCTCAAGGCCGAGATCAAAGAATGGATTTCCCAACTTGTGCCAAACAGGGAAGATGTCATCTGGTCGGCTCCGAAAAAAACTGCGCCCGTAAAACCTGCCCTCATTGAATTCGTCGATGAACTCGAAATGTTTAGATGACGCGTTCATTCCAACCATGCTTTTGAAAAATCAATGGCGCGTCGCGTCAATCTCACACTTTTTAGTTCGGTTGGCAGAACCACATAGTTTTCGGTTTCTCCAATGGGTTTCCATAACATGCGCCCGGATAAATCGTTCTCCAGACTCAAATTCTCTGTAAAACGTTTCAATGCTGAAATTTTTGACAACCGCCCCGCGTCATAGCAATCCACAACAATGTCATAATCACCACTCCTGAGCCTCTCCAAATAATTTTCACGCGTTTGCAACCGAGTGAGGTCAATTGAATAACCCGATTGTCTGAGCTGCACCACAATGCGTTCCGTTATCTCTTGCGCAACATCGTCGGTGTTCATTGAGATAAGGCGCAACTGGTCAACCGGACCGGCTACCGTTTTTTGAGTGAAGTCGGCGTCTACATTGAGCGCTTGATTTTCCTGCTGTGTGAGGGCATGAAAATTTGCCGATGAAATTGCTTTGCCGATATTTTTAAAATTGAGCCGGTCAATTAATTGGCGTCTCGCCTGAAAAGAAAGCCGTCCTTTTTCATTAAAAGCCATAAAGTAGGTTGTTTTGCCAGGCAATCGCCACACTTTCAAAAAATTTAATTGGGAGAAGTAATTGATTTCTTCCGGTTTGCGAAGCCATCCGCCTTTATCCAAATCAAGTCCCAATTCATCGATCAACTTAACATTGGCAGCGCTAAATATAAGGCTCTTCAGCGGCGGCGAGCCCCGGTGATAAAACTCATTTCTTGCGCAAACCACGCGCACGGAATTTTTACGCGTCACTTTAAACGGCCCGGTTCCAAGCATCTCGCCAGTTTCGTTATAGCTTGCGACCGCAAAGCAGGAATGCGCCAAATAGGTTTTTGCTATTTCCGTCTGCGGCTTGACGAGCTGAATGCGCAGCTGATTTGGCTTGATTGCCTGCAAGCCTGCTATAGCGTCTCGTTTTCCGGTGGAAAAAAGCGCACCGCCCGCAATGTTTTCCAAAAATTGCTTTGAAATGCACTTATCTACGTTGCATGATCGCCAGCTTTTCTCCCAACCAGCTTTGACATCATACGCCGTCGCCTTGCTCCCATCTGAAAAACGGATTTCTTCAGGCAATGCAATATCCCACGTTTTCCCATCGACTGAAGAAGTGATGCGACGGGCAAGTTGAACCTGACCCGCCGTACCCGATTCGCTGTAAAGTGTTTCAAGGATTTGTGAGAAAACAGGAAAGGGATAACTTTTTTCGCCGACATGGACATTTGAGCCTGGATAATTATTGATGAACAGTTCAAGGGTTCCATCATATTTTACATAAGACGGCTCTTCGAAACTATCAGGTAAATGCCAGTTCAACTGACTGTTTTCGGTGAAATAAATATTGGAAAATTGTCCGTTAGCAAGCGTTTCCGTTGTAGCCGTAAATAAACCACTGCTTTTACGAAAACGTCCGGCGCAAACCGCCTTTACTTCCGCAGGATAAACTGTTGACTCGCCCAATGCCTGCAACTTATCATCGGTGATTCTAAAAACGGTAAACCTGTTCCGCTTTTCAGCGCAGATGGCAAGCAATTCCGTGGAAAGTAAGTAAGCTTGTTTTCCCCAACGGCGTTTAGACTGCCACAATAGATTATTGGCTGAGTCGAGCCGTTTCAGGTAGCCCGCCTGATCAATTATTAATAATTGATCAGCGGATAGGCGGCGCAAATCCTGAAAAGCCCCAAAGCCGCCGCTGCGACTATAATAGATTGGCCGTCCGGGTTGCGAATACCATGCGCCCGGATTACTGGTTTTATGCAAAAAATCGGTTGAGCGAACGTTGCGAATCCGCTGATTTTTCAAATCAACCACTTGGGGAGTTTTGAGGTTGGAATGAATGAAAATGTATTCATCCTTGCCCTTTCCGGCAACCATGCGCCCGACAGGAAAGGCAGATTTGACCGCATGTCTGTCAGCCGTGATGACAAAACTTTGTATCGCAGGTCGTCCTGACTTGGAAAAACTGATGGTCGAGACAGAATCGGCAAACAGTATCAAAATCTTTTCTTTTTCCCTGGCGCCGCCTGCCCAGACCAAATCCAGAATCTGGCCTTGAAGCCGTAAAATTGGGACATGCTCGCTTGCACGAGCCGTGTAGTCTGTTGAGATAAGTTGGATGGGCAGCAAGAATTTCAAGCCGTCGCGTTCAAGGGCAATGTTTAGAATTCTTTCCCGTCCGTCAAGCAAACGCGCCAATTTCTCCGCAACAAGCCTGCGTTGCGTCTGATAAAGGGGTGATGATTCAGGAGTCGCTAAAAAAACGAGTATTTCCCTGACCAGTTCCGGATCGGCGAGAACCATTGCCTGCGTCTTTGACGGCGCATCGAATTCAGAATCGACTGCGGTTAGGTCAGACCGTGGCTTACCGGGATTGACGCATGCCAGCGCGCAAACCAGACTAAACATGACAAAGAGAAGATATTGTGTTGAAAAGGCGCTAAAATATTTCATAAGAATGGGTCAACTTAACTTCTTCTGTAATTTATCGAATGAGCTTAAAAAGCATTTCTCTCTGTATGATTTTGATGAGGCGCGCGCCAAAAGAACCAATTGCCTCTTAGCTGCGATCATCCAACCATGCCGCACTGCGAGTTTATATTTGGCAATAGGCTTTTTTCTCAAACCATGCGAGCTGAAAAACTCACTTTAAAGAAAAGCATAGGGATAGAAGAATCAAGATAAATTATCAACCCCAAATCTGAAAAATTTAAATGGGAAATTTACTTTAAAGCAGACCTTGCCGCAAGCGACTGTTTTGTCCGCTTGTTTATCGTCTTCAGGATGGTTAAATTTTCATTTATCAGATAGATCGCATGCAAACTCTATACTTTATTGCTCATCTTCAGGCTTAATTTTATCCGAATGATAAAAATAAAAAATCTGCATTTTAAATATTCTCCCAAATCTGAAAGAGAAGCCCTGGCAGGCATTGATCTGCATATTCCGGCGGGTGAGTCTGTCGCGCTAATGGGAGCAAACGGCTCAGGAAAAACCACCATCGCCCGTTGTTTAAACGCCTTGTTGACACCCGGCGAAGGCGAGGTGTTGATTAATGGTTTGGACTCCCGGCAGGAAAGCAATCATCTTGAAATTCGCACGGCAGTTGGCATGGTCTTTCAAAATCCGGAAAACCAAATTGTCTCAACCACCGTTGAGCGTGAAATTGCTTTCGGGCTGGAAAACCTTGGCATTCAATATGAAAAGATGCACAGAATTGTCGATGAAATGCTGGACATGTTTGATCTGGCGCAATATCGCAAACATCCGCCACACCTGCTTTCCGGCGGAGAAATGCAGCGCCTGGCAATTGCCTCGGTTGTGGCTATGTCGCCGCAGTTCATTGTATTTGATGAACCAACCGCATTATTAGATCCGCCAACTCGTGAGACCGCCTTGAGAATCATCAAAGAACTGAACAGCGGCAAGAAGGCGCGACCAATTAGCGTTTTGCTCATCACGCAAACCCCGGAAGAGGCGCTGATCTGTGATCGACTGCTCGTATTGGAACACGGCAAGCTCATTCTTGATGGAACGCCGCATGATATTTTCTTACAAGCAGATCGATTAGCAGCGGTCGGCCTCTCGGCGCCGGTTGAATATGTGGCGTATCACAAAGAACTGCACAGCGGCAAAAAACCTTCCTTTACACCGCAGGATTTCCACAACTATTTAAAAAATATAAAATAGCTCTCCCTTTTATTTTATTCGTAGCTGAACTCAGAAAGCGGTCAGCGCAGTTTGTATACTACCCATGCAAGGATTTTCCCCAAAAAGTCAAAAAAATCGCATTGTCTGTAAAATGGATGACACGACAAAATATGAAACGAGACAAACGAAAAGGAGCCTTGGCAGGTTATAGAAAAGCGAGTCCGCTTGTCAGGTTCAGCGCTAATCTTGCCATCGTTGGCTTCTTCCTTACTCTCTTTATTTTTATTTATGGAGAAGTAATTGATACGACGAAAACCGATTCAAAAGCTGCTCAGCATGATCGCGATGAAAAGCATAATGAAACATCAACGCATATTGATGAGGTTCAATTCAAAATTGACAGTGCCTTAGAACAAATATCAACTGTCGTTAATAATGGAGACTCAAGCAACCCAAAGTCACGTCCTACTAATGAACCCCCGACACCTCCTTTACCAATATCAGTCGACAGCCCGAAATTTTTCAACGTCACTCTGACTGTCAATTATAAGCGAAAAGACGCAAAAATTTATGTTGACGGAAAATTTTACGGTGAAGTAGGCGACACACTTAAAATTGCCAAGGGTTCACACGAACTTAAGCTTGAACACACAAATCCAGTGAAAAAGCAAAATTGGCAATATATTGATTCTATACGCGTATTGGAGAATAAAAGTATATTAATCGGCTCTAATGGTTGGACTAAAAAATAGGAGTTTCATCATGAGAAAGGCATACAGCCTTTTTATTTTCATCGCAATAATTTTGTTTTCACCAGTGCAAATTTTAAGTCAGAGCCATGATTCGAACTGGATTTTGATATCCTTGCCATATGCTGCTGTTCCCGATAACCTTGAAGACGATGATGTGTCCGAGATTATAAAGAAACTGGCAGAAAGGATTCCAGAGGAATTGGAAGCACAACTACGTCGTCGCTCAAAAAAATCAATTCAATTTCTCGACCGCGCAGTATTAATAGAATTACAAAAAGTTACACAGTGGGAAAACAGCAGCGGCCTGGTTCAGGAAGTTCAGCAGGTTGTCTCTAAACCTTTTGATGGCATTTTGTCAACCAAAACAATAAGAAATTTGATAAATATCACAATTAAAGCCAAGGTAGTGGATAAAAAGTCTACAGTGACTGAAACCACTGCCGAGGAAAGTCTATCTTTGGAATACCTGCAAGATAGGGTGAAATTAGATTCAATGTATAACTCGTTGGCAGATAAGATAATCAACGAAATCTTGCCGCAAAATGCCCTTGTTCGATATCAATTTCATGGGTGGGACGCTCCACGCTTCCTGAACTATTCAACGATTTTGCCGGGAACAACTTTTTTAAGTTCACTCGCCTGGTTTTTGATTGAAGACGGCAAGGTCAATGATAGCTTTTCCAGGTACAACGACCCTCAAAGTGACTCACAGAGCGTAGCGCGCAACAGAATAGAGACAGAAAGGACTCTGACCCGAAGAAATATTGCGGGCAATATCTCGATTGTTTCAGGAGCGTTGCTGGGTGTCGCGCTGATACGCGATATTTTTTTGCATGGTGAACAAAGCAATCAGCCTAAACTTGCAGAAGCAGTCAAACCAAATTTAAAATTAGTTTTGGCGCCCGCAACAACCCCAGACAAATTTTCGCTGACTTTATTTTTATCTTTTTAAAAAATGAAAGGAATATTATGAATTACAAAAGTCGATTGACGCTTATTTGCTGCCTGGTTGTGGTATCTGGTTGTGACAAAAAACTGGCATTTGAACAATTGAAGACCCGGTCAACAATAATTTCACAATTTCTGAAACTTCTACGCGAAATCGGGTGCCCATAACCAATTTTGAAGATAGACCAGATCAAAGTATTTGGGGACTCGAACATGGTATTGGGGACGAAAGAGGGGGTGTGGTTACACATAGCGTCGTTCAAGGTCTTTCTTCGGAAAACAATCCAAGTAATATTTTACAAGTAGATTATGATGTTTCCAATAACGATATGAGTTTGGTTGCATGGTTTCAAACACTTGGTGTCCCAACAGGTTCAGGTTCAGCCTGGATTAGCTCATTTAACGCAAAAGCGATGAACATAAAAAGCCTGTCATTCTTTGCTATCGGAGATAAAGGTGGAGAAAAAATGTGCATAGATCTTCTTGACGCTAGCGGTCAAGGTTCAGAGTCAGGTGTGGAAATAACGCTAACGAATAGCTGGACTGAATACAAAATCATTTTGACTAATACAACAAATGGCACGGTAAACCTGTCTGAACTGGTTGAATTTTCTTTAACAATTTTCAACGGTCTGGGGCCTGATACCGGTAAGTTTTTTGTTGACGATTTTGCTTTCGAATGGTAAGCATTCGACGGCGCTGGCGCTAACAAAATTCAGTTGGCAACCAGCTACCGCAAGAAAATTCTGCTTTGTCAGAGCGGTATTGGTTTTATTGCAGTTGGGGGGCGCGCGCAATAATTCAAACACTTAAGTTTCGCGCTTTAAAGAAAATGAACCTATTCGCGCTTAAAGCGTGTAGCCTGCTGCAAATCAAATTGGACGAATATCTGGACAAATTGGCGCGTCAGGCTTTATTTGCTTTCGGAGAAAGCTCATCGCAAGAGCAGCATTTTGTTGGTTTTACTATAAGATCCCGCTTTGAGGCGGTAGAGGTAAACGCCGCTTGCCACCTGTTTGCCGCGTTCATCGCGTCCGTTCCACCAGGCCGTGTGCATGCCACTGTCCTTCATGCCATTGTCGAGCCGCCGCACCAACAATCCATTCATGCTAAATACGCTTAATTCAATATTTCCAGATTCCGGGACATAGTAAATGATGTTGGTTTCCGGGTTAAACGGATTCGGATAATTCATCAGCATCTGGTAAGTGGAAACCGTTTCTGCGGCGGGTTTCGGAGTTATGGATGTGGTTTGAACGCCGTTCCAAAGTGTGAGCGCGGCGTCAGCGTTGCGTTGCAGCTCGCTGAGATTGTTTCCACCAATAAGCGCGAAGGTAATAATTTCGTTTCCGCCTGCAGGAATGTTAACGGCTCCGGCTGAAAGCACAATGGCCACGTCCTTTTCAAGCATTGCCGCGCTGTTTCCCGGCGCGTTCAGACTTTGCCACTTTTCTGCGTTGGTAAAATTGTCGTTAATGTCGATCTCGGAGTCGCCGTCGTTGTCTAAAAGTGCGATCGCCGCAGGTTGCGCCGTTAACAATTTGACGCCGATGTAAAGTGAATCGAGCCAAACGTAGGCCATCCTGGCGAGAGAATCATAAGCCGCTGAATTGCGATATGTATCATTTGTCCGAACCATAATGTCCCAATCCATAAAAAGACCGAAACGAAAACCTGTCAGGATTGAATCTCTTTGATTTTGAATATCATAGCGCAACAGAACAAATTTTTCTTCGTCAGAGTTGTTGTTGGCAAAACTATATTGCTCAATGCCAATTCCAAGCGGCGAAGGATTTTGACTATCATCAAAAGAGGTGATGGTTTCCTGGGCTGTGGCCATGCCGGGTTCTTTTAATTCAACGCCGTTTGGCGCGGGTTTGAAATCATTGTCAAAAAGACCGGGAAGTTGAATGCGGGCGGCGTTTGAAATGCGGGTTGCGCTGACGCCGCAGATGATGGCTCCTTCATAAAGCAGGTTCCGGCTTTTGTTGAAAAAAAAGCCCTGTCCATCTGTTATGTTGTTGGGATCTGCAATGCCAATTCTGCCAATATTGGTGACCGCGCTTGAAATTTGATTGATGTCTATGGTTTGGAACGAGGGCGCAATAGACAGGCTTAGATACTCAAAATCCGAATAACCCGGCGTGGAAAAATCTATTCTAAGCTGAAGTTCATTTGCTGATTGTGCGGTTTCCAGGACATTCATAACAAAAATTAGCGGCAATGATGTTTCTTCCATAACGTTTAGTCCGCTGATTGATGCAACGGAATTTTCAAAAAGTATATCCGTGTTTGCAGTTGCAACCTCAACGGTCACATGGCTGACCGGCTCCAGATAATTGATCAAGGAAATATGCAGCTCAACACGTTCGCCGGGTTCGATGTTGCCATCGCCGTCTTCGTCGTGAATGGTCATTGAGGAAACGCGCACAGCTGAGGTGGTGTCTGTCACAGCGCGATAGGCGTTGAGTCGCCCTTTTCCCAGATAGCCGGCGCGTGAAGGGTTGCCGCTATCGAGATTGTCAGCGGTTAGACGCAACTGATGAATGACTTGCGTTCCAGTCCAGGCAGGATGAAGCGTTTTTACCAATGCGGCGACACCTGCAACAATTGGGGTTGAAAAAGACGTTCCGTTGCTGCCGCCGATAATCTGTCCAAATTGATTTGGCGGCAAAAGGCTTAGAGTGTTTGCGCCGGGAGCCAGAATGCCGAGTTTTGGGCCATAGTTCGAAAAAGAGGCAATGTTGTCACTTTCATCTGTCGCGCCAACAGCCAGAACGTTTTTGTATGCAGCCGGATAATGTGTTAACAGTTCGCCGTCATTTCCAGCCGCCGCAATTATGGCCGCGCCCTGATCCAGCGCAAACTGAATAACCTCATGCTCGAATAAAGAAAAAGCGCCTGATCGCCCCCAACTGATATTAATGATATCAGCGTCATTTATAATGGCGTATAAAATGGCCTCATAGCCATAATCAACTGTCCGCTCTAAAGTCGGATGCCCGGCATTGATAGCCATCAATTTTGCATTCCAGCTCGCGCCTGCCATCCCCGAAGCATTGTTGGTTGCGGCGCCTGCAAGTCCTGCTGTTATTGTGCCATGTTTGGCGTTATCGGGGGTTTGCATCAAACCGGTCGGGTTTCCGGTGTCATTTGCAAAATTCCAGCCGAAATAATCATCGATATAGCCATTGCCGTCATCGTCAGAGCCGTTATCTGCAATTTCCGATTCATTGATCCAGAGATTGCTTTTTAAGTCGGGATGATTAATTTCGGTTCCGCCGTCGATGATGGCGATAATCACATTGCCAGCTTCTGACTTAACAACATCCCAGGCTTTCGGTGCCTGAATGAGATCTAAGTAATATTGTGACGAAAACAGTGAATCATCAGGATTGGCGCTTAGCTGGTGACGATAAAGCGGCTCCATATAAATTATATCCGGATTGCTGTTCATTTCGTGGAGAAGGTCTACCGAAGCCTGTTTTGTTTCAGCTTCTAGAATATAGTGGTTTTGAAAGCGAGCGGCGCCTGTTTTTTGAAGATTGTCGCTGATAAGCGGTCGAAATTTCAGCCCTTCGATGCGTTGCGACAATTTATTTTGCACACCGCTTTTTTCCCTGCCCGCTTTTAGTTTTAAGATGAAGCGTTGACCGGAGGTTGCTTCCTCTTTTATTTTGTGCGCAGATGCGGCCCATAAACAGTCTCCCGATAGCAAAATTGCAGCAACGTGGCTGAGGAACAAAATAATATTTTTTGCAGGGTAACGTCCGGGCATTATCGATTCCAGTTTACAAAATAGATATTTTCAAATAATCACAATGCGCCGCGCCATGATGGTCGAATTGAGTCGTATCCGAATGGCCTGAATTTGACGTAAGAAATAGGTGTCGATTCCATCAGCCATTCATCCGTCGACGATGTTTTCGGAAAGATTTCGGCATCCTTTTCGCCATGGCGCTTCACCTGAGCTTCAAAAAATAAGTTTCATTTTCATCGCTGTTCTTTTCGGGCTCGCGTATTATTCGCTAATTTTAAAATCTTGACAAAAACTGGCGCTGTGAGATTTACCTAACCTCACCTGCAAATTTCACAGCGCCCACAGCTCACTCCTCTAATGTTGAGAGATCTCCTTCATCAACACCGAGGGCGCGCGCCTTTAACACGCGTCGCATAATTTTGCCGCTTCTGGTTTTGGGCAACAATTCAACAAAAGTGACCTTCTCTGGTCGCGCAATGGGGCCAATCTCTTTCGCAACATGTTTTTTCAGCGTATCTTCTAATTGAGCGTCGCCGTTCACGCCGGTTTTCAGAATAACATAAGCATAAATAGCATTCCCTTTTACTTCGTGCGGCAAGGCAATGGTGGCGGCCTCTGAAACATCAGAATGGCTTACCAGCGCGCTTTCAACTTCAGCAGTGCCCAATCGATAGCCGCTGACCTTAATCACATCATCAATGCGACCGATTACCCAGACATAGCCATCTTCATCAATGCGGGCGGAATCGCCAGCCTTGTACCAGCCTTGTTCTTTATAGTCGCTCCAGTACACCTCTTTGTAGCGTTCCGGGTCGCCATAAATCGTGCGCGCCATGCCAGGCCATGGAGCCTTCAGAACGAGTTTGCCTTCTTCGCCAGGTTTAACCTCTTTGCCATTGTCATCCACAACGCCAATTTCATGGCCAAAAAAAGGTTTGGTTGCCGAACCTGGCTTGAGCGGCGTAATGGGCAGCGGTGTAATTACAAAGCCGCCGGTTTCTGTTTGCCACCAGGTGTCCATAATCGGGCATTTCTCTTTGCCGATAACTTTGTAGTACCAACGCCATGCTTCCGGGTTGATGGGCTCGCCAACCGAGCCGAGCAAACGCAATGTGCTAATATCGTGCCTGGCCGGCCATTGATCTCCGAAGCGCATTAAACCACGAATGGCCGTCGGCGATGTATATAAAATCGTAATCCCATACTTTTCAACCATTTGCCACCACCGGTTCGGGTATGGATGATTGGGCGCCCCTTCATACATCATAATTGTGGAACCATTGATTAGCGGCCCATAAACAATGTAGCTATGCCCGGTAATCCAGCCTGGATCAGCTGCGCACCACCAACGATCCTCCTCCTTAATGTCGAAGACATATTTGTGTGTTGTGGAAGTATAAACCGAGTATCCGCCGTGCGTGTGCATCAGGCCTTTCGGTCGTCCTGTGGTTCCTGATGTGTAGAGAATAAAAAGCATATCTTCCGCATCCATAACCTCTGTTTCACATTTGGGGCTGGCGATTGGCAGACTTTCAAGATCGTGATACCAGAAGTCGCGATCATTTTCCATGAAGACATCGTGTCCGGTTCGCTTCACAGTGATGCATACTTCGATAGTTGGCGTTTTTTGAATTGCATCGTTTACAATGCTTTTTAAATCTGTGATTTTGCCGCGCCGCCAACCGCCGTCGGCGGTGACAATTACGCGACTTTGCGCGTCCTGAATTCGTTGAGCCAGCGCCTCGACGCTAAAGCCGCCATAAACCACACTGTGCGCGGCGCCGATTTTTGCGCAGGCCAGCATTGCGATTGCAAGTTCTGGAATTTGCGGCATATAAATCGTTACAATTTCCCCTTTTCGAACCCCCATGCTTTTCAGGATACTGGAAAACTTGGATACTTCACGGTCAAGCGCATGGTACGAAAAGGTTCGCACATCGCCGGGTTCGCCTTCCCAAATGAGGGCAAGTTTATTTCTGCGCCATGTTTTTAAATGGCGATCAATTGCATTTTGAATGATATTGGTCTTGCCGCCGACAAACCACTTGTAAAACGGTTTATCGCTGTCATCAAGCGTTTTATCCCACTTTTTACTCCACTCCAGTTTTGCAGCCTCTTCCGCCCAAAACCCCTCTCTGTCTTCGATAGATCGCTTGTAAAGCCCGTCATAATCCTGCACATTTGCGTTATCAATAATCTCTTGAGAGGGATAATAAAGATCTTTTTCTTTTGTTTGTCCATCAGCAGCCATAAAAAGGTCTCCTTTATTTCATGATGATCGGGGATAGTGTTGCAGATTATACAATTGTCCTTCCGATTTTGCAAATAGAAAGCTGCTGTTTTTATCAAATCTCGCAAGCTGACCTGCATTAATTTGCCAGCCATCAAGTGACAGCTTGAAGCCGCAGCCTTTTATCCTTGCATGTTGAATTGATTTTTTTGAGGGACAATACCGCTTGGACTCAACTTAAAAAATTGCATATTTGAGTAGACTTTTTAGCTTAAAAGGAAGAATGAAACATCGTGAAGCTCTTTTTATGAAGTTTTTTTGCTTTGTGTATTGTGAGAGTCAGCCGCTCCGTTTCCTCACAATGACCTGAAATATTGCTCAGATACTTTAACCGGGAACAGGAGATTACAAATGAACAAAAAGGCATGGATTAAGGGCTTTAAACTATTCTTGACGCTCGTTATTCTATTTTTTGTCGTTCAGTCATTAAAAGGCAAAGAATACGTGGAAGCCATCAAATTCTCGATATTCTGGGGAATCATCTCGGCATCGGTTTTTCTGGGAACAAACCATTACTTTCCAGCCAAAGGTCGCGCTTGTAAATGGTGTAAATAATGGCCTGCCTAAGAATTATACCCAATTTAGATGAAACGTAATTCTTCTTTTTAAAATCATCAGCGACATTTTTCATGAGCTGCCGGACGAAAGATCGAGTGTCGCCTCACTTTGGGAGCGGCCTGATTTAGAAAGACGCTATATCGGCTGATGAATCTATAAAAAATCGACGCTAAACTTAAAAAATACTATATGCGACAACTGAAGCTCGCTCAAGCCACAACATACAGTATATCGCACTCAGGTTTTGATTTTTCCACAAGACCGTCATCAGTTTAATATTAAGTATCTTGAAAAGCGAATTGTAACAATGATCTCTTATTTCCCCTTAAGGTTGGCCGCCTTCTCAGGACTTGTGGTTGGGTTTCTCAAAGTCGGGAATTATCTGCTCAAGCCGCTATTTCGCCAGCCATCAAGCTTTCTGTGGATGCCGCCGTTCAGCGAATTATTTTTGTTTATTCTGATTGGTCTGGCATTTTTTTCACTGACACTACTCTTACCCAAACGGTTCCATGAACGCGTCAATGTCACTTTTATTTTATTTGTAGGGTTTTCCCATCTTAGATTGATTTCCGGCAAAGTTCATCAATTAGCCTGGCTCATTTTTGCGGCAGGACTTGCCTTGCAAGTTTCTCTGATCCTGAGCAAGAAGCCTTTCCTGCGCGCCTTTATTAGCCGCAGCTCAATTATACTTTTGATATTGGCTGCAACCAACGCTGGCGTCGTTCTATCATGGCAGGTAATTCAAGAGAAAAGTGCAATCGAAAAACTGCCAAAAGCCTCACCTGAAGCCCCGAATGTAATATTGATTGTTTTGGATACCGTTAGGGCAAAGAGTCTCAGTTTATATGGTTATCATCGCAAAACAACGCCAAACCTGGAAAAATTGGCGAAAAAAGCGGTGGTGTTTACCGAGACTGTGGCCACCTCGTCCTGGACTTTACCATCGCACGGCAGTCTGTTTTCAGGTCGTTATCCGCATGAATTTTCCGGCGGTTGGCAAAATGCTTTTACCGGAAACCCACCGACCCTTGCCGAGGAGTTGCAGCAGCTTGGCTATATGACAGCCGGGTTTGTCGCAAACCTGTCGTATGGCTCGTTCATGCATGGACTGAATCGGGGTTTTATCCACTATGAAGACTTTCCCCTGTCATTGGACACCTTTATCTTTCACTCTATGTGGGGCAAGTTCATTGCAATAAAAATCAGAAAGAACCTTGGTAAATTTCAAGATGCTGTGGAAAAAGATGCGCAAGATATTAATAGAGACTTCCTGAGCTGGCTGGCAAAGCGAGAACCCAGTCGACCGTTTTTTGCCTTTTTGAATTATTTCGACGCGCACACGCCCTTCCTGCCGCCGCCGCCCTATGACACCATGTTTGGAGCGAAGAGACAATGGCCGGCAGATGATGTTGGGATTATTGCGCCTTGGCTTTGGCGACAATTTAACAGCGCCGACAAACAGGTTATGCTCGACGCCTATGAAGGCGGGATTGCCTATCTCGATCACCAGGTAGGCTTGTTGTTGGAAGAGCTGGAAGAGTCTGGAATTTTGAAAAACACTTTACTGATTGTCACCTCAGATCACGGCGAACAATTCGGAACAAAAGGCCATTTCGGACATGGGAACAGCTTATACTATTCCACATTGCGTGTGCCATTGTTATTTTCATTCCCGACAGTGTTGCCACAAGACACAACCGTGCGGCGCAGGGTCAGTCTAAGCGATGTGCCGAAAACCGTGACAGAATTATTGGGATTTGAGAAGACAAAAATTGCCGGAAATTCATTGTCGGGCTATTGGCGACATGAAAATAGTCGCCAGCACAACTCCGGAAAATTGATATCGGAAGTTCGCAAAGGAATCGGTGTTCCCGATTGGTTGCTGCATAGCAAAGGGGATATGAAATCGCTCGTTCATAAGGATTTACATTATATCCGCAACGGCGATGGCGTCGAAGAACTTTATCACCTTGGTAACGACCCGAATGAATTGGTTGACCTGGCATTAACGCCGAAATATGCAGACTTGCTGCTGGAATGTCGTATGGAGCTTAATAAAGCATTTGCTCAATAGCGGCGAACTTAACCATGAGTATATCCTCAGTTAAAATCAAGCTTGAACTTTGCTTGCCGCATTTCTATATTGCGAGTCTGCGCAATTCAAAAGGATTGCTGAAAAATCATATCTTTAGACAATCAAAATGAAACACCTTGTGGCTTATGCCGATGAAATTCGTCCAGGCGAGTGCAAAGTTGTGAGCGTAGACGGCCGGTTTGTCGCGCTTTTTAATATTGACGGTGCCTTCTATGCCACCAGCAATGCTTGTCCTCATAAAGGCGGGCCGCTCGGCGACGGACAGCTTTTCGGCAACCTGGTAAAATGTCCCTGGCATGAATGGAAATTCAATGTCGCCACCGGAGAATGTGTTGGAGCACCCGAAGTCAAATTAGAACGCTATCAAGTTGATGTAAAAAATGAACAGGTTTGGCTAAGCGCGTAAATGACGTTGACTGAGCAGATTAAGACGTTTATTCACGAGCTTGGTTTTCAATTAACCGGGGTTGCTCCGGTTCAGCCATTTCCTGAACTAAGCTTCTATCAAGACTGGATTGAGGCCGGACGGCACGGAGAAATGTCATATCTGGAACGCAACGCTGAAAAAAAGACAGATGTGCGCAACATTGCGCCGCTGGCCAAATCAGTTATTGTTTGCGCCAAAATTTATCACACAGACTACCCTCTCTCCACAGAATTTAAAGATCCGGCCAACGGCTGGGTATCGCGTTATGCCTGGGGAGATGACTATCACGAAATTTTGCAGCGCAAACTTTTTGATGTCGTTTCGTTTTTGCAAGAAAAAGTGGATGAAAATATCGTTGGCCGTGTTTATGTTGACACCGGCCCGGTCGTTGATCGGGTTTACGCCAAATATGCAGGTATTGGCTGGTTTGGAAAAAACACCTGTATCATCAACCAGCAAAAAGGATCCTGGTTTTTCCTTGCGGAAATTATTACAGATCTCGAACTCGATTATGACGAACCTGCGCCGGATCGTTGCGGCTCTTGCACACGTTGTATCGACGCCTGTCCAACAGATGCGCTTTTAGAGCCTTATTTGCTTGATTCGCGAAAATGTATTTCGTACTTGACCATAGAACTCAAGAACAACATTCCACTGGAGTTGCGAGACGGCATTGGAAACCATGTGTTCGGATGTGATATTTGTCAGGATGTCTGCCCCTGGAACCGAAAGGCAGAGGCCGCCGACGACAAAGCGTTTCATCCACGCGACGGGCTTGTCAGTCCGGCTCTTACCGATTTGGCGGGACTGTCGATTGAAGAATTTAGAGAGAAGTTTAGGAGAAATCCAATAAAGCGAACAAAACATAAAGGACTGCTGCGCAACGTGGCAGTTGCAATGGGAAATTCAAAACAAAAAGATTTTATCCCAACTCTGCAAGTTCTGGCCGACCATGAAGAACCCCTCATTGCGGAACACGCCAAATGGGCAATCCATAAACTCAGGGACGAAAATTGAAGAATAAAAAATTAACGGTAATCAGTGAATTGCCGATTTTCCCCTTGCCGAATACTGTATTTTTTCCAAAGACGCTATTGCCTTTATATGTCTTTGAGAAACGTTATCGGGAAATGGTTGAAGATGCGCTGGTAAAAGACAGTTTAATTGTGATGGTTTTGCTGAAAGAAGGATGGGAAGACAAATACTTTGAAAATCCGCCAGTGTATGATATTGCATGCGTTGGAAAAATTCAGAAAAGTGATGTTCTCAGCGATGGCAAATATAACATTGTATTGTATGGCATGCAGCGGGTGAAAATTTTGAATTTTGTTCAGGACAAACCGTATCGGGTGGCTCAGGTTCGTTATCTCGAAGAAATCCGCTTTGACCAGGAAAACTTTATTGAGAGTTTCGCTGCAAAATCGTTTATTGGGTTTCTTGGAAAATACCTTATTGCAGCCGGGGTCGGCAACCCGGATGACCTATTGAAGCTGGAAACGCACTCCTTGGAATCTATTGTTAACCAAGTGGCTTCATTGCTTGACTTTTCGCTTTTGGAAAAGCAGGAATTATTGGAAATAACTTCATTGCAAGTTCGATACGAGCGTATTTTACAGTTATTGGAAGAAAAATTATTGGGCATTAAAATCGCTAAAAAAATAAAATACGTTCCAAAGGATTCAAGCTGGAATTGATATGACAGTTGAGTTTGTTTGTGAGAAATGCGAGAAAGATGTACTCTTTGAGTTAGGCAACTCAGAGCCCAAAAGTTGTCCGCATTGCCAAAAAAACTATGAAATAAATTTATCCCGAAGCATGCAGAATGGCGACAAGGTTGATCGTTGCGTTGTCTGCGACCGAATTCGTTTTTATGTGCAAAAAGATTTCAATCCACGGCTCGGCTTGATAATTTTCGGAATTGGCGCGGCCTTGAGTTATCACACGTATGGCTTAACGCTTTTAATCGCCACCATCATTGATTTCATTCTTTATAAGGTCTTGAAGACTGTAACAGTTTGTTACCATTGCCGAGCCATCTATCGGGATTTTGAAGAAGATCCGGCGCACCGTGGTTTTGACCATGAGCTGGCAATGTCGTTGTTTGAACAGGAAAAAAAGGAAAGCAGTCAGGTTGAAGAGCTTGGAGAGTCTACTTGAGGATTAATCTGAAATTTTTTGGCCAGTTACGGGAACTGACAGGACGCTCTGACGAACAAATAGAAGTGGAGCCGGGAGCTAAAATTGAAGAATTGGCGCGCGTTCTGGCAGAGCGTTTCCCGAAAATCAATAAGCATCTCGCAGTTGTCAGCTTTTCCGTAAATAGCGAGTATGTTCGCAAGGAAAAACAGTTACAAGATGGCGATGAGGTCGGTTTGCTGCCACCCATAAGCGGAGGATAAAGTCATGGTCGAATTGATATCTAAAAAAATAAGCGTTGACGCAGTTCTCGAACAAGTCGCCGACACTTCAGCCGGCGCAGTCGTGCTTTTTCTTGGACGCGTTCGTGATCGCAACGGTAATAAAGCCGTGCTCTCAATGGATTACGAAGCGTATGACAAAATGGCTGTGACCAAAATGGAACAGCTCGAAAAAATGGCTTGTGAGCATTGGCCTGTGTCGAAGATATGTATTGTTCATCGCATCGGAAGCCTGCAACTGGGCGAAGTCAGCATCGCAATTGCGGTCGCATCTCCGCACCGGAAAGATGCCTTTGCGGCATGTCGCTTTGTAATTGACAGCTTCAAGGAAACCGTTCCCATCTGGAAAAAAGAGTACTTCCAGGATGGCGAAGGTTGGGTTGAAGGTTTTAAGCCGAGTTTAATTGTTTAACAAACTGTAAATGGAGTTCTTCAACAATGATGGTACATTTGAGCGTCATGCCGGTCAATAATAACGCCAGCCTGAGCGGGGCGGTGGCTAAAGCCTTAAAAATTATCGCAGATAGCGGGTTGGAATACAAACTCACGCCAATGGGAACGCTGCTCACGGGAGATTGGCAGCAAGTCATGGACGTTGTTAAGAAGTGCCACGACGCTGTGCGGGATGAACATGACCGCGTAGTAACCCAGATTAAAATTGACGATGTCAAAGGCAAAAACATTACCTTTGACGACAAAGTAAAAGCTGTTGAAAAACAAGCTGGCATCCAGTTTAAAAGGTAGGCTGAAGTCTTGGGCAAGTACAATTCTCACATCTTTGTTTGCTCCAATACGCGTCCGCCCTTTGCAAAAGAATCATGCGGCGCGAAAAAGAGTCATAATATCCTCGCCGCAATAAAGACCGAAATTGAGGCCAGAAATTTAAAAGGAGTTGCCCGCGCTTGCGGCAGTTCCTGTCTGGGGCCTTGTGAGGTTGGCCCTGTAATCGTCATTTATCCCGAAGCAATTTGGTATGAAAATGTTACCCTTGAAGATGTGCCTGAGATAGTTGAAAGTCATATCGTAAACGGTAAACCGGTTGAACGGTTGATCTATCATTGGCCGAAAGAACAATAATCGGAGGAAGGTTAATGTCTGCTAAAGGCAAAAAAGTTTTAATTGTGATCGCGCATAATAATTTTCGTGATGAAGAATATACCGCCTGCCGTAAAGCAATTGAAGATAACGGCGGCAAAGTAGTTGTCGCCTCAACTGTAACGGAAAACGCGCTTGGTTCACAGGGTTTGGTTGTGAACCCTGATCTTTTTATCGATGATGTGAGCGCCGATGACTTTGATGGGGTGGTTTTCATTGGCGGCACCGGCGCCAGCCAGTTCTGGCATGATGTTGTCGCCCACGATATTGCCAAAACACTTCTTGCGAACGACAAAGTGGTCGCCGCCAGCTCACACTCCCCGGTAACGCTTGCGGTCGCCGGTGTGCTCAGAGGCAAAAAAGCCACAGGCCACGTAACCATTTATGAAAAACTGCAAGTTGCCGGCGCAGAATATACTGCAAAAAAATTAGAACAAGATGGCAAAATCATTACCGCGTGCGGAGTGAACGCAGCCAAAGAATTTGCCTTGGCGATCAACGCAACGTTGTGACAGCTCAACGTTGCCAGGTTCGATTGTAGATGAAACCTTGGTTCAAACATGCTAAACAGTTCAAATTGATCCATCCAAACCCCAAAATGCTCTTTATACTTAATGTGTATCCGCATGAATTTTTCTAACGGTCGCTATAACTCGTATGGCGAATTTCTGAAAGAAAAATTCGGACACCGTATCCATAAAATTCCCATCAATGCGGGCTTTACCTGCCCCAACCGCGATGGAACCATTGCAACCGGCGGATGCTCCTATTGCAATATCGCCAGCTTTACACCGGAAACAGCCCGGGCGCGGATTCCGATTCGTCAGCAGGTTGCAGGCAGCGTCGACTATTTGCGCGGTCGTTTTAAGTCGGGCGCGTTTATCGCCTACTTTCAACCGTACACCAATACCTACGCGCCGCTCGAGCATTTGCAAAAAATCTATGAGGAAGCGCTCGATCATCCCGAAATCATCGGCATCTCCATTGGAACGCGTCCGGATTGCATTGATGAAGCTAAACTAGCTTATTTCGAAGAATTGGCTCGGGATTATTTCGTAACACTTGAGTTTGGCATTGAATCGGCGCATGATCGAACCTTGACTGAGATTAATCGATGCCACGACTTTCAATGTACTATCGACGCGTTCAAAGCCGCCGCCGGTCGCGGCATTTATTTGTGCGGCCATGTGATTTATGGTTTCCCAAATGAAAACAGGCAAGATATGTTTGAGACGACTGAGGCTGTCGCAAAACTGCCTGTCGATTTTATCAAGCTCCATAACCTGCACATTGTTCGCCAAACTGACCTTGCGCAACAATATATGAATAAGCCCTTTCACCTGCACACTTTCGATGAATGGATTGACTTTGTGTGCGCGGTTATTCAAAAACTAAATCCCAAATTCATCATTGAACGTCTATATGGCGATGCGCCAAAAGAGCTTCTAATTGAACCGCGCTGGTCTGTTGAAAAAAGCGCCGCCGAGGTTATTTACGCAGTTCAACAAAAACTTGCGGTGCTCGACGCCTGGCAGGGAAAACATTTTATGCAAGAACTGGAAAAGACAAATGGATGAAGAAAAAACCAAAACAGCCAAACGCCACCTAACCTTGATTGCACTTGGCGTGGTCGGCGGGTTGATTCTGTTATCTATCCTATCATCCTTTTATTTTTAAGCGGCAAATCCGATAAAGTTGATCGGTAGTCGATAATTTTGTTACAATTACCTATAAAAGAATTGGTCTATTTATGCAAGAAGACGTTAAAAATATTCTAAAAGCCATTGGAGAAAATCCTGAGCGCGAAGGTTTAATAAAGACCCCGCACAGGGTAGAAAAGGCGTATGAATTTCTCACTCGCGGGTACAAGCAAGATCCATGTGAAATTATCAAGTCGGCGCTTTTTACCGAGACATACGATGAAATGGTATTGGTTCGCGACATTGAGATTTATAGTTTATGCGAGCATCACTTGTTGCCGTTTTACGGCAAATGTCACGTTGCATATATGCCGAATGGCAAAGTTGTCGGCCTAAGCAAAATACCACGCGTGGTTGATGTTTTTGCAAGAAGATTGCAAGTGCAGGAACGTTTGACAAATGAAATTGCAGACATTCTGGAAGAGTGCCTACAGCCGCTGGGCGTGGCGGTGGTGGTTGAAGCGCGACACCTTTGCATGATGATGCGCGGCGTTGAAAAACAAAACACCTTTGTCAGCACAAGCGCTTTACGCGGCGCATTTAAAGATAGCTTGACAACGAGGCAGGAGTTTATGCAATTGATCAAGATGCAGCGGCAGTTTTAGAGCGCTTCTTAATTTGCTGGCGCTCTGTCGCTTATCCGTTTGTGGCCAGGGGCTGCGAAAGAATAAACGGCTAACCGAAAAGTTTGCGCAGAATTGCAAATACATGAGCAGAAGTGCCGCTTTACGCTTTTTGATTGCTTGGTTAGGCAAATTATTTCTCGCCATCGTCCTTTTCAGAATCTACATTTTTCTGTGCATCGATAGTCGAACCCGGCGCAGCGCCTAAGGCAATCCCTATCCCGACTCCAGCGCCAATCCTGGAATTAAGCTGGCGCTTCTTGTCCCTTGATTTCATTTTCATATTTAAACTTCTTCTTACCTCAAGTTTACCATTAAATGAAACAATTTAACTTGAAAAGCTCTTTTGAGTTTATATTTTACGCGACACAAAGGTGTGACAAAATCAATCCCAGAAAACTTAGCTTGGCAACGGGATCAATTTATTCTTATCGCATGCCCTACGCTTTGCTCAACATTGAAGCGATAGCCGATATTTTGCCTGATAAACCACAACTCAAATACACCGTTTGAATCTGTCTTTACTTCTATTTCACTGCGAACGCTATTCACCAGGCTATCCTGGAAAAAAAAGGCGACTGTCAATGAACCGGGCAGATTGTTTTTTATTGTAAATCTCACGCTGTCAAGACTGGCTTCGTGCGCCAGCCCGCTTTGCATTGGGAGGATTCTCAGCGCTGTTTCGCCAACCTGGAAAGTCCATTCCTTTGTCGGAAAAGCAACCATCTCTGCCGGTCGTGTCATACGAGCTGATTTCTCTATTGCGCTTTTGTCGAATGATTGAGGTTTGAATGCGCCTTGAGCAATCGATTCAGCAGATTGCGGTTCAGAAAAAAGCTCTTCATCTGCAAAATCAACTTCATTTTGATTGACCGGGGAGGAAAACGCTAAATCAGTATTGAGAATAGTGTCTATCAAAGGAGGCTCGTCTGCCAAAAACGATATCTCATTTTTTTCTGTATCGATATTTGTTGAAAAGTCAGGCGGAACAGACGCTAAAAACTCAGAACTATTCAGCGCATTAACAGGAGCCGATTCAGCCTGCTTTTGCGGCTCAACTTCATTTTTAAACAAAAAGTAGATAGTCGGACTGAAAACAAGAATGAAAACAGCTGCTGCCAATTTCAGATAGATGGCCGGACGCTGGTTTTTCTGCGGCTGTCTACTAACCTGCGCCTTAATTTCCTGCCGCATTTCGGCGGCGCCGATTGCCCTTAACCCGTTAACTATTTTTTTTTCAAACGCCAGGCGCTCCTGACATACTTGACACGATTGCAAGTGCAGCTCATAATCCAGTTTTTCAATTTCCGGCAACAGATTCAGTAAGTAAGATTCATGCCACTCAAACTGTTCGATCTCATCGCAAGTCATTGGCGTTTCCTTTTTCAGCAATCATTTTTTTCAGAATATCCGCAAGCGCATTTTTACATTGGTATTTTTTTGATTTGGCGACATCAGCGCTGGCAAATTCCATCAATCGGGCAATATCTTTGAAATTACGTTCTTCGAAATAAAACAGCGTCAGCAGCTTGCGACAGGTCAGGCCTATGCCGTTTAATCCGCGCTGCACCATTTCAGCCTCTTCATCGAGTATAATACTGTCCAGCGTTTGCGGCTGTGAATCGATGATATTATGACTCAGTGGCGAATGTTCTCCACGTCGCCGCCTGCGGCTTTCGTCGCGCCATATATTCTTTACAATTGCCATCAGATATGTGCTCAACTTTGCAGTTAATCGCAACTCATCTGTACAAACTTTTTGCCAAACAATAACAATGGCCTCTTGCAAAAGATCTTCCGCGTCAGCCGCTGTTCCCCAGTTTTGGGTTACATAACTAACGATCATGTTGATGTTTCGGGAAAACAATTCGCCCAAAATTGTTCGGTCATTCGTACGAATTCGGCGCAACGCCTCTTTGTCGGTAAAAAGTTTTAAAATTGCCATGATGTCTTAGTTGATGTGAATTGAAGCTTGAAAGTAAACGCTGAAAAATCAAATATCAAAGAAACAATCATGCCTTTATTCTAAAGACATAAGTTAAGAACTATAATAACAAATACTTGTATGGTGTAAAGTTTTTCCGGCCAGCCTGATTATAGAAGCGGGAGAAAGATACTTATCCGCTCTGTTCACAAAAAAACTTCCTCTTGGTTGAATCAGATCTCACGCCTCGTAATTTCCCAGCCCGCTTCATTCGTGTAAACTTGCTTTTCCGGAATTGTTGGCTCCGAAGAACGATTGCTTTTGTTTAAGAACACTGTCCTTATATTCGACCACTACTGGTTAAGAACTGAAAGACAATGCAACAACGTTAAAGCTAACCAATATTGTGGTTAAAAGTTTTCCTGATGATATTCCTGAATTTACCAGAGAAAGCTGCATGGGCGGATGGAAGTATTTTATACAAATCAGGTTGAAAGAATTTTTAGAAAAAGGAGTAAATAGCGCGCAATAATTGTCTTTTGAAGTTAAAATGGGTATTGTGGTTTCTGCAACTGTTTTTTCTGTGAAATCATATTTTTCCCCGAAAGGATTTTTTATCAAAAAATGCCAGATGCCAAACAACCAAAAGTTGCAATATTTCATAGTCGCAAGTCGCCCGTGACTTAATTCCGCTAAATAGATTTTCTTTCTGTAGAAAAATAGTTAAAATTGTTGTCCGTAAGTTTTACTATTATAGGAGTTTTCCCAGTGAATACTTTTCTAATCGTCTTCACTTTTTATTTCACAAACTCTGAGCCGGTTGATTTGTCATCTTGTGAGTGGCTATTGGGCGCATGGCGGCGCGACGGCGGGAATGGTGTTATGTACGAGAAATGGACAAAAGTCAGCCCGCGAACTTTTGAAGGCGACAGCTATCTGATAAAAGAAAGCGAGATAATACCCGTAGATTTTTTGCGACTTGAAGTGTATGGCGACCCAATATTCTATATTGCAAAAGTAGCCCATAATAACGCTCCCGTTCCCTTCCGCATGATTGCCGCAACAGATAGCAGTTTTATTTGTGAAAACCAGACGCATGATTTTCCTCAACAGGTTATTTATAAACGGATAGAAGCAAAGAGGTTACACGCCCGTGTGCAAGGAACAGAAAATGAAAAAAAAGACAATTGATTTTCATTTTACCAAAGTTGAATAATTTTTTTATCGAAAGAGAGAAAAAATGCTGAATAAAATATTAATTTTCTCAGGACTGTTTCTAATTGTGACCCTGCCGACCGGGCTGCAGTCGCAAAGCGAAACCGACAACAAAGCCAACCTGGTTGTCGAGCGACTATGGCAAGCTATTGGCGGACAGAAAGCGTGGCAAAAGACGCGCTATATCAGTTTTCGCTGGCAGGTTAAAGTTGATGGAAGCATCCGGTCTGATATTCGACATGACTGGGATCGTTTGGAAAACCGCTACCGGGTTGAAGGAACTGATCGAGGTGGCAAACACTATGTCGCGCTTTTTAACACATTAACCCAGCAAGGCGAAGTGTATCTTGACGGGGAAAAAATGAGCGCGGACTCCACCACTGAAAAATACATTGACCTGGCTTATTCGCGCTATATAAATGACACATATTGGCTGTTAATGCCTTTCAAACTTACTGATCCCGGCGTCAACCTGGACTATGAGGGTAAAAAAGAAATCAATGGCTTGCAATGTGATATTATCAAAATGACCTTTGACCAAGTCGGTTTAACGCCCGGAGATACTTATTGGGTTTATGTTGACGAAAAGGAGAATCTGGTTCGGCGCTGGGAATATCATCTGCAGGGATGGGACTCCGATCGAAAAAGAAGCGGATCTGATTGGTCAGGCTGGACAAATTTGGGCGAATTAACCCTCTCTCTGGATAAACTATGGAGCACAGACGGCGGCATTTTCTGCACAGAAGTCTTGGTGTCAAACGATAATGCGCCGCCGAACTTAAACAATTCCGGAAAGACACTTTAAGCATTTCATTTATCCAAAATGGCAGAACGAAAAAACATTTCATCCGGCGCTAAATGGGAGTCGATTGTCGGTTATTCCCGTGCGGTAAAAATTGGCCGTCACATTCATGTTTCAGGAACGACTGCAACCGACTTTGATGGCAAGATCGTCGGAATTGGCAACGCTTACACTCAGGCAATTCAAATATTTAAAAATATTGAATCAGCCTTGCTGAAAGCAGACGCACGACTTTCAGATGTTGTGCGCACACGAATGTACGTGATTAATATGGACGACTGGCAGGCCGTGGGCAAAGCGCATGGCGAATATTTTGCCGATATTCGTCCGGCCACAAGTATGGTGGAAGTCAGCCGGTTAATTTCAGAAGAAATGTTGGTTGAAATTGAAGCCGACGCTTATATTCAGACATAAGCTGCGCCACAATCAATCTTTCCGAAAGGATGGACAGCGATCTTCAGAATAAGAGCATTTTTTATCTCACAATCGATAAAGGGCAACGAATAAATGTCAATTAAAACGTTTATGGTTTATGGCGCCAACGGTTTTACAGGCCAACTCATCGTTAAAGAAGCTCTTAAAAAAGGGTTGCGCCCGGTAATCGCAGGGCGTAATCAACTCTTTATTGAAACGCTCTCAACCCAATTGTCCCTGGATTATAAAATATTCAATTTAAACCTGCCTTCTGAAGTCAGCTCAGGTATTGCCGAAGTTGATCTTGTGTTAAATTGTGCGGGGCCTTTTTCACAAACAGCTGAGCCGATTGTAAAAGCCTGTCTCGATGCAAAAAAGCATTATGTCGACATCACCACAGAAGTAATGGCTCTTGAAATGCTTCGGCAGCGCAACGTTCTGGCCAAACAGCGCAACATCATGATATTGGCCGGTGTTGGTTTTGAGGTAGTTGCAACCGACTGTTTGGCAGCAACTCTAAAAAAAATGCTTCCAAATGCAAACAAACTTGTGTTGGCGAATGATGTAAGAGGCGGATACAGTAAGGGGGTGGTTAAAACCATTCTTGAAGCCCTGAAACTCGGTGGCTTGGTCAGAGAAAACGGCATGGTCAAAAAAACGCAATTAGGCCACAAAACGCTTGAGGTTGAATTTGCAGGAGTCCAAAAGCATACAATCTGTGTGCCTGGCGCTGATATTTCAACTGCTTTTCATTCAACCGGAATTCCGAACATAGAAGTATTCAGAGCCATTCCACGAAATAAAATATGGCAACTTAAACTATTGCGTTATCTCGGTCCGCTTGCAAAACCTGACTTTATACAAAAAGTCGTAAAAAAAATAGTCGATAGATCATTTAAAAACCCTGACTCCTTTGAGCTGTCAGGCAATCGAAGCTATGTCTGGGGAAAAGTGGAAAACGAATCAGGTGAAAGCCATGAAGCCAGAATATCTTTACCAAATAGTTATCTGTCTACCGCTGAGTCAGCTATTGCGGTTGTGACTCACTTTATGAAAAATGAGCCGGAAGTTGGCGTTCATACACCCAGTGAATTACTCGGAGAACATTTTGTGCGCACGCTGTCGGGTGTGGAGATGCAGGTTATTTAAGGCTGTTCTCTAACAGAAAAATGGTTCAGCATATAAATTACAAACCCCCAAAATAGTTTGGGGGTTTGTAATTTATTCGAAAATTAAGTAAAAACCAGCTTAATATTTGTAATGCTCTGGTTTAAATGGTCCTTCCTTTGGCGTATTGATATACTCGGCCTGCTTATCAGTCATAACAGTTATCACACCAGAAAAACCTGACACCATACCAGCGGCAACTTCTTCATCCAGCTTCTTTGGCAAAACTTCAACTGTAATTTTGTCAGCAGAAGGATTATCTGCAAATTTTTCTTTATACAAATGCATTTGAGCCAACACCTGATTGGCAAAAGAGCCGTCCATCACACGGGATGGGTGACCAGTTGCATTGCCAAGATTAACAAGCCGACCTTCTGAAAGCAAAATCAGGTAATCATCTGTATTGTCACTGCGGAAAATTTGATGAACCTGTGGTTTCACCTCCTGCCATCTCCAGTTTTTGCGCATATACGCCGTATCAATTTCATTGTCAAAATGACCAATGTTGCAAACCACGCTGCCAGCTTTTGCAGCATGCAGCATATTCTTGTCACAGACATTCAGATTGCCAGTGGTCGTGACAATCAGATCTGTTGTGGATAGCAACGCCTGATTGATGCAATCAGATTTTCCGGTATTTACGCCATTCAGATATGGCGACACTATCTCAAAGCCATCCATACAGGCCTGCATGGCGCAAATCGGGTCAATCTCGGAAACCTTTACAATCATACCTTCCTGTCTGAGGCTTTGCGCCGATCCTTTGCCAACATCGCCGTAACCGATAACAAGCGCTTTTTTTCCGGCCAATAACAAATCTGTACCGCGCTTAATGGCGTCATTCAGACTGTGACGGCAACCATATTTATTGTCGTTTTTCGACTTGGTCACTGAATCGTTGACGTTGATGGCTGGAATTTTCAATTCGCCTTTTTCAAGCATTTCCACCAAACGGTGAACGCCTGTGGTGGTCTCTTCACTGACGCCATGAATTTTTTCCAGCATTTGCGGATACTTTTCATGAAGCATGGCTGTCAGATCGCCGCCGTCGTCAAGAACCATGTTGGCGTTCCAGGGCTTGCCATCTTGCAAAATAGTTTGTTCGATGCACCACAAAAATTCCTCTTCGGTTTCACCTTTCCAGGCAAATGTCGGATACCCTGCGGCGACCATCGCGGCGGCTGCATGATCCTGTGTTGAAAAGATATTGCAGGAAGACCACCTGATTTCGGCGCCTAATTCGGCCAAAGTCTCCATCAGCACAGCGGTCTGAATGGTCATGTGGATGCAACCCAGAATTTTTGCGCCCTTTAACGGTTTTGACTGGCTGTATTTGGCTCGCAAGGCCATCAGCGCCGGCATCTCCCTTTCCGCCAGAAAAATTTCTTTGCGCCCGTAATCTGCGAGTGATAAGTCGGCAACCTTGTAATCTGTTTCTTTCAGCATTAAAAACTCCTTGTTCTGCTTATATTGTTGATAATGATTAGCTTTCATTCAAACAATTAAAATGGCTCCAAATAAATCGATTTTGTTGTCTTTTTACAACGTTTTTTATGGTTTTCGCAAAATTATTAAAATTGAAACGGATTTTGTAATGGCCGTTGTTAAAAATGAGTCTAAAAAACGAACGAAAAATTATTGTGTGGCAATGACAAACTGATAATTTATGACTCTGTTTATTAAATGCAAAGACACACCGCAACTTCATTAAAGTAAACAGTTTGCATTAACTTTTTTGTAACTATTTAGGCTAATTTATGTTTGTTCTTTAAAAAAAACATATTGCTTCGTAAATTTATACATATATAAATCTGTTGATTTAATAGCTTTTTGAACAAATTACAGCACCTAACTTCAATATCTATGTTGCTAAAATTCTCAAAAATGGACTTAATCAACAGAGTCATATATTAAGTTTCTGTCTTTCCCTGAACGCAAAAACTTCGTCAACTCTGTATTGAAAACCCTGATGCCGTCTGCGATCTTTTTGAAACGCTGTATAAACAACTCAAAACTCTCCCACAGAAAGTGGCTCTACTTGAAGCTGAGATCAAAGCTCTTAAAGATCAAAAAAGCAAAAACAGTCGCACCAGCAGTAAGCCACCTTCAAGCGATGGTCTGAGCAAACAAAGCAAAAGAACGATTTCTCTCCGAAAAAAGGGAAAGCGCTTCGTCGGTGGTCAAAAAGGCCACCCCGGACAAACCTTAAGGCAGGTTGCTGACCCGGATCATCAATATCTGATCAAGACGCCGGTTGTTTGTAACTGTGGCGCTTGTCTTTCTAATGCAGAAAAACGGGGTTTTAAAATCCGTCAGGTATTTGATATAAACCCCATCTGAGAACAGATAAGGGCTAAATAGTTACCCTGTAAGAAATACCGACAGGTGTTCCAACCAGTTACCTTTACTTTCCATACTTTCCAGTTGTCTCATAAAAGAATGTTACTAAAAACGTCAGTAGGTGATAATTTTTATTAGCCACAGCCCTTTTTTAGCTCGTTAATCCGGCCACCGTAAAAACTTTTGGTAGAGAAAAGATTGATCGCCAATAATAACACGCGCAAAAAGCCAGGCACAGATAAGGCGAGATGAGAAAAACCGACGCCTGACTACACTGACATTCAAATTTACTTCCACCTTTTTGCAGGTACGGCTCAAGAATAATTTTAGCGTCTCAGACCGGACATCAATCGTGTGCAACGCAGCAAAAAAAAAGGTCGCATTCACTTGTGTGAATACGACCTCGAAATTTTTAAACGT
>Ga0316192_10000342_pt1 | contig 33498 bp, 26 predicted proteins | sample MerIslwburrow_MG_FD_204931 | JGI IMG/M metagenome (GOLD analysis project Ga0316192, IMG submission 204931) | Coastal sediment microbial communities from Maine, United States - Merrow Island worm burrow | ecosystem: Environmental > Aquatic > Marine > Coastal > Sediment | place: USA: Maine...
CTAACGCTTATCGCATGAAAAAGCCTGCGTAAAGTGCAATTTTTCCTGACGGGATAACGACTCTTGCACCCTGCTATGCGGAGCACGAAGATAGAAAATGAAGGTAGGCAAGGGCTGGCGAATATGTAAAAACTGGAACAGCTGTCCTGAGTAACTGGAAAATTCCAAACCAGACGACCAGGGGGCATAACTTCCGTCTGCCCATGTTTGCGCAGAAAAGTGGGGAGAACATGGTCTGTCGATAAGACAGGTAAAAGCGAAATGCGCAAACGGACGATTGCTGACAGACCATTTCCAGCCCGGATGGCCGCCCGGGGGGGGACAGCGCACTACTTTTCAGCTGGCGTGGTCAGCAGGGTGAATGGCGCTGTAAAAATCGGCTTCGCAACTGTTAATTACGGCTTTGACTCGCACACATAGAAGTTTTGATCATCACAAAAAACTACTGCAACCCTTTGTGGGGGTTGCAGCAGGTTTACTACAGTATTTCTGAACGGGTAAGAGTTACGCCGAGCGGTTAGGTATGACCATAGGCCAGCATAGCATCTGCGACCTTGATGAATCCGGCGATATTGGCACCCGCGAGATAATCGACATGATCACCCTTCTTGCCATACTCGACACAGCTGTTGTGAATTGTCAGCATGATATCCTTCAGCAACTTGTCAAGCTCAGCCTCATCCCAGGAAATACGCGAACTGTTCTGGCTCATTTCAAGACCAGAGACCGCGACACCACCGGCATTTGCCGCCTTACTTGGTGCATACAGTATTCCGGCGTTCTGGAACACACCGATACCTGCGAGATCGGTTGGCATGTTGGCTCCTTCGGAGATACCCATACAGCCGTTCTTGACCAGGTTTTCAGCATCCTCGCGATTGATTTCATTCTGCGTGGCGCAAGGTACTGCGATATCACAGGTAACGCCCCAGGGACGTCCTTCATGAAAACTCGCCCCTTTGAACTTGTCTGCATATTCACTGATACGGCCGCGACGGACATTCTTCAGGTCCAGCACAAAATCGAGTTTTTCGGTAGTAATGCCTTCCGGATCGTGGATAAATCCTGAGGAGTCAGACAGGGTCACTACCTTGCCGCCCAGGTGATTCACTTTTTCCACGGCGTAAGTAGCAACATTACCCGAGCCGGAAATAGCGACGGTTTTGCCGTGCACGCCATCGCCCTTATATTCAAGCATGTTCTGCATGAAATAGACGGCACCATAACCCGTCGCCTCGGTTCTGATTTTACTGCCGCCAAATTCCATACCTTTGCCGGTGAGCACACCAACAAAACGATTTTCAATACGTTTGTACTGGCCGAACAGGTATCCGATTTCACGAGCACCTACGCCGATATCACCAGCAGGAATGTCTGTGTCCTCACCAATGTGGCGATGCAACTCAATCATAAACGACTGACAGAAACGCATCACCTCGTTGTCGCTCTTGCCCTTGGGATTAAAATCAGAGCCGCCCTTGGCACCGCCCATCGGCAATCCGGTCAGGCTGTTCTTGAAAGTTTGCTCGAAACCGAGAAACTTGAGAACGCTCAGGTTTACTGATGGGTGGAAGCGCAGACCTCCTTTGTAGGGTCCGATTGAATTATTGAATTGAACCCGATAGCCGCGTTGATTACGGATATTACCCTTGTCGTCCGTCCAGGGCACACGGAACATTACAACACGATCCGGCTCCGCCATGCGCTCAAGAATTTGCATCTTGTGGTATATCGGTTTGTCAGCGATATAAGGAAAAATGGTTTCGGCGACTTCTGATACGGCCTGATGGAATTCATCCTCACCCGGATTACGCTTTATAACACCGTTGATGAACCGTTTAAAATACTCATCGGTCTTGTCGGTTGCAGATTTACTCACGATCTCCCCCTCCTGTTTTTTTATTGAAGCCCGACTTTACCCCTTAACCTCGGCAGAATCGATCAAATTCGATCATCCCCGAGCCTATTCCTGCTTTCACGCGTCCTGACCGACTAAAACTCAGCGTATTGCCGGCGTACCCTGGATTCCAGCAGCGGAATAGCCTCTTCCAGAACCAGCTCCTTGAAGTGCGCGGTCTGCTGGTGGAACTCAAGCCCGCCTACATCGTGATACTTTTCATAAATAAAAAATTCACGCGGATTGTCGGGATCGACATGAGTCGTATAGGTAATAACACCGACCTCCTGCCTTGATGCTTCACCCATTTGCTGCAGTATCTGGTGAACTCTTTCTTCGTTTCCCGGTTTTGCTATCCAGGTCACCGCTAGTACATAGGTCATGTTGTCAGTTCCTCGAAGTAGTTGACTAGAACAATCAGGCAGTTTACACCTCTGTAATCGTGTGAAAAGTTACCCGGACAGACTCTGCTATCTCGAACTCGCGATACAGCCGGCAAGAACCTGGCCCAAAAAAATTCGTCAGACTGGTGCCGCCCGACAAAACAGGTTTACAGCATCGGCTTCTATTGCTACGGATACCGCTAACCAACAGCGGACAACCATCCCCCGCGCGGTAATCCCCGACTTTACTTTCTTCGATAATGGGCTTTTTCCGGAAAAATCTTGCGCACACCACCCTGCGGGTTTTCCTGATCACCGTCGCGACGCGGAATCAGGTGAATATGTGCATGAAATACCGACTGGCCCGCACTCTTGCCCGAGTTCATTCCGATATTGAAGCCGGTTACCTTCGCGTCCTGTTGCTGAATACGTTCCCGGGCCCGGTGCAGTAGCTGCGTCGCCGCCAGCACTTCATCCGCATTCATATCGAAGTAAGTCTCGGCGTGCCGTCTTGGAACAATCAGGCAATGACCTTCGGTAACGGGATAGCTGTCGGTCAGCGTCAGGCACAGTTCATTCTCGTCGGCGACCTCGAACTTGTCGGCCGGCAACTCGCAAAACAGGCAGCCGCTGACAAACTCCGGGCCGCTTTCATTATTTTCGGCATGCATGGTCTGGTTCATGAATTAAGTTACCTGTCAGGCTTTGAGTTAAAATCAAAAGCAGTCGGAGCTTAGCGAGAAATACACGGGTGATAAAGCAAACTGTACGAATACGGGTATAGAAAGCTTTTTACACCGGGACTAATGAACCATCACAGTTGCCAGGCCCAGCGAAAATTCAAAGGTGATTCCACACTACGGCTCACTTTCCCGAGCGTTCTGGACAGAATCGGAATCGGCATGGCACACCGGTAAATTACCTTTCCGCGCGCAGTTCAGTCCGCGGAGTCATTGTCCTTGTTCACCGGTTTGAAATACAACCAGACCAGCACCCCGATAAACAGGAACACTTCAATATTCATAATGGTGTCGACAAGATCACTCATGCTTCGCTCCGTGTTTCAGTTTTGAGGGTTTTCAACAGACAAACGACTAACAGCAACACGACGAATACGAACGGTAGCGAACCCAGGGCGATGATCGATTTGATCGCGGCAATATCGCCGGACAGAATCATCACACCACCCAACGCTCCCAGGATCACACCCCAGCTCAGTTTGATTTTTACACTCGGGTTCAAATCGCCATTGCTGGAAAACATGCCGAGAACAAAGGCGGCACTGACCACGCTGGTAACAATGAACAGGAAGGCGGCAACTATCACCAGGGAGATAGTGAGCAGGGGCAGTGGAAAGCGTTCGAGCAGGTAAAAGGTAACCGCGCTAACATTACTCCTCACGACATCCATAATGCCGGTGTCGCCACCCAACACGTCACTGAAGCCGGCGCCGCCGAAAATACCGAACCACAGCATCGAAAACAATGTAGGCCCGAGGATAACACCAACGATAAACTCACGAATGGTTCGCCCCCTCGAGATGCGAGCGATGAACACACCGACAAAGGGTGCCCAGGCGATCCACCAGACCATGTAGGTCAATGTCCATGATTGAAACCAGTCGCCAATGGGTTGATCCATAAAAGTAAGTGTGCGGAACCCGTGAACCAGCGCACTGCCGAAATATTCCCCCAGGGCCTGTACCAGCCCGCCCATGATGTAATGGGTTGGCCCCGCGATCAGCACAAATACCATCAATGCCACGGCAACAGCCATGGCAGCGTTAGACAACCTGGCCATGCCACTGCTCAAATCGACGACCAGGGCCGGGAAATAGGACAGGCAGAGCACCGCGAAGACCGCCGCCGTCAAAGCCGCTCCACTTTCGCTCAGGCCAAACAGGGTGTCGAGACCGTCTTTCACCTGGAACACACCCATCGCTATAGAGCCTCCCACGCCGATGGCAATCGCTACAATCGCCAATAGATTGCTCAGCCAGCTAACCGTCGCCGTGACGCGATTATGACCGAAGGTGTCGAGCACGGGCGCACCGATCAAACTCGGGCAGCCACGGCGAAAGCCGAAATAGGCGATTACCAGGCCGGTTAGCGCATAGATGGCCCAGGCGTGCAGGCCCCAATGAAAATTAGTCACGAACAGGGCCTGGCCAGCGGCCTGGCCCTGTGTTCCGTACTGGCGGAACAGGTCGAAATGGGTCAATGGTTCGGCAGTGCCCCAGAACAACAATCCGACTCCCATGCCGGCCGCGAACAACATCGCCAACCACGAAACAGTCGAAAATTCAGGTACGTCATCATCGCGCCCGAGTCGTATGCTGCCATAGCGCGACAGGGCGAGCCAGATACAGACAATCAACATGAAAGACACGGCCAGCATGATAAACCACGCTCGACTGGTAAACTGCACATGCACCAGGAAGGCGGCTCGCTCCGCGAGGCCGGCCGTATCGACCAGCCCCCATGTTGCGATAGCACTGGTGATGGCCAGCGCAACGATCAGTAGCGGACTGGAAAACCCTGAGCGGGGCTCAGATTGAGCAGCGCCGGCTGTTTCAGGTGATTTTTGATCTGCGTTGACAGCCATACAGGTATACCTTTAGAGAACCATACAAATTAACTCCGCACCCGATCCGGATAGCGGCTGGTCCTGCAGCTTATCAATTCCAGGGGGACATTACCTGTCTTAATACAGGCGCTCCTGTAAATGCATTGCCCATGAGTAAGCTAGCCCTCGAGCACTCCCGATAGCATCAAAAGTTTTTGACCAGAGTGAATTCAGGCTCAGGAGTTAGCGCAGGCATACCCTCAGGAATAATCAAACAGAAACAGCTCTGGGGCGATCTAATTACACCACGGATTCAGTACCTGATCATCCAGTGCAGCAGCGACCGGTTCCACAGAAACTCAACTGTTCTCTGGCATAGCCCTTCGTAAAATATCAGCGTCGAATGCAGGAACGATGGCCAACGGTCAATATCTCTGACGAATTCACCGGTCTGATCGGGTGGCAAAAGCTGCTCGAGCACTTCGGTTGCGGCCAGAGAGTCGATGTAATCTTCCGGCACGTCGGGCATTTCGCGATAGGCTGTGGTCAGGTAATCCAGATACTCCTGGGTGGGTTTCAAACCTTGCTGGGCCTTTATGGCTCGATAAAAGAAGAAATCACTGCCATTGACCTCGCCGAAAACCTTTTCATGCACCCGAAGAAACGGTACACCCTCGAAATAGTCCATGCGTTCCGCGTCCCGCTCCAGTATCAGGTACATCTTGCCGAATACCGACTCGCCTGCGGCAGCGTCCGCTGAAGCATAGCCGTGATCCTTATAAAACCCGGCCAGGCTGAAGCGCAAACTGGCGTTACCGAGCACATAGTCAAAGGCCTCGTACACCCTGATTCGACGCAGCTTCAGTATCTCCGGACTAAGGTTGGCACCGAAGGCAAAATAATAAATTTTGCGATTGGTTGCTGGTGACAGGATCCTCTTCAAATGGGCCCACTCGAAGCCGGATTTCCACAAAATAATGCGCAGCAAAGGCTTTGCTCCTCAATAAAACAGTTGTCAGGATTAACGCGTAGCGACGGAGTTTAGCGCTCCATCATCAAAGAAAAAACCCGCCTCGGTATGCGAGTAAGCGGTCATAGAGAAATACGGCTGCAAATCGTTACCGGGTTGATCCACATAATGATTCGCGTTTTGCAAAAAAGATATTCGCATTACTGGATTCATTCCGCGGCGACGCTCTGAATCGTTTGCCTTATCACCACCCATTATTTCTTATCTATCTGATAACTAACATATTTCTACTGACTGGCACAAATGATGCTCCAGTGACTGGCATAACCAACCGTTGGAGTAATACCTATGACCAGAACGCACAGACTTTTGTCTACTGCTATTGCCTTTGTATGCATGCACTGCGCAACTGCATTTGCAGCCGCGCCGTTCGCATCCTGCCCTACTCAGGCATTTATCGTGCAATCACCTGGTGCAACACCAATTCTGTATGGTGTCGATCTTGCTATCGGGAGCTATACCACCCTGTCTCCAGATATGGGCACCAGCAAGCTTAATGGTGTTGGCTATAGCTATCACGACAACTACCTCTACGGCTGGGATTATGGCTCAGACACCCTGTCACAGTTTGGCTCCGACTATCAGGCGGTGCCGCTGAATCTTAGCGGCCAGATCGGCAAACCATTTTACGTCGGCGACGTGTCGGTCTTCGACAACGCCTGGTACGGATATCGTTCCGGTTTTGGACTCTACCGGGTCGATTTAACCGATCCTACATCACCACTGGTTCTTGAGAAGGTCGCCAGTAGCGCCTCCATGGGCAATCCCATATTAACTGACATGGCATTTCACCCTTATGACGGCTTCATTTATGCCGTCGATAATAACGGCTACCTGATGTCGATCAATCCGGCAACGGGCGAGACAAATCAGTTCGTTCAGGTATTGAGCGAAGCCGTGGAAGGATTTAATTTCACCTTTGGCGCACAGTATTTTGACGTCAATGGAAACCTCTACCTGAGCAATAACAGCAATGGCTGGGTGTATCGGGTTACCTTGAATGGCCCCCTATCCAGCGCCGTTTTCTTTGCCTATGGCCCTTCCAGCAATTCAAATGATGGCGCTCGTTGCGCCAGGGCAGAGATCGTCGTAAGTGACTCGGTCGATTTTGGCGACGCACCGAATAGTTACGGCTCCACACTGGACTCAGGTGGAGCCAGGCATGGGATCAGCGCACTGTACCTGGGCAGCATTGTAGATGGTGAATCCGATGCTTACGTCCACCCCCTGAGTGATGATCAAAGCGATGCCAGTAATGATGACGACGGCATTGGTTTCCCGACCGGGTTTGAAATTGGGAGTCCGGCCCTGATCATTGCCAATGCGAGCGGTTCCGGCGGCTATCTCAATGCCTGGATGGACTGGGATATGGATGGCGAATTTGAGTCTGACGAACAGATCGCTGACGGCCTGGCCATGAACGAAGGTTCGAACACTGTGCCCGTCGATGTGCCCATATGGGCCGCCACAGGCGACACCTGGGCAAGATTCCGTATAAGCAACATCGCAAATATTGGTCCTACCGGTGGCGTGAGTAATGGTGAGGTTGAAGACTACGCAGTGACAGTAACCGAAAGCGGAGTAACGACCACTCACTACCCCAGCGCTACCAGCTACACCAGCTTTGCATTTGAGGATTTGTTTCCCGAATTGGGCGACTTTGACATGAATGATGTATTGATGAATGTCCGCTTCACCGAATATGTCAAAGATGGACAGGTCATCCGCCTCAAAATTGAAGGCAAGCTTGCCGCCCTGGGCGCCAGTTATCGAAACGGCTTTGCAATCCAGCTACCGGGAGTTGATAGCGGTTCGATTAAGGGTGATTCGATTGCATTGACGATGAATAACATCCGCCAGACTGCGCCCGTACTTGATACCGATCAGACTAACGCCGTGTTGATCGTCAGCAATAACCTGTGGGATGTGACTCAAGCCGGTGAGGCAAACTGCAAATACTTCAGAGTCGAGGAAGGTTGTGGCACCACCAGTCGCCCAGGTTGGACGATGATCGTACCGTTGTTAACTCCGGTGGCTGAGATAAACATGCCGGCGATGCCATATGATCCCTTTATATTCGCGCAACCGGGCACCTATCACGGCAATCTTGTTACTCTGGCTACCGGTCAGCAACCGGGGAGAAAACTTGAAATCCACCTCAAGAACCAAATGCCGACAGATGCCTTCGAAGGACTCATTTTTGGGCTGGGGGACGACGCCTCAGACGAAAACTCCGCCCTCTTTTTCCAAACGTTTAACGGCATTCCCTGGGCATTGGAGATCCCGATTGACTGGAAGCACCCGAAAGAAAGCACCAGCCTGATGAAAGCTTATCCGCAATTCTTCGATTTCGCTTCTGACCCTAGTGGTCAAACCAATCCCGAGTGGTATCTGGAAGAAAATGCCAACCCGATTTATCTGTACAACGATTAACGAGAGAGTCATGCAAAATACAAACCTGTTACAAAAATTCAGCGGCTTCACACTGACATTAACCATTCTGGCGACCTTGAGCGGTTGTGGCGGCGGGGGAAGCGGCGGGGAAAGCACGGGGATATCCACGGTTGATGGTTCCACTAGCGCCGTTGTCAATGGAAGCGACAATCGCGGCCTCGACGATCTGGAAGTCAATCGTGACAATAGCCTGTCGGCAATTTCGGAGCTTAGTATAGAAATCGAGATGAACGCCCGTCGATCTTACCTATCGGTATGCCCAGGGCCGGTTGGGGACATTGACGTCAACACGCTCGACTACAACAGCTGCATGATCAGAGCACCAATAAACGCTAGCAACAACGAGTTCAAGCTGAGTATTCCCAACCATCTTGACAGCCTGGTTGCAATTCTATGGTTTTACGACACCAAACAAGAACCATTCGTAACTCATTGGCAACGCGAAGGCATCAAAGGAGCTGCAATCGTCAGCAGCTGGAGAATTAGCGTGCCGGATTGACCAGCGCTGCTTATCCTCCACAGTGCGCTAACAACCGGCCCAGGGTACGGAGTTAGCGCAACGCTGACATTGCCACCCTGGCGATTACATTCAGCCCAAGTCGAAACCCAATCCACGAATCGAAGCCGGGGAGATCTTTATTCAATCCGCATGTTCAGTCGCACGCCGACCGAACTCAGATTTTCCTAGCGCTGACGGTTGCCAGATTTGCAGGGCTGTCGCAGTTCAATAAAGTTGCAGGGATGCTTACATAAAGCCACTCTATACTCCGGCACACTTTTAAGGAGCAATCTAACCCTCTCGCCGCCAGTCATTTTCCCGACACTCACCCGATGCTCTCGCAAAATGCAACGCAGACTGCTTGAATCCGTCAAATAAACGCCCTCACACTCCCTTCGTCAGATATAACTCATTGTTTTGCATAGCTATATAAAGTTGGCCCGTTTCCTGCATCTACCCATACATGATAACAACTTGAGATATTTGACATGTGTGGCATTTACGGAATCATCAATAATCAATCGGTTACCCGTCATTTAATGATGGGACTGAATTCACTTTCCTACCGCGGTTACGACTCGGCAGGTATCGCGGTAATCGGACCAGCCGGCCTCGAACGTAGACGCGCCGGAGGCAAGCTTGAGCACCTCGCAAGCCTGCTGGCGAGCAACCCGCTGGAGGGCAACGTTGGTATCGCACATACGCGCTGGGCAACCCACGGCTCTGCAAACGAACGTAATGCTCATCCCCATATGACCACCAGGGTAGCAATCGTGCATAACGGCATTATTGAGAACTGCATGGAATTGCGCCACAGCCTCGAGCTCGATGGTTACGTATTCCAGAGTGATACGGACAGCGAGACGTTTCCGCTGCTGGTCACTCGATTTCTAGATCGCGGGCTGGACGAGATCAGCGCATTACGCGAGACCTGCAAGCTGCTCGAAGGGAGCTTTGCAATCGCAGCGGTATTCAATGACCGACCCGATCATTTGTTTGCCATGCGCCGTGGCAGCCCTCTTGTTCTGAGTCAAACCCAGGGGGGATTCACGATTGCCTCCGACAGCAACGCGTTAGGTGCGGACGCCACCAGCGCCTGTTATCTACAGGATGGCGACCTGGCGATTATCAATCGCGATAAAGCTTCTATCATGGACATCAACGAGAACCTGGTCGAAAGGCAAATAAGCGCCATCGATGTCAGTACCCAGGGCAGTGACAAGGATGGGTATCGACATTACATGCTGAAGGAAATCCATCAGCAGCCCGATGTTTTCGCAAAGACAGTCGCCCGCTATTTAAATGAAGACAAAAGCGCGGTCAGCTTGCCCGCTATGAAGTTCAACTTGAATACCGTGCAACGCATGTCTATCGTTGCCTGCGGCACTTCGCACTATGCCGGCATGATTGCCAGGTACTGGCTGGAAGGTTTCTCGGGGCTGCCCGTCAACATCGATATCGCCTCTGAGTATCGCTACCGCAACGCACCGCTGAGCCGCGATGAATTGGCGCTTTTCATTTCTCAGTCGGGAGAAACAGCGGATACTCTGGCAGCACTGCGCTATGCACGGGCCGCGAAGCAAACCTGCCTGTCAATCGTCAACGTAGCCAATAGCAGTATGGCCCAGGAGAGTGACGGTTTGCTGCCGACACTGGCTGGCAAAGAAATTGGCGTCGCCTCGACAAAAGCATTTATCGCCCAACTCGCTGTTTTGCTCATGTTTACCCTGGCCACGGCGCGCGGTAATCGATTAATCGATAGCCAACAGGAGAAAGAGTTGATTGGACAGATACTAAAACTGCCCGCTGCCATGTCTGAATTTCTCAGCGATGACCAGCATATTCGTCGTGTCGCGCGTAAGCTGCAACACGCTCGCCATATTATTTATCTTGGTCGTGGAATTGCTTTTCCGTTGGCGCTGGAAGGCGCGTTGAAACTCAAGGAGATCAGCTACATTCACGCTGAAGCCTACCCTGCCGGAGAGCTTAAGCACGGTCCAATCGCGCTGGTTGATGAACAGATGCCGATTGTAATGATCGCTCCACCGGGCCCCTTGTACAGCAAGTCACTTTCCAATTTACGTGAGGTCGCCTCGCGTGGCGCCAGAATAATTCTGATCAGTGATCAGGCTGGTGTAGACGCCACCAGGGACTATATCGAAGATGCGCTGGTGATACCCGATGTGGCGGATCTGTTGCAGCCGGTCCTTTATACGCTGCCGTTGCAGCTGCTCGCTTATCATGTCGCGGTATTGAAAGGGACCGACGTTGACCAGCCGCGTAATCTGGCTAAATCAGTCACTGTAGAGTAAACGCCATTCAGTCGATTAGAGATGAAAGCACTTCCAACCAGGACCCCGCTCAATGCGGGGTATACCGACAGCGATTGTAATTATCGGACCAGGGAAGCTGTCAAGAAAACCTCCAAACTACATTATCACTGGAGATTAAAGCTCGACCGAAGACTTAGTTAAGCGCCAGGGAGTTTTCAATAAGCAGGTGATCAGAGCCCTCTATAAACCGGTAGTCTTTGGCCATGACGGTAATTGAGCGGCTAACCAGGCAGTGATCGATATAGGCACTACTTAATAGTCTCACCAGGTTGTTAGCGGTAAATGCGGACCAACTGGGAAGATAACCATGCCCGGACACACCGTCCTGGAGCCCACTGTTGCGAACCAGGTTCCTGAAAAAAGGCGACCAGGGAGAAACGTTTATATCCCCGATGACAACCTGGTGCTGCAGCGATGAAGCAGACACCTGCGCTGCAACGAACGCCAGTGTCGCGTTTCTCAAATCCCACAACTCCGGGCTTCGGGGAGCGCCCGGGTGCAGTGCCAGAATTCTAACCGGTATATTGCCATCTGCAGGTGCAAGCGTAACCTCAATAATCTTGCCTTCCACATAACCCAAATCATGAATTCGCCTGTTGACCATGGGCCAGCGTGAAAACAGGGCCTGACTCGAGGAAAAAGAGTCGGTCGAATTTGAGCCTATTGAATAGGGAAAGCCCACTAGAAGTTGGGCAAACTTGTCCACTTCTCCGTCGGCAATCTCCTGTATCAGGACAGCGTCATAATCCGAATCGATCAAGTCCAGGATAATGCTATCCACGTTCGGATTTACATAGTGGATGTTCAACTGCGCAATTTTAAACTGCGCCCCCGATTGATTGCTCGAAACTCCGGTTGAGAAAAAAGTCGTAAAGTTATACAGAAAGATCGATAAAAAGATAAGCGCAAGCGGGACGGTTAGCATCCTGAAAAAAAACACGCTCAGCAGGACCGAAAAAATCGCCAGGACTGTCCATTGCAGCTGAAAATTTGTCAGGTTGTCCAGCCACCATAAATCGATCGATGACATGAATGCAGGCATTAACATCAGCGCAATTATGAGCAACTGGATCGCTATAAAAGCAATCTTGATGGCGATCGGGAATCCACTTTGCAAAATATTCACTGATGAAGTTAAATCAACATGTGCGAGAGGCCAATGAATGAGTGACCGTTGTCACTCAACGCGGGTCGATGATGGATGCTGAGTTACAGGGGAACAACTGAATCCATGGGCTATTCCGGGAATGCCGATTCCCAGCCCTGCTTCTTACGATAAATGGTTGAAGGACTCACCTCGAGAAGCGCAGCGGCTTTTGGGACATTACCATTACAAACCTCGATGGCGCGTTCTATGACCTCCCTTTCTATCTCCGCCAGCGGCCTAATGGGGCCAGAGTGGCTATCTTCGGCAGGCTTTACCGAGCGTTTAATTTCCTGGGTTCTTGATGCCACTTCGATATCACTGAGCGCGGTATCAATTGGTGGGGGAAGCTGCTCTTTGGTTACCTCCTCATGATTATGCAGCACGACTATATTACGAATAACATTCTGCAACTGCCGAACATTACCCGGCCATTGGTAACTGGCGAGGATAACTTCAACTTCAGGCGAGAAAGTCTGAAAATCCTTTTTCTCTTCCGCGGAAAACTTTTTCAGGAAATGATTTGCAAGCTCGAGAATATCCTGGTCGCGATCACGTAGTGGCGGCAAATGCACGGGTATCACATGTAGTCGATAGTAGAGATCCTCCCGGAACTTGCCCGCAGCGACCTCAGCCAGAGGGTCCTTGTTGGTCGCGCAAATAAAACGTATGTCTACAGATTCGGTTTTACTCGAACCTACTTTCTGAAATGTCCCTGTCTGGATAAAGCGCAACAACTTGGTCTGTAAATCATAGTCCATCTCGCCAATCTCATCGAGGAACAAAGTGCCATTATCGGCCATGCTTGCAGCACCCTTGCGATCGGAAGACGCGCCAGTAAACGCTCCCTTGGTGTGCCCGAAAACTTCACTTTCCATCAAATCATTCGGAATGGCCCCGCAGTTAATGGCTATAAAGGGCTTAGCTGCCCGGGGACCCGACGCGTGAATAGCTTCCGCGCAGACTTCTTTTCCGGTACCGCTCTCGCCGGTAATAAAAACCGTCGCCTTACTCGGCGATGCCGCATCGATAATACGGTACACGGCTTGCATCGGCAGGCTATTGCCAATAAATTTGTGGAAATTAGTTCTATCAAGGCCCAGCTGCAAATCATCGACCAGATGTTTTAATCGGGTATGCTTCAAGGTATTGCGAACGGTAGTACACAGGCGATTGGCGTCAAATGGTTTCTCAAGAAAATCAGCCGCTCCCTGGCGAATCATGTCTACTGCGATATCAACAGAACCATGCGCCGTAATGATGATCACAGAGGTAGGGAAGTCCTCGCTGACGATCCAGCGCAATATCTCCTCACCATCCATATCCGGCAACTTGAGATCAAGCAAAACCAGATCAGGCGGTGAAGCGGCAATAGATGCCATGGCATCCTTTCCGGTAGCGAGCGCCCTGACATCAACGGGCTCTTCTTTCAGATACTCGCGGTAAATTGCCGCCAGAGATAGTGTATCTTCCACCAGTAATACTAAGGGCTTATCGCGCATGATCGGCCTCTAAAGAGCAAAACTTGGGCTCCAGTAAAATGAATGTGACATCATCTGCTGGAGGCGTACCGCTAATTTCATCGAATCTCTGCATGACAAGCCTGGCAGCACGGTCTATGGGCAGGTCAAGCGTATCCTTGATGACAGACATCATTTGATTTTCCAGATATTCTCTTGACTGGTTATCCGCTGCCGATTCTACCAGACCGTCAGTGTAAAGGGCGATTCGCTCGCCCTGCTTGACATCGACTTGCAACGATGTGTATTCGATACCCGGCAGTAAGCCCGGCAAAATCCCCTCCACCGGAAGCGCGATCATCGCCTTATCCGAAATCAGCAGGGGCGGTGGATGTGCCGCACAGGCGATGTTTACTCTTCCCCGGGGGCCGAGTTGCAGGACAATCCCTGTCAATGTCACCCGTGATAGCAACTCGTCATCACAGGCCATTTCAGAAATGTGTTGCAGCAACTCATGACTCTTGATTTCGGTATTGGTCGCGGCTCTCATCATACCACTGACAAATCCACCATAGGCGTAGGAAAAGAACTTTGCCGTCTCATCGTGCCCCATGGTATCCATCAGGGCGACTATGTAACTCTCCCCGACCGGGTGGGAAACCAGCAGGTCACCACCACCTGTGCCGGTATCGCGAGTTTTTAAAACCATGCTCCAGTGAGGTATTTCCTGCGGAGCTCGCATTGAAAATGACTGGCTGATTTTTCTATTGATCCTGGCAGCGACACTGTTGGTAATCTGATGACTGCGCCGCAGAACTCGCTCGACATGCGCCAGCAAATCAGCCTTACTGACCGGCTTCAGGAGATAGCCGTCTATGCCCAGAGATGTGGCCCGTGCCTGCATTTCATCGGCCTCACTGGCGGTAAGAAATATGAACGGAACCAGTTCGTAATCGGGATTGCGGATAATTTCCGAGCGCAGGGTCAAGCCGTCCATATCCGGCATGTTGATATCGGAAAGCACCAGGTCAACACGGGTGTTATTCAGTAGTTGTATTGCTTCTTTGCCATTAGCGGCTTCCAGCACCTCGAAGGATTCGCTCAGGTAATGCAGATACAGACGTCGCACCGACGCTTCATCCTCTACCAGCAATATCCTTGTGCGATCGCTTAGCCGGTTGATCGGCCAGGAAAAAATAACGCGGTTATCTTCAGATTCATCGCGCTCAAGATACTGGATGAGGTCGCAACTCGCATGCATAAGAGCAAGCCCGCGCCCACTTTCGGCCTCCGGATCAATCTGCTCGAGTATCTCGAAATTATCTAAAGCCGGTTGGTAGTAACCACCATTATGCGAGACATTCAGCTCCCAGCTTTGCGCTGATTGCTGAAAGCGAACCGCGATCTCCGAGGCTTCGGGCCGGGCATGCCTGATGATGTTGGTCACCGCTTCAGACAGGCACAGCAGCATTTTATGATGCATGCTTATTTCGTCTACCGTCGATGATATAACCTGTTTGACGAGATCTCTCAACCGCGCCACCGCCCCGAGTTCCGCAGCGCAGTGATACTCCAGTAAAAGCCTGTTCATTTCCCGGCCTGTTGGATTAAGGCCTGCAATGCTTCCAGAGACTGCTCAACAAGCGCTTCAAGCCGGGACACATTTCTATCGAGAACAGTAAAGTCACCCTCTTTCGCCGCTTTCTCTATTTCCCGAGCGACTGCCTCCAGCTTGATGGCGCCGAAACTACCCGAGCTGCTTTTCAATGCATGCGCCTGGTCCTCAAGTATCTTTTCATCCCGATTACGGTGAGCCTCGTTCATAGTAACCAGGCGCTGGCGGCATTCGTCAACGAACAAACTGAAAATTGCAGGCAAGACTTCGCCACCGGTATCCCTGTACAGCTGATTAAAGGTCCCGGTATCGAGCAAGTGGGATGTTTCGGGTTTCATTTCAGAACCCCGGTCCTCTCGTAACCAGCTCCGAATTTTACTTCGAAAGGAGTGGATATTGATCGGCTTACTGACAAACTCATTCATTCCGGCTGCAAAACAACGTTCCCTGTCTTCTTCAAATGCGTTTGCGGTAATCGCAATAATTCTACTATTGGTGTTCTTGCCGTCACCGGAACGAATTTTCCGGGTGGCTTCGAGACCATCCATCTCGGGCATCGCCAGATCCATGAGAATCAGGTCATACTCCTTCTCCTTCGCCAGATTGACCGCTTCCAGACCATTTTCAGCCGTATCGACCTGAAGACCCATCTTGCTTAATGACGCTTGTATGACTTTCCGATTGGTGGAGCTATCTTCGGCAAGGAGTAAATGCACACTCTCGAACTCGGAGGCCAGGTAATCCGGCGCATCAAACTGAGTCGTGTCTTCGCGACTATTGCTGCCTTCGAGTGGCAATTTGACAAGGAAACAACTGCCGACATTTTTCTCACTGGTCACCGAAATCTCGCCATTCATCAACCTGACCAGGTGACGCGAAATGGCAAGGCCCAGGCCAGTGCCACCGAACCGACGGCTGGCACTATCTTCGGCCTGGGTAAACTCTTTGAAAATGTGATCTAACTGATCCACATCCATACCAATTCCGGTATCCGTCACTTTAAGTAAAATGCCCTCGCCGTCCTCACCGGGTAGCAAATGGATGGTGACCTTTCCGTCCGGAGTAAACTTGATTGCATTGCTCAACAGGTTTATCACAATCTGGTTGATACGGGGCTGGTCGCCAAAATAATGCGTGCACAGATCCGCAGAAAAAGCAGTTTCAACTTCAACCTGATCCAGGCTGGATTGCATGGCAAGCAGGTTAACAATCCTCTGTACCGATGTTTTCAGGTCAAACCAGTCATTATGCAACGCCATCTGGCCTGACTCGATTTTGCTGAAATCCAGGATATCATTGATGAGCGATAGCAGGACCTCGCTGCCATCATTGAGGGTGCTGGCAATCTCCATTTGTTGGGCAGTAAGGCCTGACTCCAGTAGCATGCCATTCATCCCCATGATGGCAGTCAGCGGTGAGCGAATTTCATGGCTCATGGTCGCCAGGAACCGGCTCTTTGCCTCATTCGCCTGTTCGGCCTGCTTACGGGCAAGGTCCTGCGCTGCCAGCGCTGCCCGGGTATCGGTGAGATCACGAATATAGGCCGCGAATAGCGTTTCCTCATGAGTCGTAATCGGTGAAATACTGATTTCGATGGGAAAGACTCTGCCCGTCTTGTCTTTGGCTTCCAGCTCCAGGCGTTGGCCGAGAACCGGGCCCTCTCCGGTCGCGTGATAATGCTCCATACCCTTTTTGTGAGCATCGACGTACTTCTCGGGAATGATCGCGTCGCAAATATTCATACCGCTGACCTGGTCTCGTTCCCAGCCGAATATCTGCGTCGCGACCTTGTTAAACTCGATTATTTCTCCCTTTTTATCGATACAGATAATGGCATCGAGCGAGGAAGCTAAAATAGCTCTGCTTATCGCTTCACTGCGGCTTGCGGATTCCAGCAATTCCGCGCGAATCCTGGTGTCGTCATCAGCCTTGGCACTCATCCTGCTCAGCCTGGCGGACATAATGTTAAACGCGCGCGCCACCGCCCCTATCTCATCATTACTGTTAATTTCCACCGTGTGGCCCGGACCTTCCCTGGCAATCACTTCAGCCGCAGTTTCCAGGAGGCTCAGCTGCCGAGTCAGGTAGTTACCAAGAATCAACGAAAAGATAGCGACGAGGATAATTTCGGTGCCAGCCAGGCCAAAAGCGGATCGCCTTGCCTGCGCCAGCAGAGTGTCTATGTATTCTGTTGAAAGGCCTAGTTCAACGACACCGTATACCTTGCCTTCAACTTCGATCTCTGCTTTGAGGTCATAAATACCATCCGTGACATCCTCGACAAGGAAATCCTGCTCTCTGTCAGACATGAGCGCGGAGCTTTTACCCGCTTCAGCCAGCACAAAGTCGTCACTGATGACGCGAACGTAAACCACATCCGGATTGGTTAGAATTTGGTTGGTCGCGCTTTCAATAGTCGCTATATCGCCGGCAATAACGGCATCCTGGGTGGCAGAGGCAAATAAACTGGCCGTCGAGAGCGCTCTTTGCTGGAGTTGCAACTCGTTGGATTGGGCCAGGTAGCTGAGTCCGCTAAACACCAGAATCAGCAATAAAACCGCCTCAATCAGCGCAATCCCGATAATGGTCTTGAGTCGAAAGCTCAAAACTATTGCCCGGAGATATCCATCGGCAGGTCAATATGCAAAGACCTTACATCATCCCAGTCTTTATTCTCTGCCGCCTCGAAACCCTTGATATTAAGGCGTTTTAACAAGGCTTTACCTTCGTCTGATCGCTCCATGCCAACAAGTGCCGATTGCACTGCAGCCATAGCTGCGTCAGAGACATCGGGGTGCGCTGCAATCGCATGCGGTGTAAAGCCCGGCGAAGTCCACAGCACTCGCAATTGATCGCGCGTTTCTGGCGCAATATTCTTCAAGGTTCGTATAACACCACCACCGGCCGGATAAATGCCCTTTGCAACCGCCAGGTACACCGAGTCATGTGAAGATACATAACGGGACTGAAAGTCGAGCCCGCGTGCTAATAATTCGCTGCGCGGCAACATGCTGGCAGCAAAGGCCGCCGGGGCCGGAAAGGCAAGGGTCATGTGGTCTAATTCCTCTATCGATTGAATCGGGCTGTCTTTTCTGACGACAATTATACCTTTTATCTTTTTATCGCGAGCCCTGGCCACGGCCTGATAACCCGGGTGTCGATTGAACACGGTAAAGTGATACGGATTCATGTAGGCAAAATCATAGTCACCCGCAGCGAGATGCCGTTCAAATGTCGGGATGTCCTTGGCGGTTGCGAAGTGTATCTTGAGGCCTGACTGGCGACTCAGATAATCAAGCAGGGGGGCCCAGGACCGGGCCAGTTTACTCGCTGCCTGCTGGGGAACTATGCCGAAGGTCATTTGTTCCGACTGCGCAGAGAGCACGGGGCTAATGACAATCAACAATCCCAGGATGAAAAATCTCAACTTTATATCTCGCTTAAATTTCAAGTGACAGTAACCGGTTAGCCTGTATCCAACGATTTAGTTTATCTTTGTACTTATCGAAACCAGCCGGAATACGAGACGACTCGCGTAGCAATTCCTGCTTGAGCGACGGGTTATGACATTCGTTCAACACACAACCGGCTAACCGCGCTCCTGCAGAAACAATTCTGTCGCAAGTGTAACGAACTGTCGGCTCATTGGTAACGCCTGCCATTACAACCAGCAGGGTATCTTCGCAGGCGGCAACAATTCTCTCTGCCGGAATCAGGGCCTGTGCGCTTCGATTAATGCTCCCCGCGTCAACGACCAGTGCGTCGAACTGTTCCAGCCAGATTGCCAGATAGCGCTCAAGTGTACCCGGATTTCGCCAGGCAAGGTTCACTTTACGGTTCATCGGTGCAGGAATGCCCAACAAAGCGTAAGACTCATTTTGATCCGTCAAAATCTGCGGTTCAAGTGATGCTCCGAGGTCGATATCGCCGTCCGCTGCAAGCATAGTCAGATGCTCTGACTTGTCACTGTTCAAATCAATGAACAGGGTCGATTTGTTTGCTAACAGGTGCCGCTGGGCAAGGGTTACCGCGAGGCTGGTAACACCCTCGCCCGGGTTACTCGAGGTGATCGCAATTGAGCGCATACCGGCGCCCAGAGTGCGCGCATAAATACTCTCCAGCTCGTTGTTCTGCAATGGGATCATTATATAAACCCGAGCAGGGCGCCCATGGCTATCATCTTGAACACCTGCTCCAGCCCGGAGCGGAACCTGCTTCCATCACTGGCTTCGTTTTCTGGGACAAAAACAGTATCGCCCGAGCGAATCACCGGTAGCCTGGAAAAATCGGCTGTCTGGCTAAACGAAAGGAGATCAAATGTCCTGGCCTGGGACTCACAACAGGAATTATTGATGACACTAATTCGCTCCACGTAGGCATTACTGGTCGTGCCACCGGCTTCAGCCAGCAGGTCCAGAATAGTCATGCTGTCGTTAAACCGGTAGCGACCAGGCTTATTGATCGCACCCAATACACGGATGGTAGTTTCTTTGCTTTCACTCAGCCACATGCGATTTTTTTCGGGTAAATAGATAGTATCTCCAGCCTTGATAGTCGGCAGCAGTTCCTCGTCACCGGTTTCAAAATAAAGACCCAGATCGAGCTTGCTGACCTGAATCTCAGTTCCATTTCGGTGGTTCACCCGTATGTTATGGATGTCAGCATTCTGCGTCGGACCATCTGCCGCAGAAAGGATATCGAGAAAACTCATTTCGTTGGTGATCTTGTAACGACCGGGTGCGCCCACCTGGCCGAAAACGTAAATTGACACTTCGGCGGCTTGTCGAACCCATTGTGATTTGTTCTCAGACGGGTCCTGTGGCAAATCACGCACACGTATGATTGACCCTGCGCTCACATGGGGCAGGTCAGACTCTCGTCCACCACTTTTGATAAAGCTGTCCAGGTCAAAGCTACTAGTCATAGTCTCCCCATTTTCAAGAGGTGTCACGATTTCAATAGCGCTGGTGTCACTGCGCGGCGTAGGTCCGCCGGCATGCGCCAGCAAGTCCATCAGCGACATTTCATCAGACCATTCATAACGTCCCGGGCGCAGGACTTCACCGATAATTCTTATCGCCTGATTCGGCGAAACCTTCAGCCATGACGCTTCGTTCATATCCGTTTTTTCAGGCATAAAGATGGCATCGCCTCCGGCAATCAACGGCAACTCGGCCTGCCCGCTGCCCGCAGAGAACTCCACCAGATCAAAACTGCTAACGGAGCCATCGGCCTTCAGAATACGGATTTTGCGCGCGTCAGCGAAGCGGGTCGGACCGCCGGCATTGGCCAGTATATCCATGAAACTGGCTCCCGCTTTGCCTTCATAGGCCCCCGGTTTAAATACTTCTCCCATGACGTAAACCATATTGATTCCGGTCTTGATCTGTTCTTCTTTCATGGGCACAAATATCGTACTGCCGGGAACAATCTTCGGCAGCAGCCTGTCGTCGCCCGAGTCGAGGTAAGTCTTCATGTTAAACAGTACGGGTTCGCCATCACTGATAACCCGAATCTGTTCAACGCCGGCGTAGCGGGTAACGCCACCGGCGCGCATCAGCATATCGACAAGGTTAAGCGTTTCCCTGAAAGAGAAGCTACCGGGGCTATTGACCTCGCCGAACACCTTGACGGCCATACGATCTGAGGCGGCATCACCACCATCAGCTATTTTTGAAGGATCAAACTCGACCTGCACATTACCGATCATCGGGGATGCGGGTACAAACAAAGTAGCGAGTGAATTCATTTTGGGCAATATGGAAGCATCGCCCTCGTCAAGAAATCGCTTGTAGTCAAAGCGGATGACCTCACCTTCCTGGCGCAACTGCATCTTGTCAAGCTGGGCACCGGCTCGCAGGCCACCAGCAGCGTGAATTGCCATTTGAATAGTTGAATTTGCGGGAAGAGTTACCTCGCCCGGATTCTCGACATATCCGTAAACCGTGACCAGAATCTGGCGCTTTTTTACATAAACACGCAACATTCGAAGTTCCAGAAAAACTGTCTCAAGTGCCTTGGTCAGCTTTCTTTTCAGCTCACTCTCCTCGAGTCCTGCTGCACGGAACGCACCCAGCTCCGGTAACGTGATGTTTCCATCACGATCCACCTTGAAGGGTTCACTCAGAGAGTGCTCACCCGGAAGAACAATCGAAATTTCGTCGCCTGGTTGAACGAAGTAATCTGCCGCACTCACTGATGTAAATAACAGTATCAGGCAAACCATGGTGATAGCTGCCTGGAAGCGGGAAATCATTGTAGTCTCCCGTCATAGTCTGAGAGCAGTTCGATCGAAACTCGGCGATTGACCAGGTCGATAGCGGGTGATCTGCCGTTATACAGGGGGGCTTTATCCCCCGCGAAAGACTGGCCGATACGCCCCGGATCAATGTCGCAGGAAATGAGAAATTCAACGACTGCCCGGGCGCGTCTGAAGGAAAGACTGTCATTCTCATCGGCTTTACCAGAGGCGTCGGAATGACCAACCACATTAAGCTTAATGTCGGGAGCCGTTTCCAGGATCGCACAGGCGCTGGTCAAATTGTCAGCGTATTTGGGATTAATCTGATCCGAGTTCAGGGCGAACTGATTATCAGAATTTAACAACCGAAACAGTTTCTCCGCCATTGTCACGTTCGAATCGGTCAATTCATCCATTTCACCGAGCGCAGCGGGAGAGGCGGATGACTGACTCACTGCAAGGACTTCTGACTGAACTGAATCAATGGCATCCCAGCAGTTGGTATCGCGGTCAATCGCTTTGAGTTTTCGTTCTATTCTCTGCAAGTCTCGACGATGCGCTACCTGGGTAGTCGCAGCATCCTGATAAAATTCACCCGCCATTTCCCTGGCAATTCTGTTTTCTCTAAGCTCGGCCAGATGGACGCTGGCGGGAAAGCAATTGCGGGCGCCTTGCAGAACAAGAACATCAAGATGACGCAGGTCGTCATTAAACTCCTGGCGCAATTCACGTGGGTCATAGACAACAGGCACAGTATCTGCCTGGCTATCGGCGGAGGGATAATCCTCTCCAGCCCCACCTTTACCGACATCAGCCCAGTTCACACAACCGCTCAGCAACGAGGCACCAGCAACGACCATCAGGGACATCAGGCAACGCATGGCTTGTCCTCCCTGGCACCGCTTTCGCCTCGCGCGAGCACTAGCGGAATCGCCTTGTGAATGCGGAGCAATTCGAGCAATTCGCGCGGCTGCCCCTGGGCACCACTGATCTTGAGCTTGCGCGAATTCTCTTTCAGGCGCTTGTACAGGTAAACGATAGCTCCAACTCCCGAGGAATCGATAAAACTAACGTTGTGGATATCGAGAAACACGTGCTCGGGAACAGTTTCATGCAACACTCTATCGAGTGCCGGTCTAATTTCAGTGCTTCCCAGTGCATCAAATTCGCCATGTAGCTCGATGACCAGATCCCCACAATCGGTAACAAGTAACTCAGTTTTCATATTTAGTCTCTATAAAGTTCAGTTCTGTCTGACCAGTTGCAAGGATCGTGCAACTAACATAAAGACCATTAACTTCAATGAGTTATGATATTCAGAATGAACTGGTGAGGTTGATCAGAACCTGCAATTGCATTTTGCAACGCCATTTGCGAGATCAAACGGCCGACGCTCTGAAAAGTAACAGGGCTGCTACCCGAAAGAGACCATGCGTCTAGAACGATAGCGATCGGGGTGACATTAAAATCCCGGGGTGAGTATTATCCGGTGCCCGTATCGCCGGCACCGGACTGATAGCGACGCTACCCGACTGGCCCGGGATAGACACCCGGTCCTGCTAGCGCAGCGCTTTCATTACTGTCCACGACCTCGAATCATGACCCAAACGGTCATCAGAGCGATCTTGGCATCGGTCAACAACCACCCAGATACGCTTTCCAGAGCGAGTGCATAACTATGGTCATAAGCCACCTTGGAACGCACATCCTCGATACAGCTATCGTAGCCTTGATACACCTGCGCGAGACCGGTGATGCCAGGTCTAACCCCATAGGTTCTATCGCTATAGAAGGGTATTTCGTTTTCCAGGTTACGATAGAAATCCGGACGTTCCGGGCGCGGACCGATGATCGACATGTCGCCCTTTAGCACATTAATCAACTGCGGCAGTTCATCCAGTCGGCTCTTGCGCAGGAATCTTCCGGTAGCGGTAATTCTCGGGTCCGTCTTCTGCGCCCAGACCGCTCCGGTGATTTTCTCCGCGTCCGCACGCATTGAGCGAAACTTGATCATCTCAAAGAATTCCGCCCGGTCCGGATAGTAGCTTCCGACTCGCAATTGACGAAAAAAAACAGGGCCGCTGGAATCCAGCTTGATGGCTATCGCGATAAACGGAAATAACGGTAATAGCAGGATTAAGGCAAGGCTCGAGGCAACAATATCGAATTTACGCTTGAGGTTCAGACTGGTGGCAAAGTCGTTCATAAAAATCTCCAATTAAAAATTAGTATCCTGGCTTCCTTGAGAATCAGGCTATGGTTAGTTTGGCCCGCTACTTCGAAATACTCTTTAGCAGCGAGCCCGTCATGTAACTAGCCGAACCTTTCAGCCCGTTGAGATGCCCTCTAATGAGGTATTTGAGAACCTGCAAAGGCTTGAATGAGTTCCCGATGCGTAAAATCTCGGTGAAGCAATACAGGGAGTAAATGGCCGTCTGCGCGATAGCCAGGAAGAGGAATGCCGGGTGGTGAGTTGACAGATAAAGGCTGCCCAGAAAAGACGTAATTAGCAGGTATGGCATGGCAACTCTCAACACTTTACCCGAGGCAAAGGTGAAGGCGGTTCCACGGTGCTTCGGCAGCAGCAGGGATCGCATCCTCAATGCCTGTTGCAGATTACCCGCTGAAATTCTCATACGCCTTTTGCTGTCCTGCGAATCCTCCGCCTGCTCGAGTTCCAGGGCGTTGATGTCGGGCTCGTAAATCGAACGATAACCCTGCTCTACAATTTGCATGGGTATTATAAAATCGTCATTTATCGTATCGCCGGGAAGACTGCGAAACAGGTGCGTCCGAAACAGGTAAAAAGCGCCGTGCGAACCTATTACCGAACCCACTCGGGCTTCGTCGAATTTCACTTTCGACTGGTACTCCCAGTATTTTCTTTCGCCTTCTGATCCTGGATTCAGCAACCGATAGTGGCCGTTGACGACGCCCACCGTCGGATCGCGGAACTGCTTTTCCGCCAACTGCAAAGCATCTATCGATATCAACGCAGACACATCCGAGAGCGCGACGATATCGGATTCGACAGCGTTCATGACATCGTTTAGAACACCGATTTTTCCCCGATTCTCTGCAAACTCCATAACCTTTATCGAGCAGTGCCTGCACTCGGGTTCATTCAGGGTCTGCAGGGCAATTTCATAAGTCGCATCAGTGCTGCCGTCACTTGCAATGATGACCTCGAACCTGTCCTGGGGATAATCCAGAATGGATAAATTGCGGATTTTGTCAGCAATGAACTGTTCTTCGTTGTAGGCCGGCACCACAATGGTGATGGACGGCAAGCCGGACTGGCGGAACAGCTTATCATCAGTTTCCGGAACCTCGTTGCCACCCAGCCTGTTACCCAGAAAATGCAATAGCAACGGATAACCGGCATGGTGGTAGATGATCAGGAAGATGCTCAACGCAGTTAAACAACCTATCAGCAATACGCTCATTTCTATCTCCTACATTCGTTCTAAGGGTGTAGCCTGGAATATTCCGAGGCCATATGGTCGATGCCACCGTGCTCCTGCACGAAGGCGCGCGGAGAATGGGCTAAGGGTCGCGCCAGAATCTGCTGAACCTTGTCAACGATCGCCATGGCGTTGCCCGCTGGAATCAAGCTGCCGGTATCGGTGCACAGACTCTCTCTGGAACCGCCAACATCGGTCACGATAGCTGGAATGCCGCAAGACTGGGCCTCGAGTGGTGACAGCGGCATACCCTCTTTGTATGAAGGCAGACAGAAACAATCCAACGCCTGATAAAACAACGGCATGTCATCAATACGGCCGAGGAAATGAACCCTGTCGGATAAACCCAGTTGCCGACATTCGTCACGCAAAGCCGCTTCACAAGAGCCAATACCGGCCAGCGCGACATGCACGGTATCGGGCAGATAAGTCAGCGCCTGGATTAACAGTGCCTGTCCTTTGAGCAATTCAAGCCGACCACTGCAACCGATGATTTTTTTATCCTGCGGCAAACCAAGACTAGCGCGAGCGTCTGTCCGATTGCCAAGGACGAACCTGGTGGTATCGATACCGTTACGTATCACGGTCAGATTCCGCGGCTTGAGGAATTTTCTCATGGCTTGCGCAACCGCTTCAGCGTCGGCCACCAGGACAGGCCTGGCAATACGCAGCAGCCACTTTTGCAGATTGCGGTGATGCCGGTTCTCCAGGTGCCAGGCATCGTGCTCGGTGTGGATGTGTACCGCGGGCCGCACAAACTGGGCAGCTAGTCCGCCATAAAGCAGGGGCCCGATATGATGGGTGTGCAATACCGTGGTACGCAGGTCCTTAAGCACTCTTATCAACTTCCCCAGGAAAGCGACTGAAAACTTGTCCGGCTTGTTGAGAAAGATAATGTTTCGACCATGTCGGTTTAATCTGGGCCAGGCTGCCAGAGCGGATTCGATATCACCCTCAAGACTGATGATGTAGGACTCATGACCCTGCTGCTGAAAGTAGTCATGAAGATCAAGGGCCATGGTTTCAATACCACCCGGGCGTAAATGTTGCACGATTTGTACATTTGTTTTCATCCTTCTCTCCATCAGTAAGCAGGGATTCGGCCAAACACAGGCAGATTGGTTATTGTTTCAAGCTGGCTCCTGTAGCGGACACTGTTGTCTGACAGTTCCAGCAGGATCGCCAGGCTGATGCCGAGGAAAATTCCACCCACCAGGCCTGCCAGCACAAAAATCAGGGCAGGGAAATTCGAAGGCGACGTTGGCGTATAGGGTTCGTCAATTATCTTGACGCGCTTGGACTGCTCAAACAGGCTGAGGGAGCCGGTGATGCGCGCCATCTCGTAGCGATTCAACAACTCGTCGTACAGTTCACGTTTTACTTTCTGATCTCGCTCCAGTTTGGTGAGCGCACTTTCCAGGTCGCCATAGCCGGAAAGATTCTCTTCCAGCTCGCTTATCATTATCTGCAGGCTCTTGATTTCTTCCTCGAGCCTGTCGACATTGTTGCGGGATGTCTGCAGGCTTTGAAGCTGTGAGATCAACAATGGCTGCTGGGTTTTATCGCTGCCCGATGCTTCCGTATTACTCGCTATTTGCCACAGTTTTGTGGTGTCGATGTTTTGCTGATTGTTCTTCAGATTGCTCTGCCGCTCCGTTTCGAGGCTGTTCAGCTTCCTGAGCACTGCCTGAATCTCGCTGTGCTTGTCGGTATACCGGGAGCGCAGTAAAGCCAGATCTCCGTTCAGCCTGACGATCTGCTCTTCGAGACGCCCGATGACCGGGTTGGTTTTCGAGAGCTGGGCGTCCAGTCCACCCAGACTTTTACTGGCACCGGCCATTTCCGCCTGTTTTTCGGACAACTGTTGTTTAAGCTGGGTGAAACGAGAGATATTACCGACATGCAGTTCCGGTAGATCCGTCGCAAACCTGTCCTTGAAGTCGGCCAGTTTCTGTTCTGCCACCTCGATATCCCGACGTCTGAGCTCGAGCTGTTGCTCGAGAAATAACGTTGAGTCCTCCATCGAGGAACGTTCGGGCGCCAGCAACTGTTCGATGAACTGGTCACTAACGCTCACCAGCGTCTCTTTCATTCTTTCGGGCTTACTGGAGGTGAAATCAATTCGAATCAGGTCCTTGCTGGGCATAGAAACCCTGAGCGAACTGGACAGCTTTTGAATAACCTGGTCACGCTTTGCGGCAGAAGTCTGTTGATCTATCAAGCCACGTTGCATGGCGACCTTTGCCAGAATGTGCCGGCTGTGCAACAGGGTTTCCATGGTTGCCATGCGCTCTTTCAACATTGCTGAAACCGCAAAATCTTCCAGAAAGGGGTTCATATTCGCGGTTTCCTGAATTAACAGGCTGGTATGCGCCGTGTAACGCTGGGTGCTGAAATTGGCGAACAGGAAGCCGATTACTGGCAGCAGTAATATTGGTGTGATGAGCGCATATCTGCGGCGCCAGGCGCCAGAAAAAACGCGGTAAAAGCGGTAACTGAGATCGTTCATAGGGAATCCAGCCATCGTCCCACCAGCCCTGCCCTGGATTGCCACGACTCGCTCGATACAACGCTTCTCGACTTCTCCTGGTACTCGCCATCCCCTGCCAGCGAAACACTGCCTTCGAGCGCATCTACCATGGAATCCACGGAGTCAGCCACCGATATCAGGGAGCGAAACGGTTTTAACGCCGGGAACGGAGTGCTCACAACAGGTTGTCCCGCAGCAAGATACTCCGATAGCTTCAGTGGGTTGCAGGCCTGGATCTGCGCATTGTTTCGGAAAGGCAGCAGCGATGCGCTCCAGTGCTGACTGTAGCGGGGTAATTCGTGATGCAGCCTTGGACCCAGTAAATGAACATTGGGCAGGCATCTCAAAGCAGAAGTATCGACCACCGCTTTGCCGATAAGTACAAAATTCCAGTGCGGCATGCGGTTGACAACCGCCTCCAGTAGCTCCATGTCTAACCACTCGGAGATGCTGCCGTAAAAACCGGCAATCGGTTTCCCATCGCCAGGAAGATCGGAGGCTCTTGGAGCGGGCGTTGAAAACAACTGGTAATCAACACCGTGCGTCAACAACCTCGTTTTGGGCGCGGGGAAGCGCTCGGCCAGTCGTTCGCTGGCGGTGATAATCAGATCCGCTTTGTGTTGCAGCTCACCTTCCCTGGCCGCCACGGTGAGATGATCAACCCCGGCCAGAGCAGAAAAATCATCTCCACAGTAATACACGGCAGCCTTTTCGCCCAGTTTGCCTACCAAATCAGAGGCTGTCGGCAATGAAATCCATAGTATGGGCTTGTGCAGGCCTGCCTTTTTTATGGCCCGCAGTAATTGACTCTGCAGCAATCCCGCTGCCACAAATCGAGCTAACCGGGTTGACGGCGCAGGTATGGTTTTAGGATTTAACACGGTGAATCCGGGCTGCGGAATCGTCGGGCAGGCGTGTGCACGAGCGCCTCGAGAGGTAAGCTTTTGCAGTGCCCTGCCGCAGTCAGCCATATTCAAGCGGGGTTGGCGCAAGCCGATTGAATTAACCCACAGAATTTTTCGGTCATCACTCAAATGCCGCATTAAATGCTGTGTACTGCTGGGCAATCCACCCCAGTCCTCACCGAACACCACCAGATCCGAGGGCATGCTATTGCTCCAGCCTGATCAGCGACTTGATAGCTCTCGCCGGCACACCACCTGCCAGCGTATCTGCCGGGATATCCGCGGTGACTACGCTTCCGGTAGCTATAATGGCCCTCTCGCCGATACGCACATTGGGAAGGATAGTCACGCCCGTCGCAATCCACACATCGTCTTCGATTATGATATCGCCCGCCTGGTGATCCAGGTCAGGAAGACCAGCAGCCCGGTCTGCGGCATTAACCGGGTGACCCGGATAACCGGCAATAAATGCATTCCCGGCAATTCGAACGTTGTTGCCTATTACTACCCGGGTACCTACCGCAATGGTGGACTGCCAACCGATATCGATATTATCGCCCAACACTAACTGCGGGACTGAGGGGCTGGCAGCCCTGCCGGAGAATGTGGTCTGACCCGAAATACGGCATTTGTTGCCGTAGCGTATTTCCAGAGGGCCGCTCAGGTATGGCATACCGCCATAGAGGTAAAGATTTTTCCCCGCCTGCGTTGCGCGGCTTTTGAAAATAGGCGTCCAGTAAAATATTCGCACGCCGGCTGAAAAAGCCATGGCCACAAGCCGGTGTAAATAATAAATTGCACCGTACAAAATTCGCGGTGCCGGCAACTCGAAATGGCGGAGCTGCTGGCACAAACCAAAACCACGCCGCGCGACCGGGTGCTGACTGGTTTTAAGCCATTGCCTGGCACCATTGATTGAAATTGATGTCATCATGTTTCTCGATTATGTTCTTAGCAACATAACGCAAGAAGCGTGCACACGAATATAAATTGATATAATTCAATGCCTTATGTATTACATGCGCGCTACTAACCAACATGACTGGCGACTAGTTGCAATATGGGACGCGCTTTGCAATCTGTCACTCTGGTCGAGGGGAATATTTGCAGCCCGCACCGCGGGCTGGCAGTTAGTCTCTGGGGGTGATCGAGCTCTTCACATTGAAGGCTCTCGCCTCTCCCGATCTTGACAGGCGTTCTTTAAGACTCAAAAACGGTCGCTCGATCAGGTAGTGCGTGGTGATCGCACAGGCAAAGGCAAGCACCAGGTTGACCGGCCAGGAGGCGAACCAGGCGGTACTCCATGAATTCAGGAAAGGCTCCTGCCACAGATAAAGCGAATAGCTGAGCGTTCCCAGCCAGATCACCGGACGATAGTTGAGGATACGATGGATGGGGCCCCGATCTACCAAAATACAGCGCCACACAATCACGGCGGCGGCAATATTGACATAGCTCTGCCCAAACACATAAAACAGGCCGGAATCCACTTTGTATAAAACCGTGGGCAGGATAAACAATGACAATGGGACCAACAGAAACCAGCCCGTACGCAGCCAGTTCGGCAGGAACCAGCCCCGGTGATGAATGACGGCTAATAGACAACCCACTGCCAGCGCATCACCCACCGCCTGAAATTCACGGGTCATGGCGGACACGTTGGCGTCCATGCCGTACCACATGCCAGCACGAACCAGTGGCGCAAGCAGTACGAAAATGATCGCGCAGATAATGGCGCGTCGAACACCCAGCGCCATCAAAGCCAAAGGCCAGAGTAAATAGAACTGTTCTTCTACCGCCAGGGACCAGGTGTGATTCAAAGCCCAGGCCCTTTCGTGGTGATAGTTCATGGTATAGGTGAGCGCATGGAAAACATCACCCGGAAGCAGGTCTACAAATCCCAGACTGCTGGCCAGCACAACACAGGCAATATAGAAGTAGTAGGCCGGGAAAATCCGGTAGATTCGTCGCAGATAGAACCCACTAAGGCTGATGACGCCATAGCGACGGGTTTCTTCGAGCAATAAAAAGGTAATCAAAAATCCGGAGATGACAAAAAATATTTTTACCCCAAAATTGCCGAGGTTATGGAGCGGTGTCAACCAGGCTGGCGCATTAACGGTGCCACCAATGTGGCCGACAACAACCAGTAGAATAGAGGCAGCACGAAGCCCATCAAGCGAATGCATACGCTGGTTATTGCTTTTCTGATTCATTTTGAGTCCCGGGATTTAGATACGTAATTTGCAATAGCAACGGTTAAAGCAAGCAGGATGTACAGTGGCCAGGTGAAACCCTGGGTCAGAAAAGTGCCTGAAACACAAAAGCCCACCAGACCCGAAAGATTGCCTTCTGCAATGCTGGCCATAACAGGCGGAAATTTTTCCGGAGCCTCCAGGATTCTCGTCATCGAGGCATAGGAACATCGCAGCAGCGAATAAACCATGCCCAGAAATACAAACAGACCCAGGAATCCTGTCTCACCCAGAACCCCGAACCAGGTGCTGTGAACTGCGTGATTGAGGCCATCCCAGTACTCACTGTAAAAGTAATAATTACTGAAAAAGTTATTCATGCCGACACCACTCAGGGGATTGTCTACCGCCATTCCAAAAGCGGCTTCCCATGCGTGCAAGCGCCCCATGGCGGACTCGTCGAGGCCGGCCTCGGCAGCGCCACCGGATTTACGGCTGCTGATACCCGCCACAAAGTACAGCACCAACAGCAATACAGAGCCACCGACCATCAATAGAGATTTCGACCTGACCCTGCGCCAGGCAAACAGGGCAACGACAGCGAATACACCCAGCAATCCTCCTCGACTTTGCGTCGCGACGATGGCGAGCACCAACACCACAACTGTGACGATGCCCAGCAGCCTGTCCTGACGTGACAACCTGCCTGAGAGCGTGAGCGACAGCGCGAATGAGAATGGGAACAGCAACACCAGCGAAAGGTCATTGGGATCGCCTAAAACCGAACCCAGATCACGGCCTATCGTTACGCGTGATCCCTCGACAATTCCAATATCACTGATCTTGTTGTACAGCGCCACCAGCCCAACCATCATTCCAGACAAGGTCACCAGGCGCAGCGAAAGCGAAAAGTCTTTCGCTGTCTGCGCTAGCCAGGCGATAGAAAAAGTCATCACCATGATTTTCCAGTAGGTGCTGGTAAAGTAAGTCAGTGCCAGCGGCCGATTGGTCGCCACGATGATTCCGAGAATAACCAGGACAAAAAACACGCTGACCCAGGTAAATTCCGCGCTCCAGTAGGTAACCACTTTGCGGGTCAACCCGACGTGCCAGACCAGGGCCCCCAGAGAAGCCAGTGATAAAAGTAGCGGGATGCGCAACGTGTAAAGCTGTGGAAAAACTTCGTGAAGACGAAAGAAAGAAAACAGAACAAACAGTAAAACGATGAAGTACGGATACTTCAAAACGAAAAGTACCAGCAGTGGGGCAAGACCTATAGCGACGCCGACGAGGGGATGCGGCATCATAAACCAGCCCAGCAGTATCCCCATGCATGGAAGCATGGCCATCAGGAATTGAGCTTTGCGACTTGCTCCCATCGCGCTTACCATTGTGCCAGCCTGGTTTTCAACCGCTGCATACCGCCAGTCGCGGAGAGTGGAATCAATCTCAGTGTCACAGCGCTTATCGAGATCGTCGCAGCGGCAACCACGGCATAAGCCAGCTGCTGTGTAACGCTTTCAAATTGTGTCGAGAACGCGAGCCAGCCCAGCGTTTGAACACCTAGCAAGGCCATAGCAGGCAAGGGATAATCCAGGCGGAAAAAGTATTGGCTGACCAGGTAGAAGAGAATCAGACGCAGCAGTTGAGCGCTAATCAGGGCAATAATCACACCCCACACTCCCATGCTACTGACGGTGACCAGCATGATAAGCAGTCCCACCAGGGTCGTGGATATATTCACCCACAACTGGCTTAAGGTACTGCGGTTTATGTAACAGCCAATATTGACCAGCTCCGAGAGTTCTCGCAGGGTCATTGCCAGCACCAGACCTAGAGCGTATTCGGATGCCATGACATAGCTGGCCGGTATCAGCCAGTTGATCAATATCGGGGCTCCGGTACTGACACAGACACAAATAATCAGGCACAGGCCTATGCCGATACTGATAGCCTTTACGGCCGCCTCTTTGCCGTTCAGCTGGCTGGCAATTTCAAAACGTTTCGGCGACCACCACATCCCGAAAGGTTGCAGTAGCAATACCGCGGCCAGCGCAAATTTAGAGGCTATGCCATATTCAGCAACCTCTACCAGACTGGTTTGATCGGCGAGTATCCAGCGATCGAGACCATTAAGCGCAAAGGCAACCAGGCCGCTACCGACGATCGGCAGGCTGTATAGTATCAACGCAGCTTCGTCTCTGACCCTTATTGAAATTCCAGTATCCCTGATCTGTAGAAAGGTCAGAACCACTGCCTGGCTAATCGCGGCAATCAGGCTGGCTTCAAGCACCGGCGTGATATCGTTACCAGGTTGCAACATCGCAAATGTCAGGCTTGCCTGAAGCACCGCACGCGACACACTGAGACTAAAGAAAGTGCGTGCACGATTTTCCATGCGCAGCCAGCCCATCGGAATCGAAATGGTGCCTTCAAGCGCCAGAATCATCATGATTACCCGGATCTCGTAAACACTGACATTACCCGGAAGACTGCGGGACAGCGTCGGAGCCAGGAACCAGACGATTGCCAGGGAGAGCGCTCCAAGAACCATGCCAAGGCCAAAAATCCTGGCTGCAAAACGTCGCCTCTCAACGACAGTTTTCGCCCGACCGGCGAAGCGATAAAGCGTATCCTCAAGCCCAAGCCCGACGATAATACTGATAACCACGGCCAGGCTGGAAAGCACTTCGAGCCGGCCAAATGCCGGCTGAGTCAACTGGTGTGCAATAAAGGGCAACATCAGAATCGAAATACCCTTCATGGCAACGATGCTGAAGCCG
>Ga0316192_10000347_pt1 | contig 33410 bp, 28 predicted proteins | sample MerIslwburrow_MG_FD_204931 | JGI IMG/M metagenome (GOLD analysis project Ga0316192, IMG submission 204931) | Coastal sediment microbial communities from Maine, United States - Merrow Island worm burrow | ecosystem: Environmental > Aquatic > Marine > Coastal > Sediment | place: USA: Maine...
ACTTTTACGGGATGCCGGATATTCCACAGCAATGGCTGGGAAATGGCATCTCGGTGAACAGATAGAGAATGATCCATACAATAGAGGCTTTCAAAAAACCTTCACCTTGCTAGAGGGAGGTGCTAGTCATTTTGATGATGAATGGATGATGTATGCAAACTACACGCCTACCTATCGTGAAAATGGAGTCAGGGTGCATGTGCCGAAAGGGTTCTATTCAAGTGAGTTTTACACTGACAAAATCATGGAGTATATCGACAGCCGTGATGCCGGCAAGCCATTTTTTGCATATCTCTCTTTTACTGCACCTCATGATCCCCTCCATGTGCCTGATGAATGGCTCGACAAATATAAAGGTAGGTATGACAAAGGATATGAAGCGCTTCGTAAAGAACGCCTGAGCAGTTTGAAAAAACTTGGTTTCATTCCTGAAGACACGTTACCTTTCCCGCGCCTGCCGAATATTACTGACTGGAAAGATCTTTCCGAGGAACAGAGAAAGATTGAAGCCCGGGAAATGGAACTCTATGCAGCGATGATCGATAATGTTGATCATCATCTGGGCAGGTTATTTAAATATCTTAAGAAGACAGGGGATTATGAAAATACCTTTATCATTTTCTTTTCGGACAACGGCGCTAACGGTACTGAAATGCATCAATACCCCGGTACGGATAAAGAATGGGTAGATAGAAACTCCGATAACCGATACGAGAATATGGGCCGCCAGTTCTCCCGCGTCGGGCCGGGACCTGCCTGGGCGCAGGTCAGTATGACACCGTACCGACTTTTTAAAGGCTTCACCACAGAAGGGGGGATCCGTACGCCGTTGATCATTAGTGGTCCGGACGTGACAGGACAGGGAGGGCATAATGATGCCTTTGTCCACGTAATGGATATTTCAGCCACCATATTGGATGCAGCGAGTGTCGATCATCCGATGACGTCTTATAATGGTCGAAAAGTAGAACCTCTCCGTGGTCGTTCCATGATGAAGGTGCTTAACGGAAAATCCGATTTTGTTTACGATAACGATACAGCGGTTAGCTGGGAAATGCTTGGTTTCCGTGCTGTACGCAAAGGCGATTTTAAATTAGTCTGGCTTCCTACTCCTTTTGGAAATAATGATTGGCAACTTTATGATCTTTCCAAAGATCCAGCAGAATTAAATGACCTGTCTCAGGAACAACTTAAACTTCGAAAAGAAATGATTGGCATATGGAAACAATACTCAGAGGATGTAGGTGTTGTTCTTCCTCCGGGCGGTGCCATGCGTTTAGAAATTAATTAATAAAGTTAATCACATGTAGCACCTGATAGCGAAAGCCTTGCTGCTTCACCGTAGCGAGCACTATGTTGAATGTTTGTTTTGGGTCAACAACGTAAGTTTAGCAAAATTATTTGAGGGTCCGTTGATGCGGCATTGCAGACGGTCACTCCCTGACGATGATCTTTTTGGGTGAGCTTTCCGCTTTTAACAATTCATTCCGACTGACCGTTTTTTATTTGGTGTTGGCCTGTTACTGGTTTAAATAAACCTACACGACTTCCGTTACGAGGGTGGAGCCCCCATAAACAGTGGGTCTCTGATTCCAGTGGTAATTGATAAAAAGGAATGTGGTTCAAGCCAGCAAGCTAGGACCAGCTGACTCAACTGGTGCAGATGAACCAATCATGCCTGAACTCCGCGTAATACGTGGCTTTCCACCATCATGAGGAAAATATTGTTCTGGAGTCGGCAATGCCGAGAAGGGGAATAAATGGTGGGCCTGGAAGGACTCGAACCTTCGACCTGCCGATTATGAATCGTTGTCCGCGAGCCTTTCATCAACGACAACCAACTCCCGGCTTAAACTCGCCCTGATACACTCTACCGCCCTGAATTCGGGTAGAATCCCTGTTTTCAATAAACAGCAACGAAGAAAGCACGATGTCAGACCAGTTTCAGGCCGCACAGAATCACATCCCCGGCGGGGTCAATTCACCGGTCCGCGCGTTCAAGGGCGTGGGCGGAGACCCGGTTTTTATCCAGAAAGCCAGTGGAGCTTATATATATGACACCGAAGGCAAGGAATACATCGATTATGTCGGTTCCTGGGGACCGATGATCCTGGGACATGCTCACCCAAGGATCATTTCTGCGGTAAAAGCTGCCGCTGATAATGGACTCAGCTTCGGTGCACCCACCGAGATCGAGACCGTGATGGCGGACAAGGTGTGTGAACTGGTGCCGTCGATGGACATGGTGCGCATGGTCAGCTCCGGCACCGAGGCCACCATGAGCGCAATCCGTCTCGCGCGCGGTTACACCGGACGCGACAAGATCATCAAGTTCGAAGGCTGCTATCACGGCCATGCGGATTCACTGCTGGTCAAAGCCGGCTCTGGCGCGCTGACACTGGGCACACCGAGTTCGCCGGGCGTACCCGCATCGCTGGCGGAACATACGATTACCCTGCCCTATAACGATCTCGATGCATTCACTACAGCCGTGAACGATATTGGTGATGAAGTGGCCTGTGTGATTATCGAACCGGTGGCCGGCAACATGAACTGCATACCTCCGGTCGATGGTTTCCTCGAAGGTATTCGCGAGCTCTGTACTCAACATGGCATCGTGCTGCTGTTCGATGAAGTTATGACCGGCTTCCGCGTGGCGCTGGGCGGCGCGCAGGCACACTACGGCATCAGGCCCGACCTGACCACGCTGGGCAAGGTCATCGGCGGCGGCATGCCGGTCGGCGCCTTTGGCGGCAAACGCGAGATCATGGAGCATATCGCACCTTTAGGGCCCGTTTACCAGGCCGGCACGCTTTCGGGCAATCCCATTGCGATGACGGCCGGATTGAGAACACTGGAGCTGATTTCAGCACCCGGTTTCTATGACGTGCTGTTCGAAAAGGTTGAATACCTGACCAATGGCATCCTCGCAGCCGCGCAGGCTGCCGGTATCCCGATGACATGCAACCGCATTGGCGGCATGTTCGGCCTGTTCTTCAGCGATCAGCAGGTGAACAGTTTCGAGCAGGCCACGCATTGCAACATCGAACAGTTCAAGCAGTTCTTTCATGGCATGCTGGACCATGGTGTTTACATGGCACCCTCCGCTTATGAAGCCGGTTTCGTTTCGAGCGCGCACATGAGCGACGAACTGGATCGCACCATTGAAGCCGCCAAGCTTGTGCTGAAGAACATCGGGTAATGAGCCCGCATTTCTCACCAGGACGCTGCATAACCCGAGTAACCGAATGAATATAAAACCCGAAGCTCAGATTCAATCAAATACAGTCTATTTAATGGGGCGCTATTTCGTTCCATGCACATCTGTAGCATCCCTGCGTACGCATGTTGATGAAACACGTCCCTGTGTTTCACCCTTCGGGTGCATAGGCATCCTAATTCGCTCCAGGAGAATTAGTCCTTCAAACCATAGCTATGGCTATGCTTTTCAGTCCAGACGCGCACTCAGAAACACTACAGATGCACCTGAATCCGAAATCCTGGTGAGAAATGCAGGCTAGTTTTTTGAATACGGACCAACGCCAGCTGATTTCAATCGTAGTACCTGCATTCAATGAAGAGGCAGTGCTACCTCATTTTCACCAGAAAATTTGCGGGGTTTTATCTGAACAACCGTTCAATTTTGAAATTGTTTATATCAATGACGGCAGCTCGGATAAAACGCTGAGTATCATCAAGGAACTCAGGCAGGCAGACCAACAGGTAACACTGATTGATTTGAGCCGTAACTTCGGCAAGGAAATCGCACTGACCGCAGGCTTACAGAAGGCTGCGGGGGATGCTGTTGTTGTTATTGACGCGGATCTGCAAGACCCGCCAGAGCTGATACCCGAACTGATCAGGGAATGGCAGAACGGTTATGATGTCGTGTATGCACAACGCTCACATCGCAAAGGCGAATCTTTGCTTAAGAGAACAACAGCACATTTCTTTTACCGCATCATTCAACGCATCAGCAAAATAACCATCCCGGAAGACACCGGTGATTTTCGCATCCTCAGCCGTCGCGCAGTCAATGCATTGAATACTTTCAATGAACAGCACCGATTTATGAAGGGACTGTTCGCATGGATCGGTTACAGGCAAAAGGCTGTGCAGTACCAGCGCGATCCCAGGCACTCCGGCGAAACCAAGTGGAATTACTGGAAATTATGGAACTTCGCCATAGATGGAATTACTTCGTTTACTATTGCGCCATTAAAAATATCAACGTACCTTGGATTGTTAACAGCCGCCGGTGCATTCGGCTATGGTATTTACATGGTTATTGAAACCCTGATTTATGGCAATCCGGTCCCCGGCTATCCGTCATTGATTGTAATCATATTGATACTTGGTGGCGTGCAGCTGGTCGCAATTGGCATTCTTGGCGAATACCTTGGAAGAATATTTAATGAAACCAAGGGGCGTCCGCTGTACTTCGTTAATGAATACCTGCCAAGCTCCAGTGCCAGCTCCAGGCAACCCACCAGCAATCCCTCAATCGAAAAATAGCAATATAATTTACTGCCGGTCAACATGGATAAAAACAAAGGCACAATCGCTCAATTTCTAATGTTTGCCGGTATTGGCGCCATTGGAACGATTGGTCACTACACCACTTTAATCGTACTTGTACAATTCTGGAGAGTTGACCCGGTCGTTGCATCCAGCTTTGGCTTTATTGTTGGCGCAGTCATTAATTACATACTCAACTATCACTTTACCTTTCAAAGTGACAAGCGCCATTCAGAAGCGTTTATAAAATTTCTCATCGTTGCCACCATCGGCGCGGGCATTAATGGCTTCATCATGTATATCGGCGTTGAAAATACGAATTTCAATTATATGCTCGTACAAATATTTGCCACCGCTATCGTACTTTTGTGGAATTTCATCGTTAACAAACTGTGGACTTTCGCACATCATGAAACTTGATTTAATATAAAAATAAACATCATCTCCAACAATCAGACCATGTTGCAATACATCATTGAAAGAATAAAAGCAGGATCTCAACGCGAACACTATTTCCTGTTACTGGTGATAATTGCTACTGGCTTTGTATTACGTTTCTATAGCCTCTATGCCGGTGAAGGCTATCGTGAATTTGCTGTAGGCGATGAACTGCACGCCTACAGCGTAGCACTTGGCCTGCTCACTGGCGCAGAAACTTCCTGGCATATCGGGCAGCCTACCTTCTCAGGCGGACATGCGCCGGGGCCCTTATGGACCTTGTTCTGGCTTTCCACATACAAGCTGGGCGGCAGTTCCATTGATGGCGCCATGTTCATCATGCTCCTGCTCAACACATTTGTTATATACCTGGTATACAAACTGGCAACCATATTTGTCGGTCGCGATTATGCACTGCTCACAGCCTTGCTCTATGCCACGGGACCATGGCCAGTCTATTATTCAACCGGCGTGTGGAACCCGGTGCCAATGGCGTTCTTCGGCGCCATTCTGTTCCTGTCATTATGGGACATCACTCAACGTGACAACTCAAGATCTATATTTATTGTCTGCCTCATTGCTGCGATTACTCCGCAGTTTCACATGATCAGTGTGTTTTATTACCCTGCCATACTGCTGATACTGTATCTCAGTCCAGCAAAGCTGAATAAAAAATGGTTTATGGCAGGCATCATTGCCGGTATTTCTGCTTACCTTCCCTATTTGATCGGCGAAATGAACAACGATTGGGAAAACACACGTGCAATTTTTGGTGAAAGCCTGCCTATGTCATTAGGCGTAGCCAAGATTATCAGCACCCCGATCGGGGTCCTATCCAACCAGATAGGGCGCTGGACAGATTATGGCTTCTCCGGGTACAGGGAATACGGCGACGATTATTTCGGCTCATACATTATCTTGCTGGTTATTAATGTTTTTTCCCTGCTGATCAGCCTGATAATTATTGGCAGCTTTTTACTCAGACTATTTCGTTCGTTACAGGGCAACTGGCTTTCTCCGAAATCAGCCTTCGTGAACCATCCGGACGTCATGTTCTTTGGTATTTTGCTCATTCTGCCTTCCCTGCTGTTTCTCCTAACCGGTCATAATTATGGCAGCCGCTATTCAATCATCGCTTTCCCTCTGCTTTTTATATTGCCAGCGGCATATCTGAAATACCTGCGCACGAAAAAATACATTGTATTTTTCAGATCAGCGATATCACTGATGGTCGTCATCAATATTTATCTGATCATTTCCTTTAATCATCATCAAGGTGACCTGATAGAAAATGGCAACGTCTTCGTGCCAAGCTTCAGAAAAATGGAGACGGCCAGGCAGGAAATCAGGAAACAGACAGACCCGGAACTGTTGATCCAACTCGACCCATCCGAATACATTAAAGACCAACCGGAATACATGCTGCTTGGCGGATCATTCCTGTCAACTTACATGTTAATCACTGAATCATTCGTCAGCCACACTGAGCAACCAACCGGCTCTATCACCTATTTCATAGAACGGGCAACAGATCCGAAAACTGCTAATGAAACCATTATTTACCAGTCAAACGGCCTTGCTGTAGTGGAACGAGAGAAGAAATGAACTGCTTTATATATCGATGCTCACGAAAGCAAGACCTGTATATATACCTTGCCGAGAAAGATGATTTCACCATGGTGCCCGGTGAGGTCATGCGCGGCCTGGGTATCACCGAATTTTCCATGGAACTGGAAATCACAACCGAAACCAGGCTGGCCAGGGAAGACGTGTCTACGGTGCTGAAAAACCTTGAAGAAAAAGGCTTTCACCTGCAATTGCCCAGCAACACGACGATAGAATTAATCATGTCCAGGATAGCCAAAAGCAAGGCCTGAGAAACGCCCCTCACTTTACGGGCTGTTAGTGATAACAACTCTCAGTTATAATTATTGAGTCTGCGTTTCTATTTGCAACATTGGCAGGCATGTTTACCGGCAACAAATTCGTTGCCGAAAACAAATACATCTATCCATACAAATGTTAATAAAAAATCAGAGGTAAAAAATGCTTACATCTCGTCAATTTATCAAGATATTCATTATCAGCGTTATCTTTACCGGTATCGCGACTCTGGCCAGCTTCCACATACTGAGCGGCCAGGCTTCAAGCGTCATGCAAAGCGCGTCCATGCTGTTTTCCATGGATAAACTTCCACTGTGGCTGGCGTCATTTATCAGCATCTTTGTTGCCTGCGTGCTGGCGGTCAAGCTCAGCAGCGGCAGCGAGGCCAGCGCCAATGTTGGCGCCGGACAGGAAGTAGGGACGGTCAAATGGTTCAATGCAGCCAAGGGCTTCGGTTTTATAACCCGTGAAAATGGTGACGATATTTTCGTCCACTTCCGCTCTATCCAGGGCAAGGGTCACCGCTCCCTGGGCGAAGGCCAGCGCGTTGTGTTTTCGCTTGCCGAAGGTGACAAGGGCCTGCAGGCAGTGGATGTCAGCAGCGCCTGAGCCATGGCTCAAAAAGCCGACACAAAAACGGCCCCAATGGGGCCGTTTTTTATATGTTTACCGCAAAGACGCAAAGGGCGCAAAGCTGATTGACTATTGAACCGCAGAGGCGCGGAGACGCAAAGGTTTATTGTTGTTTTCATCTCGAATGAATGTGAGAGATCTCCCATGCTCCTGGAGATTTGCTTCGGGCTTCATGCCCTTCGCCCAGAGGCCCGGTCTTTGGCTGTTCAAATCATGTCTGGCGGTTTAGTCTCCGCGGTTCAACAACCAATAAAACTTTGCGTCCTTTGCGTCTTTGCGGTGAAATTAGATATTCATAAAAAAGAGCCCTGCCAGTGTAAACACTGACAGGGCCCTGTCTGACTAATCACCTGGGCCATTAATTGCTTACCAATCAGAATCCACTGCTCGAGACCCTGTGACAGCCACTCTGGCCGCAGTTCTTGTTCTGCTCGATGGTACCACTCCTGCCGCCAATGTGATCGCCTTCACTCTCGAAATCACCCGCATGACAGCCGGCACAGAATGGCGCGTATCTTTCTTGATCAGGATAATTGTCACGATTGATACCGCCACCTATCGATCCTTTGTGACAGCCCGTACAACCAGGATTCCTTCTGTGGTCGCCCGGGTAGTTCTTAGAGGTATGCCTAAAGTCGGTCGGCGCCCAGCGGTCTGTTGTATGACACACGTCACACTGCTCAGTCGTATTTAAATGACCATTTGGCTTGGATGCCGCGCCATTGCCTGGACTGTGACAGCTATCGCAATTATTTCTAGTGCTGGCATCATGGAACCAGGTGCCACCGACGAAGGTCGCGGTGGTATGACAGAAATGGCAATCCAGCGCAGTCGATATGTGATCATTACTCATACCGGTCGCCGTAACCCCGTGGCAGGACGAACAGTTGTCCACGATGCCGGTATGGTCAAACACCGCGCCGATGAAGGTAGTGGTGTTATGACAGACACCGCAATCCTGATTTGTTAATACATGGCTGCCCGATTTACCTATGGCAAATACATTGTTATGACAGGAGCTGCAGTTACCCACGATTCCGCTATGATCAAACGTTGCGGGTATAAAGCCCGTGGTTACGTGGCACACATGGCAATCTTCATTGGTTGGCACATGGTTCGGTGGCGGTGTTTTGCCGCTGGCGGTTGTGCCATTGTGGCACGAAGCACAGTTATCAACGATGCCGGCGTGATTGAACCTGGCATTGGCAAAATCCGATGTGATATGGCACACGGAGCAATCCTGCCCGTTCGTGGGCAGATGGTTCTGTGACATGCCGGTCGCTGCTACACCGTCGTGGCACGACGCACAATTGTTGACAATACCATCATGATTGAACACCGCCGGCGCAAAGGTGCCGCCTGCTACGTGACAGATGTTGCAATCCTGAGTTGTTGACACATGGGGTGGATTGGTCTTGGCATTCTTGCCGGTTGCATCAATACCGTTGTGGCAGGAATCGCATCTTTTACCCACGACCTCTGGACCGTTGTGATCGACAAACGCGTCGGCAAAATCAGTCGTGTTATGACATACGGAACAGTCACCGCTTGTATTTTGATGGATCGGCGTATTCGGTGCCGCACTGGCACCTTTCACACCAACGTTCACAAAATTGCCGTTGTGGCACGAGACACAGTTACCGGTGATACCCGTATGATCAAAATCCGAGGGTTTGAATCTGGCCACTGTGTGACACACATCACAGTCCTGAGCCGTTGGTATATGATTGCCTGGTTTTCCGTAGAGACTGCCAGAGATCGTGCTGAATTGACCACTGTGACAGCCTTCGCAACCACGGGTGATGCCTGCATGAACTGAAGTCGAAAACGTTGTCGATGTAAACACAGCCGTGGAATCGTGACAGACACTGCATTCACCCTGAGCGGGGATATGCAGATAGTCACCCGTCACGCCGGTTTTACCGGTAGCAATACCCGTGTCATGACAGGACGCACAGTCGTTATTGTTAATACCAAAGTGGTTGAAGGTAATACCTGCAAAGGTCGTAAAGTCGTTGGTGACGTGGCACGAAGAGCAGTCCGAGCTCGTCGGTACATGATTCAACGACTTGCCAAGTGCAATATCACCATCATGGCATAAGGCGCAATTACTGGTATTTATACCCACGTGGTCAAATATCACGCCGGCAAAGGTAAGGGTGTCATGGCAATCGACGCAATCCTGGTTAGCGGGATTGGTCGGTATGTGGTTCAGCAGCTTGCCCACACTGATCACGTCGTTGTGGCAGGAAGTACAGCCACTATTGACACCGGCATGGTCATAGGTACCCGTGCTGAATGTACCAGTGCTATGGCAATCCACGCAATCCTGGTCATTTACAGTGCCCGGGTTATTGGGATTCGTCGGCATATGATTTAGCGACTTGCCACTGGCCGAAACGCCATGGCAGGACTGGCAGTTGTTAGCGATGTTGGTATGATCCTGGAATGCACCAGTAAAAGTATCAGTATTATGGCACGCGCCACAATCTGATGTGGTGACCGGGTGAGCGGGCACCGCAGAAGACTTCGCGGGTGCGTTTATGCTAGTGCTGTCGTTGTGGCAAGATTCACATGATTGCACCGAGGGATCAACCAGGCTGTGGTTGAAAAGACCACCAGGCATTTTGAAACTCACGATGCTATGGCAGGTATCGCAATCGACGTTTGTCACAGGATGACCGACCGGTGGATCACTGGGTTGATCATTTGGGGACACACCATGGCAGGAATCGCACCTGTTACCCACAACGGCATCGCCGGTATGGTCGGGGTATGCTCCCAGGAAACTGGCCGTGGTATGGCAGTAACCGCATTCAGAGTTGGTGACCGGGTGTGTGCCGGCGGGGATGTCATCTGTGGCAGGCGTCTTACCAGTGGCCACAGTGCCATTGTGGCAGCCGCTGCATGCCCTGCCAATATTCGAATGATCAAAGCTGCCATCCGGATTTCTCTCCAGAAATGCAATGGTATTGTGGCAGTCATTGCACTCGGCATTCGTTGGCGAATGAAATTGAGATTTACCGATGGCTACTTCATTATTGTGACACTGGCTGCAATTACCAAAAACTTCCTGATGATCGACAGCAGGGATAATGTTGAATCCCTGGGGTGTATGACAGCTCTGGCACACGTTACTGGCACCGATGTGTACCGGCCCTTTACTCGGAATCGTAATGAAATCATCGTTATGACAATTCACGCAATTTGACGACAAACCTTCATGATAAAAAGGACCGGTTGGACGTTCGCCCGGATTGGTGACCACGACAGACGTAATGGCGCGTTGACTGGAAACGCCTTCAGCACTGACCACCAGTTGCACCATATAGACACCACGAACGTCGGCGACGAAACTGGGAGTCGCTGATGTGGCGTCCTGCAATTTGGCATTACTGCCAGCTGGTTTATAGGAGAAGGACCAGTTATAACTCAGAGGCTCCCTTGATTTGGCATACGACTTACTGTCATCCAGCACAACCACTTGACCCACTTTAGCGGCAACGATGGGGCCGGGAATGGCAGCAATATCAATATAACTTCCAGCTACAGATGTTGATGTTCCGGCTTGATCTCCGGACCCTCCAGAGCAGCCCGACAGAAAGACAGCAAACATGCATGCATATAAGTAAACAATCAGTAATCTGTAGATTTTCTGAGCAGCCATAAAGTGAGCAACCACTGTTAGATTGATACGCATGAAAGCGTATATTCTGGGTAAATCTAAGCGATTTACAGGGTGATTTGGTTCATTTATGGGCCGATATTCCCAATTACAGGGCTTCAGCGGGCTTTTTATACATTTGTGAAAATAGCGTAAGCACTTGAAATAATTATGATAATAACGTTTTCTTAGTGCTTGCAGGCCATTTTCATTTGCGGCGCGTTAAATATAGAGCGAAGTGTTAAAGAAATCAACACAAAATGACAACTTTTCCGACAGCTGGTGTAAAAATTTAAAATGAGTGTGGATTTTCAAGAATCGATGCCAAATTATAGGAGCGGGTGTATTAAGGTGCCATCCTGCATTTCGCACCAGGGGGCGACGACATTGATAAACTGGTGATGGATTTGCCGCTAGAAACGCGAATAGCGCAAACTAGTTATGGGCCTGTATACATTCGCGCTGTTTGCGTGATTTGCGGCTTACAAACAGAAAGTCACTTACCAACGCCCCACTTCGGCTGCAGCTTATGCTCAACACCCAGCTGGTCTAGAATTTTTCCCACCACGAAATCAACCAGGTCATCCACTGTTTCAGGCTTGTTGTAAAAGCCCGGATTGGCATCAACGATAACTGCGTCCATGCGCGATAGTTTAAGCATGTTCTCCAGGTGAATATCCGAATACGGTGATTCGCGCGGCACCAGTACCAGCTTCTTTCGCTCTTTCAGCATGACATCGGCTGCGCGTTCCAGCAGGTTATTACTCGCGCCATGCGCAATCGCAGACAGTGCACCCATGGAACAGGGACATACGACCATGGCACTGACATCATTACTTCCGCTGGCAACGGGCGCCGTCCATTCGTCTTCACCGAATACCCGCAGTTGTTTATACCCCGCATTGAATTTTTCACTGAGGACTTTCTGTATGTCACCGCTACGGCCCGGTAGCGAAATATCTGTTTCCATGCCAATGACGACCTGCGCCGCCTTGCTGATCATCAGGTGAACACGGTGATCTGCGGCGAGCAGGCTTTGCAGTAATCGAAAGCCATATTGAGCGCCGGATGCCCCGGTCATGCCTAATGCGATTGTGTGCTTGCGCGAGTCGATTGCCGGCATACTCAGGCAGCCTGTTTTTCCAGTGCCTGCAGCAGCCTTGTATGAATTGATTCAAAGCCGCCATTGCTCATGATGACAACATGGTCTCCAGGCTGTGCCTGCCTGGCAACATCTTTGATAATCTCGGCCACATCATCATACACTTCGGCTGTTACTGATGAGTGCCGCGCCAGGTCAGCGAGATTCCAGTCGATATTATCCGGCTGAAAAAGATAAATATTGTCTGCCTGTTGCAGCGAATCCAGCAATCGTTTCTTATGCACACCCATTCGCATTGTATTTGAGCGCGGTTCCAGCACGGCCAGTATGCGGCCGTCGCCTGAAACTTCTTTAACGGCTGACAGGGTTTCGATGATCGCCGTGGGGTGATGGGCAAAATCATCATATACCGTGATGCCGCCTATTTCCCCCAGCAGCTCCAAACGTCGTTTAATCCCCTTGAACTTGCCAAGCGCATCGCAGGCCTGCTCTACCGGGACACCCGCATGCCTTGCAGCAGCAATTGCCGCCAGTGCATTCAACCTGTTATGTGCACCATGCATGGTCCAGTTCACCTGTGCTGCAACCTTGCCATCGACACAGACATCAAACTGATTGCCGTCTTCCGTACATGAGCCGATAGACCAGTATTCGCCGGCCGCAGAGAACTTCTCGATGGGTGACCAGCAGCCCATATCAATGACATCATCCAGGTTCGGGTCCGCGCCGTTGACGATCAGCTTGCCTTCACCGGGAACTGTCCGCACCAGGTGGTGAAACTGTTTCTTGATATCACCCAGGTCATCGAAAATGTCCGCATGATCGAATTCAAGATTATTCAGCACACAGGTGCGCGGCTGGTAGTGTACAAACTTGGAACGTTTGTCGAAGAAAGCGGTATCGTACTCATCGGCTTCGACCACGAAGAACGGGTAATCACCGTAGCGCGCTGATAAGCCGAAATTCGCCGGTACACCACCAATCAGAAAGCCCGGGTTCAGGCCAGCGCACTCCAGGATCCACGCAACCATACTTGAAGTTGTTGTTTTTCCGTGGGTGCCGGCAACAGCGAGAACCCAGTGATTGCTCAGTACGTTCTCCGACAGCCATTGCGGCCCCGAGGTATACGGTAAATTATTATTCAGCACGTATTCGACCATCGGGTTGCCGCGTGACATCGCATTACCGATGACAACCTGGTCAACACTCTCGGTAATATCTTCCGGGTTATAGCCTTCACATAAGCTAATGCCCGCCAGTTCGAGTTGTGTGCTCATCGGTGGATAGACATTCTGGTCCGAGCCACTGACTGTGTGGCCGGCCTGCCTTGCAAGCAGGGCGACGCCGCCCATAAAGGTACCGCAGATTCCTAGTATATGGATATGCATAGTAGTGTTAACTTCCAGGTAATATGACTTCAGCTGCAGCCATAGATAAAAACAGATAGCCAAATGATAGAGCAAGTGCGCGCATCATGCTCATTTGCATTGAATGACGAAACACATGGGCGAATACAAGCACCTGCCAGCTGACAAGCAAAAGCATCAGCAAAGCAGCGATTTTAGCGCCTTGTTGCTGTGGCTGCATATTGTGTATCTGGATAAATAAAGGCCAGGCAAGCAAATGATACACAATGCCAATTCCAGCCAGTGCAGACACCATTTGCACAAATCGCGCCCTGTATTTTAATAGTGACAGGCAGAAATAACTGAAGGCGAAAAGCACAGCAACATCGAGCACCATGTTCGCGACCGCCTGACCAATACTCATTGATGTCGTCAGTACCAGCACGCCGCTTGCCAGGTAAAGCAAGGTCAATATTGCACACAATGACAATGAATATGGCAGATGCTGCGGCCCCGCCTTGAGCAGCAAAATCGCCAGAATACGCAGCAACACCGGCATTACAGATGACCTCGAACAATATTAGTTGGCAATATTATTATTCCTTACGGCTTTATGCGACACACTGCATGGTACATAATACCCGCCAGCATGACGACCGAAAGTATAACGATTACCCGCCCTGATGACTGGCACCTGCATTTACGCGATGGTGATGTACTCAATAGTGTAGCCCCATTTACCGCAAAACAGTTTCAGCGCGCGATTATTATGCCCAACCTGAAGCCGGCTGTGACCACTGTCAAGCAGGCTGTTGACTACCTGGATCGAATACTCGCTGCAGTTGAAGGCAGCCATTTCGAGCCGTTGATGACGCTTTACCTGACAGATAACACCTCGGCGCAAGAGATTATGGCGGCGCATAAAAGCTGTTTTATCAAGGGCGTGAAATTATATCCTGCAGGCGCGACCACCAACTCGGATGAAGGCGTGACAGATATCCGTAACTGCGATGCCGCGTTGGAAGAGATGCAGCGTGCCGGCCTGCCTTTACTGGTTCACGGCGAAGTCACAGACAGTGGTGTCGACGTATTCGATCGCGAAAAAGTATTCATCGACCGCGTGCTGATGCCATTGATGAAGCGTTTTCCGGAACTCAAGATCGTTTTCGAACACATCACCACAGCAGACGCTGTCGACTTTGTTCAGGATTCGGGCCCGCACATTGGCGCCACAGTCACGGTCCACCATTTAATGTATAACCGCAATGCCATGTTCGAGGGCGGTATTCGGCCCCACAACTATTGCCTGCCCGTGCTCAAACGCGAAAGCCATCGGCAGACGCTGTTGCGCGCGGCAGCTTCGGGAAATCCGAAATTTTTTCTTGGTACGGACAGCGCACCTCATGCCAGAGACCTGAAAGAATCCAGCTGTGGCTGCGCCGGCATCTTCAGCGCACATGCAGCCATCGAACTGTATGCCACGGTATTCGATTTAATCGGCGCGATAGACAAACTTGAAGCCTTTGCCAGTTTTTATGGCCCGGACTTTTATGGCCTGCCCAGAAACAGCGGCAACATTACCCTGGAAAAATCCGAGCAAACCATACCTGAAAGCTACCCGATGGCGGATCAATCGGTTGTTCCACTGATGGCCGGACAAACCATCCCATGGAAGATCAGGCCAGAAAATGCCTGAAGCACCCAATAAAGCCCTGATGTCGAAACGCTTCCGCGGATTTTTGCCCGTGGTCGTCGACGTTGAAACCGGTGGCTTCAATTCAAAAAAAGACGCCCTGCTTGAAATTGGTGCGCTTACGCTGAAGATTGATGAAGATGGCCACCTGGAGATCAATGATACCTTTGCCTGCCACGTAGAGCCTTTTCCAAATGCCAACATGGATCCAAAATCGCTCGAGGTAAACGGCATTGACCCTTTTCATCCATTTCGCATGGCCAAGGCGGAAGACAAGGCTGTTAGAGAATTCTTCAAATTCATCAGCACCGATATGAAAAAGAATGATTGCACACGTGCAATCATGATCGGCCACAATACAATGATGGACCTGAATTTCATCAATGCGGCTGCAGATCGCAACAACATTACAAGAAATCCGTTCCATCCTTTCAGTACCTTTGACACTGTAAGTCTAGCAGGGCTGGCTTATGGCCAGACCGTTCTGTCACGCGCCGTTGAAGCTGCCGGCATTGAATGGCACAGCGATAAAGCCCACTCAGCGCTGTACGATGCCACCAAGACAGCTGAACTGTTCTGCAAAATCGTCAATCGATGGCGTGACTCCGTTGGAGCGGTATGGATCTAAACTGTTAATTTCTCACCTTACGGCCCATAAAGACCTTTTATTGTCTATATTTTGTACCTATACACTAATGAGAACAGCTTCCGACTCGGCCAGGGATAGCAGCGCAAGGATTCATCAATCCGGATGAGAAACAAAGATTTATCAATCATCATTGTAGACGATCTGCAATTCAGCAGAATCGTTGTCAAAACCGCGCTGAAAAAGGCCGGTTACGATGGTGTTCGCATGGCTGATAGCGCAACCCAGGCCCTTAACATGCTGAATGAAGAGCCCGCCGATGTGGTTCTTGCAGACTGGATGATGCCTGAAATGGATGGTCTTGAGCTCACCGATCGTATTCGTCAACGCGACGAGGAAGTCGGCACCTACACCGCTATAATCCTGTTCACAGCCAATGAGGGTATCGACCTGCTGGTGGAAGCATTTGAGCATGGCGTCGACGATTATTTGCGCAAACCTCCCAATCCACATGAACTGGCTGCACGAGTAAACGCTGCAGCACGCATCGCTGTTATGCAGAACGACTTGCTGGAAACTTCAAGACAGATGGAAGACACCATCAGACATCTTGAAGAAGTTTCAATGATCGACCCCCTGACCGGCGCCGGTAACAAACGCTTCCTGGTGTCACAACTAAAATCAAATTTACTGGAAGCTTCATCGCGCAACGGTGGTGTTTGTCTTGCCATTCTTGAAATTAATCAGCTCAAGCAAATTCGCAACCAGGACAGCATAGATATAGCGAATGAAATCCTGATCGGCATGCAACGTCGTTTACGCAGGTCTATAAGGCCTACAGATACTATAACAAGACTTGATGGTGACCTTTTTGCTGTATTGATGATTTACACAAATTTTGACAACTATAAAGCAGCATCAATAGAAAGATTACGTGAAGGCATCAATCAGCGCTCATTTAAAGCATCTATTGGCGATAAAAAAATATCCGCTTCGATTGGTGTTAAATATTATCGAGGGGATGAAGAAATTATTTCGGTCAATGAGATCATCAAGCAGGCTATGAACAAACTTGATGATGCCATAGACATGGGTAATGACAGCATTGCGTTTTAAATAAAGTTGGCAGCCATTAGTATTCAGAAAAAAACCATCAGTTCGGATGGTTTTTTACTAATAACTGACTACTGATAACTGAAAACTAATAACTATCCCGTTACCTCATCGATCAGCTTCTTCAACTCACCCTTTTCATGCATTTCCAGCATGATATCGTGGCCACCGACCAGCTCACCTTTCACATAGAGCTGCGGAAAAGTCGGCCAGTCAGCATAGCGTGGCAGGTTCTGGAAGACTTCCATATCTGCGATCACGTTAAAATAGGCAAATTCCTTGCCACAGGACTTGAGCATTTCAGCAGCGCGGCTTGAAAAGCCACATTGCGGTAACTGCGGTGTGCCCTTCATGAAGATAATTACCTGATTATTCTTCACGTGCTCGTCAATACGATCCATTACGTCAGCCATTTAAGTCACCTGTTGCTTCAAAATTAAATACGTGAATTTTACTCTTCGCCTGTATGCCAATAAACCCACTTTTGCTCCGGTATCTAACAGATTTTTCGCCACAGAGAACACGGAATTTTTAGCCGCAAATAACGCAAATAACGCAAATAACGCGAAGGTAAAAAACTTTTTAAGGTTGCAGTGAAAATAAACCAGAATTTGCGCGTTTCGCTGGGGCCGTGTAGCGGCAGGCGGCTAAAGCCGCTGCTAATAACCAATAAATAATCCCGTGAACCTCCGTGTTTTCTGTGGTTCAATATTTTTCGTCAATGTTCTGTTGCAACCACAGCTCGAGCGCCGCCAGGTGCCACAACTTGCTGCCCTGTAAGCGCGTCAGGTAGGCCTCGGGTTCAGCCATGAGCTTCTCGACATATGCCGGATTGTATAAACCACGGTTTTTCGCGGTATCGCACAACAGAATCTGTTTCATGAAGTCGAGAAACTCACCGCGTACATATTTCAGTGACGGCATCGGGAAATAGCCTTTTTTGCGATCAATTACACTGTCCGGCAACAGGCCGCGTGATATCTGCTTGAGCACATACTTGCCGCCACTGGCCAGCTTGAGTTCGGGCGGCATGGTTGCCGCCAGCTCGATCAGCTCCTGGTCCAGGAAGGGCACGCGCGCTTCCAGCCCCCAGGCCATGGTCATGTTATCGACCCGTTTTACCGGGTCATCAACGATCAGGGTGGTGACATCAACCGCCAGCACCCGGTCAAGGTATTCATCCGCCTCCACACCATTGAGCAGTTCCTGCATAAGATGCGAGCTAACGTCGTCTCCATGGTAGCGATTATCAACTGTTTCAAGAAACTCATCGTGTTCACGATCAAAATAGTGTTCGCTGAACCTGCGCACACCCTGCGTTACCGAATGCTGCATTCGCGGATACCAGAAATAGCCGCCAAACACCTCATCAGCACCCTGCCCGCTCTGCACCACCTTGACTTCTTTTGATACCACTTCTGAAAGCAGATAAAACGCGACCGCATCCTGCGCAAACATGGGTTCGGTCATATGCCGGAAAGCTTCCGGCAATCTGGGTAATACCTGGTCATTGGGCACAAGGAAGCGATGATGTTCGGTAGCGTATCTATCCGCAACCACATCGGAGTATTCAAATTCATTACCCTTTTCTTCCGGCTGATCTTCAAAACCAACGGAAAACGTTTTCAGGCCTTTCACGCCTGCTTCACTCAATAAAGCAACAAGCAAGCTCGAATCGATACCGCCGGACAACAGCACGCCTACCGGCACATCAGCGATTTTTAGGCGTCGCTCAACTGATCTTCGCAACGCATCATGGATTGCATTAATCCATTCGTTTTCATCCATTGCCTTGTCAGGTCGTTTCGCTGTCAGTGTCCAGTAGCGCTTCTCTTCTACTGCACTGTCATCATTAAACACCATGTAATGCGCAGGGCGCACCTTACGTATGCCTTTGAGGATTGTTCGCGGCGCCGGCACCACGGCATGCAGTGAAAACAGGTTGTGCATTGCAAAAGCATCGACGGATGTATCTATTGATGCATCAGCCGCCAGTAATGCCTGCGTGGTGGAAGCAAACAACAGGCGGCTTTCATTATGCGAGAAATACAATGGCTTGATGCCGACACGGTCGCGCGCCAGTATGAGCTTGCCGTTGTTTTCATCCCTGATGGCAAACGCAAACATGCCGTGCAGGCGCTGCAGACAGTCGATGCCCCACTCGGCATAAGCCCTGAGTATGACCTCGGTATCACCCGTGGAAACAAACCGGTGGCCTTTTGCGATTAATGACTCGCGCAATTCAGGGTAGTTGTAGATTGTGCCGTTGAAAACAAGTGACAGGCCAAGCTGATTATCGACCATCGGCTGACTGGCTTTGTCAGAAAGATCGATAATGGCCAGGCGGCGATGCCCCAGGCCGGCATTGCCATTAATATAACAACCTTCACCGTCCGGGCCGCGTCGTGCCAGCCTGTCCATCATACGATGAATGCGCGCCCGGTCTGGCGCTGCATTATCAAACCGGATTTCACCACATATTCCGCACATGATAAATCAGGGACGAGTGGCGAGGTGCGAGTGGCGAGAGGGGGAGACTTTATAACAGATCAAAATTATCATTATCAGCTTCGGCTCCTCATCATATCAAATTACATTCATTACTCTTGGTTTCAGAGCTCACCCTGCCTTCATAGGCATTGCTATCTTTATTAGCAACGCCGAGATCGCAATCATCCAGACGATAACGGCACCACTGGGCAAGTCGAGTAGTGCTGACAGAACCAGTCCGCTTGCATAGCCGCAGGCACCGATTATTACCGATAATCCAAAACCTGATTTTGTCGTGTACCCAATAGTCGCCAGTGCCGGGACTATAAGGCTGGCAAAAACCAGGTACACACCTACCAGCTGTACTGAAACGGTGATTGCAACCGCAAACAACATGTAGAAACCAAGACTACCAATTTTTTCCCTGAATTGTACCCATATAGATAAAACAATAATCGAAATTATTGCTGCGTATAACAGCTGCCCCCACTCAACCCACAAAATTTGCCCAACCAGTAATTCCTTCAGGTGCTCACCACCATGAGGATTATTGGCCAACAATAGAATCCCCCCGGTTGCCGCGAGAATAAAGCTGGTACCGATCAGCGCTTCCTGGTGCTCGCCGTATTTTTTCTCCAGTCTGCTCAAGGCCCATGCACCAATCAGCGCACTGATTACGGCTGCAATCTGCGCTTCGAAACCATGTTCATCCCAACCCAACGTATAGGCAATAATGACGCCCAGTCCGGCAATTTGTGCCACGGCAATATCGATGAAGATTATACCGCGCCTCAGTACTTCATAACCGAGCGGTATATGTGTCAGCAATACAATCAGACCTGCGATAAACGCAGGCATCAGGATGCTCGCATCAAGGCCTTCTATATTCATTTCACAGGCTCCTGAATCAGTTCAACGAGATTGTCAAACCATTGGTGCAGTGTTTCCCCGCCCTGGTAATCTACCGTTGACGGCAATGTTACAACAGGAAGATTTGTTTGTTCTGCAAGCCACCTCACAGGACGATCATTCATATAGTTCGTATCAATAATCATCGCCACCTTTTTATTCTTCAGCAACTTTTTTACCTGAGATAGGTGACGCGTCGATGGTGAAACGCCTGGCACTGGTTCCAGTGTTGCAAGCTTGTTTAGCCCTAACCAGCCAATCAAGTATGACCAGTAGTCATGGTGCACAACAACATCTGCACCATTAACCATAGATGCTTGTTTGCTCCATTCATTAATAGCGCTCTGCCAATCTCGATCAAGTGCTTCGTAACGTTTTTCGTATATGTCAGTATGGTCTGGATCTATCTCTATGAGACGCTGATGCAATTGACTGGCAACACGAGCAATATTGCGGGGATCGGTATGAATATGTGGATTGCCACTGGCGTGTACATCACCAAGACTGCGGTCCAGCGTATCAGGCACTTCCAGCATATCAACATGTTCTGCTGCGAGGAAATGCCCGGCCTGCCCGGCTTGTATGCGGGCATTTCCGGCCTTACGCAATAACAATGGCAGCCAGCCAGTTTCGAGCTCGGCACCGGTACATATCAACAGGTCGGCCCTGCGCGCTTTGGCAATCAGGCTGGGGCGTGCCTGAATGTGATGTGGATCCTGTAACGCTGTTGTGGCGCTGTAGATTTCAAGCTGATCACCTCCCAGCTCCTTCGCCAGTGCAGCCCATTCCGGCTCACAGGTAAACACATTGATTGCTGCCTGCACCTGCCCCAGGCCGGGTAATATCAAGCTGGTAAATAATAATGAAGTTCGCAATATCATAATGTCACCTTAGAAAATATGTGCGCCATGTGAGCCCATACTGAATGTGTACTGCAGGTACACCTGGTTATCAGGCTGCTGATACGAATCATCACGATTGAATTGCAAACGAATACGGCTGTACTCGCTGGGGATCCATTCCGCCATCACGCTCACGCGTTCAGGTGCATGGCCATTGGAAACCAGGCCAGCTTCATCCAGAACTGCAATGTCACTGCCCAGGTTATCACTATCGAGCAGGTCGTATCGGATTCCCACCCGCCAATTGCGCACAAACATCCACGCACCCTGTAAATACCAGCCACTTTGCCTGCTATCCAATGTACTTGATTCCAGCGGACTGCTATTCAGTAATGTAATATCACCTTGCTCATCGCGATCAAAGTATTCGAATTGTAGCTTGACGTTCTGTTCACGATAGTTACCATCAGGCGCCCATTTATAAACAGCGTTAGCGCCTACTATTCTGCTATCACCGGTAAACAGGGGTACTTCAACCGTTGCTGCACTATGAGCATGGCCACCATACTCGCGCTGGATATCATCAGCTGACCAGTAGCTCAATCCTGCCAGCCAGCTTTGACTCACTCCGATGTCGCCACCGATATTAGTAAAAACCGTCCAGCTACCAACACCACTATGCTCGCCACCTGCAGGATACTGTCGCCCTGCAAAAGCTTCTGCGCCTATCTCAACAAAAAGATCGGTGGGCGCGATAAATGACAAACGAAAGCCGTCATCAAAATATTGATCGCCAAACAGTCCACGATATACCAGTGGTGCGTCATAAAAATCCCATGCATGATTGTGTTGCTGGTTCAAATAGCCAATCGCTGAATAAAAACGCCCGCCTCGAAGATTAAAGCCGCCGCCCAGTGCAAGTGTTTCAAAAAATGCCTCTTCCAGCTCAACTTCGGTTTCATTATTGTGTTCAGCAACAGCAAACGTGAACTGGCCAAAAAATTTATCATCGATATTACTGCTGAAGACCAGTTCGGAATGACCGAGTGAAAAGCCTTCAGGAGGAAGCCCGGCTTCACCTCCAAGTGCAAACCCCGACAAATTGTAACCTTGCGGATCATTTTTGTAGCTGGCAAATACACCATCCAGGATAACACTAATAGCCGGATTGAATGTAGTATCAGCACCACCGGCGGTGACGTGCTGAGCATCACGCGATTCAAGCGATTGCAGTCGCTTGTCATATTCCTCCAGCGTCTTGTTTATATCATGCGTTTCTGCAGAACTGTGCGCGGTGGTGATCAATAAAGAAAATGCACACGCTGATATAAAAGCAGTGCGAAATTCCAGTGTATTCATTGTTTACATACCTTTGTTTAACATGGATTGTGATTACCTGGCAGCGTCATTTAGTGCACTCCGGCAACCATGTGTTTCAGCAAAGTTATGTTTTAAGTGGTGGTGCTCGCGCGTGATTTGAGTTGAGGTGTGAGAAAAATACCAGCGACTGGAGGTCGATCTTGTAATCACCGGCATAAAGGAAAATATCAGCAGTCAGTGCTGTCGCTGATTCTGCAGCATCATGTTGTTCCAGGCTGATGAAAGATGCGCAGATTTCGCTGGTATCATGAAACGGGTGATCTGCCGCATGCGCGAGCGAGGCTTGCTGGCCTGCAAATAACAGCAGGCCAGCTATTAAAGCAATGCCTCTCGTGTGTTTTACCGTTTGCTTCAAAACCTATTCATCATTATTAAATTTCAGCGAACGCATATCATATCCTAGAGATATTCATAGAGCGATATATGCCGATGAGCGAATAGCCGTAGCATTTCCTCACCACTCGTTACTTGTCCCTTGCCACTGCCCGACCCCAGCCGCCGCCACCGGCGGTTTCGACAGTCAAGATATCGCCCGCCTGCAGCGACAGCAATACCTTGGCTTTAACTTCTTTCTGATTCAGCAAGTTGCGTCCACTCGTGCCACTGTCCGCCCCCTGCAATCCCCACGGCGCATGGGTTCTTCTCTCGGTGAGCAGGGTAGTCGTTGCAGCTTGCAGAAATTCGAATTCGCGTACAATTCCCGAGCCGCCTGTATGCGCGCCTATGCCGCCTGAACCTCGTCGAACCTGGTAGCGATTAATGCGTATCGGGAATGCCATTTCCAGTGACTCAATCGGCGTATTCAAGGTATTGGTCATATGCGTCTGCACCGCGTCAAGACCGTCCGCAACAGAACTCGCCCCCATGCCACCACCGATGGTTTCATAATAATCCCATGCCTGCCCTGCCTCAGCAACGCTTGAGCCCATCGCCAGGTTATTCATGCTGCCATGACTGGCGGCGGGTATTTTCGCAGGTATCGCCTGCGCCAGCGCACCCAATACAACATCGACGATGCGTGTGCTGGTTTCAACATTTCCGGCCGCGACCGCTGCAGGGTAATTTGCATTCAACAAACTGCCCTGTTCTGCTGTAATCGAGATCGGACGAAAAATGCCCGCACATGCCGGTGCCTGTGGTGGCAGCAAACAGCGAAATACGTAATAAACGGCGGCGGCGGTCACAGAAATCGGACAATTGACGTTGCCACGGACCTGGCTGCTGGATCCCTTGAAATCAACATCGACTCTTCCCTGCTGCACCACGATGCCTGCCCGGATCTCAATATCGGTATGCCCCAGGCCATCATCATCGAGCACATCGCTAAAATGGTATTCCCCATCCGGGATTGCATTCAAGCCTGAAATGGCGAGCTGCTCGGCATAATTGTTCAAGGCCTCGAGGGCCTCGGAGTATCGCTGTGTTCCCATCTGCTGAATCAATTCGATCAAACGATGGTACCCGCGGCGGTTTGCTGCGATCTGTGCGCTGAAATCACCCGTTGACTCGGCCGGATTGCGCATTGGCTCCATCAGCCGTTTCATTTTCGCTTCATTGATAACACCATGTTCGACCAGCTTCTGCGGCCTTATGACCAGGCCTTCTTCCTGCAGGCTCGTCGATAACGGCATTGACCCCGGCTGCTCGGCACCAATATCCGCATGATGTGCACGATTAGCAACAAAACCGAGCACTTGCTTGTCCATAAAGACAGGCGCAATCACTGTCACATCCGGAAGATGGGTGCCCCCCATGTAAGGATCATTCAGAATGACCATGTCGCCTTCTCGCCAGTCGATAGCTTCGACGATACCGCGCATGGCAAAGGCCATGCTTCCCAGGTGAACCGGGATGTGCGCCGCCTGTGCACAAAGCTCGCCATTCGCATCGAACACGGCACAGGAATAATCGAGCCGGTCGCGAATATTGGGTGAGAATGCAGCCCTTTGAAGCGCCGCGCCCATTTCATCGCATACGGCCTCGATACGATTTGCAAATATACTTAACTCAACTGGATTCACGTTTTAATAACACTGATCAATGTATGGAATTAATTGTTTTTACTACGGAAAATTTGGAGATAACAGCAATTATCAGTTGCATTATACATGCCGCTGCTCTATCTTTAGCGCCCAGTTATTTCTAGACAATCGTGACACATAGATAAAGGGGAAATTTATGAATCCATTACTTTCAATTAAAGGAACAATCACCGTTGGTGTTGTTCTGGCGCTGGCTGTGGCATTTGGCATGGGTAACGGCCTGGGCGGTCTTAACGCAGTTATCTGGCTCCATGTACTCGCTGGTGTTGCCTGGATTGGTTTACTTTACTACTTCAACTTCGTCCAGGTTCCCGGTGTGGCAGCGGCACTGGCCGAGGCTGACAATGGCGGCCCAGGTCCCGCTGCCATTAATAAATATGTCGCACCTACCGCATTGCTGTGGTTCCGTATGGCTGCAGCCGTTACCTGGTTAACCGGTATCAGTGGCCTGGCTCAAATCGGCGGCGGCATGGACGGCATTATCAATGCCTTCACATTATCTAACGGCATGGGCGTCATCGGCCTGGGCGCATGGCTGGGCACCATCATGCTGTTCAATGTCTGGGTACTGATCTGGCCAAACCAGAAGAAAATTCTTGGCCTGGACGGAAAAACGCACGACGCTAACGTCATCGCTGGTGCGAAGAAAATAGCACTGCTTGCTTCACGCACCAACACAGCACTGTCCGTACCTATGCTGCTTTGCATGGTTGGATACGGTCACGGCCTGGCTTTCTAAGCCACACCGTTTACAGCATTCGCTGATTCGAAGGGGCGGCCTGATCACCAGGTCTGCCCCTTTTTTTGCTTGTGCGCACAGCAAAATAACGTATAATCAGGCGTTTAACGGCAGCCAAGGCTGCCGTTTTTGATTTCACTAGTATGTATTCCGATGTCTGACAACCAGCACTTGATGACAACCTATGCACCCATGGATGTCACCTTCGACCATGGCGAAGGCGCAATTCTGTGGGACACTGACGGCAAGCCGTACCTTGATGCGCTGTCGGGAATTGCCGTGTGCGGCCTTGGGCACGCACACCCGGCTGTCACATCAGCGATTTCAGAGCAGGCTGCAAAACTGATACATACTTCCAACCTGTACCAGATAGAAAACCAGCAGTTACTGGCCGATGAGCTCTGCCGCCTGTCTGGACTGGACAGCGTTTTCTTCTCCAACTCAGGCGCCGAAGCCAATGAGGCTGCCATCAAGATTGCCAGAATGTATGGCAACAGCAAGGGCATTTCATCGCCCAGCATTATTGTGATGGAGAACAGTTTTCATGGACGCACCATGGCCACGCTTTCTGCAACAGGTAACCGTAATGTACAGGCCGGCTTTGAACCCCTGGTACAGGGTTTTATCCGGGCGCCTTTTAATAATATCGAAGCCATAGAAAACATCGCCGGCAACAGCAGCAATGTCGTTGCCATCATGGTTGAGCCGATACAGGGAGAATCCGGTATTGTTGTTCCCGATACTGATTATCTGAACAAGCTACGCAAGATCTGTGACGACAATGACTGGCTGCTCATTCTCGATGAAATACAAACCGGCATGGGGCGCACAGGCAAATGGTTCGCGTATCAGCATAACGGCATTCTCCCGGACATCATGACCCTGGCAAAATCACTGGGCAATGGTGTACCTATTGGCGCCTGCGTAGCAAACAGCAAAGCAGCTGCAGTGATGAAACCGGGCAGCCATGGATCTACATTTGGCGGCAACCCGCTAGCCTGCGCAGCAGCACTGGCCGTGATCAAGACGATAACGCAGGAAAACCTCGTCGAAAGAGCTGCAACGATGGGAAAACTGCTTCAAGATAAACTCAGTGCTGCATTGGGCAATTTTGCCGGTGTATCCGAGATTCGCGGCATGGGGCTGATGATCGGCATTCAGCTGGAGAAACCCTGCAAGCAATTGATGGCAGAAGCCCTGCATCAAGGTCTTCTCATCAGCGTGCAATCTGAACACGTGATTCGCCTGTTGCCACCACTAACCATTAATGAAGAACAGATTGATACATTAACAGCCACGTTAAGCTCGGTTGTTATATCATTTCTGCAACAGGAAGCCGCCTGAGCGCATGCATTTATGAGAGCCTGTTATGACTTTGCGACATTTTCTAACACTTACAGATTTAACCAGTGGTGAACTTACTGCAATATTGCATCGTGCAATTGAGCTTAAGGCTCTGCATAAAAAAGGCGAGCATTACCAACCGTTAAAATATCGTGTACTCGCGATGGTTTTTGAAAAATCATCCACACGCACACGTGTTTCCTTTGAAGCCGGCATGGCACAGTTCGGCGGTCACGCCATCTTCCTTTCGCCACGGGACACTCAGCTTGGGCGAGGCGAGCCAATAGAAGATAGTGCGCGCGTTCTTTCCAGCATGGCGGACTGCATAATGGTGCGTACATTTGAACACGAAAAAATCGAATGTTTCGCAGAGTTCTCATCCGTACCTGTGATTAACGGGCTTACCGATGAAGTGCATCCCTGCCAGTTACTGGCTGATATGCAGACATTCCTCGAGCACAGGGTAGATATCAAAGGCAAGACTGTAACCTGGATTGGTGACGGCAATAACATGTGCCACTCTTATATGCATGCGGCAAAGCTACTCGACTTTAAACTGAACATTGCCTGCCCTGAAGGGTATGACCCAATGAACAAGTTTATTGACGAAACCTCAACGCATGTTGACCTGATGCGTGACCCTGCAGAAGCATGCAAAGATTCAGATCTTATCGTTACCGATGTATGGGCCAGCATGGGTCAGGAAGATGAGCAGGCAAGGCGCGAAGCCGCTTTCGCACCATACCAGGTAAACAGTGCACTAATGAGCACTGCCAATTCCGACGCTCTGTTCATGCATTGCCTGCCCGCACATCGAGGGGAAGAAGTCAGTGCCGAGGTCATTGATGGCAAGCAGAGCGTAGTGTGGGACGAAGCCGAAAATCGACTGCATGCTCAAAAAGCATTACTCGAATTTCTGCTTGTCGAGTAAAAACGCAGTGCTTTTGTTTTGGCCGAAGCACGGAATCTCAAGCCTGGTGGTCGGTATCATGTCGATACTGTTTCAGCACTCATCTGTAGCGCTGGACATGGATTATTGCGCAGCGAGATATCCATCCATAACTTCATATCAAGCACCACCGTATTTTCCCGAGGCCACACGGGACAACATTGACATCAGCGCAAACAAAACATTATCCGACAAAGCCGGCTCATCGACTTTTGAAGGTGATGTGATTCTTGAGCGGCACGAACTCAGGATCAAAGCCGACATTGCCAGACTTGATAATACAAACAGGGAAATATCAGTCAACGGAAACGTACACCTGGACACCACAAGCATGTCAATAGATGCTGACAGTGGCAGGTTTTTTCTGGACGATAATAATACTGAATTCAGCAACATAAAATTCTTTATACCCGAAACACGCTTACGCGGACATGCTGAAAAGGTGACTTCAGAGGGCAAAAAATCAGCAACCTTATTTACATCAAGCATTACCAGCTGCCCTCCTGGCGATATCGACTGGCTACTATCCGCCGACTCAATAGAACTTGACCTGCAAGAAGAATATGGCAAAGCCCGCGGGGTAGTTCTCGAGTTTCATAAAGTACCTTTTCTATACACGCCGTATATTGAATTCCCGGTTGGTGACAAGCGCCGCAGCGGCCTGTTAACACCTTCATTTGGAACCTCTTCATCCAGGGGTTTTGAGCTGGTCGTACCCTGGTACTGGAATATCGCGCCCAACCAGGACGCGACCATTGCCCCGCATTATATGGACAGGCGCGGCCTGCAACTGGACACGCAATACCGTTTTCTGACTGAAACCACGGACGGCACCCTCGATGTTAATTACCTGAACAAAGACAACATCACCCTGGAGGAACGTTACTCACTGAAATACTTACAACATACAAAGTTTACCCACAACATCAGGCTGCGGGTTGATTACAAGGATGTTTCAGACTCTGAGTACCTGCAGGATTTTTCATCGAGCCTGCTCGGCACAAGTACCACGCATCTTAGCCAGAGCGCCGACCTGGCCGCGAGTTATACAAACTGGCATATGCTCGCACAGCTGCAAACTTATGAAACACTGGACCTGACCATTGCGGAAGAAGACAGGCCATACAGCATGCTGCCCAAGCTGGCGCTAAGAGGCGATGAAGAGCTTCTCGATAACATGAATTTCACGCTTGACTCTGAATGGGTTAATTTCGTCCACGAAGACAATATCAGCGTGGAAGGCACCCGGTTTATTTTCCAGCCCGGCATCGAGCTGCCATTCCAGGGCAGTGCCTGGTTTCTTAAACCAGCAATCGAGTACAACCACACACAGTACAATGTGACTGATGGTGGCAGCACGAGAATAGACACCCCCGATCGAAATCTGCCGATTACCTCGATCGACAGCGGCCTGTTCTTTGAACGCAGCAAGTCGAACAAACTGATACTGACCCTCGAACCCAGGCTGTTTTACCTGTATATACCCTATGAGGATCAGAGCGACCTGCCAATTTTTGACACCAGCGTGCCTGATTTCACCCTGTCACAAATGTTCAGGAAGAATCGATTCAATGGTGGAGACCGCATAGGTGATACTAACCAGGTGACCGCCGCACTTCGGTCCCGAATCATCAATCCCGCCACTGGCTATGAATACATGCGCGCCAGCATTGGCCAGATTTATTATTTTGATGACCGCAGGGTAACACCAGACGACATCCCGGAAACCAGCAAGTCATCAGACATAATTGCCGAAATAAGCGGAACATTGTCAAACTGGAGCGCTAAAGCCGGCGCGCAATGGGATATTGAACGACATAACACTGCAAAAAGTAATGCATCGATACACTACAAGTCGGACAAAAATACTCTTTTTAATCTTGGCTATAGCAGAAGACGCGAAACCCCTGAAAATGCCGAAGCCCTTGAACAAACGGATGTTTCACTTGTCGCACCTGCAGGTAAAAATTTTACCGCTATTGGCCGCTGGAACTATTCACTTGAACAGGGACGTGACCTGGAAACAATAGCCGGTCTTTCATACGATAGCTGCTGCTGGTCTACGATCATTGCGCTTCAGCGCACTCTTGTCTCATCAAGCAGTATTGATGAGGATTATGACAATACGATACTTTTCCAGCTTGTGTTAAAAGGCCTGGGTAGTGTTTCAGGTGACAGCGCTGTCGAGAGATTAAAACAATCGATACTTGGGTATCAGGACGAATATTAAGAATTTCAATTATGATGCACAGCCATTTTTCAATATTACAGATCAGATTATTATTCATTTTCATTCTGACAAGTTTAGTGTTTAACAGCAGCGCCTATGCGCTTGCCCCCCTGGACAGCATTGCCGTTGTGGTTAATGAAGATGTCATTACCAGCAACGAGCTGGCGGACAAGGTCAGATACTATGAGAAGCAGATACAATTGAGCAGCGGCTCGGTATCAGACATGGACAGCCTGAAAAAACAGGTGCTGGAACGCATGATACGCGACAAAGTCCAGCTGCAACAAGCAGCACAATTCGGCATTCAGATTGATGATATAAGCCTTAATCGCATGATCGATGCCATGGCGAAGAAAAACAACATGTCACTCAACCAACTGCGTGCAACCCTTGAACAGGAAGGCATTGATTTTGGTGATTTTCGCAGTCAAACACGTGATGAGTTAATCATTCAGGAACTGCAAAAACGCATGGTGGCAGACAAGGTCAATGTTACTCCACAGGAAATAAAACAGTTCCTGGACAGCAGTATGCAGCAAGACAAAAGTGGAACCGAGTTCCACCTGCTTCATATATTGATTGCCACACCTGAAGACGCCAGTCCGGATGACATCCAGCATGCTCAGAAAAAAGCGGGAAATATTTACCAGCAATTACTTCAGGGCGCTGATTTCAAACAGCTTGCGATACGCGAGTCAAACGGCAGTAATGCGCTTAATGGCGGCGACCTTGGCACAAGAAAAGCCAATGAGCTGCCTGAATTATTTTTACAGGCAATTGAGGGACTGCAACAGGGAGAAGTCAGCAATCCTGTTCGCAGTGCCAGCGGATTTCATATATTAAAGCTGGCCAGCTCGAGCAGCAATGCTGAAATGGTTACGCAAACCCATGCACGCCACATACTGATAAGGACCAGCGCGGATATAAGTGATGATAAAGCGCGGGACAGCCTGCTGGACATCAAAAAACGCATCGAACAGGGCGAAGACTTTGCAGATCTTGCCAACGAATATTCAGAAGACCCCGGCTCAAAGATTAAAGGCGGCGATCTCGGCTGGGCCAACCCGGGAACTTTCGTACCTGCATTCGAACGCGTAATGGCATCGCTTGCAGACGGAGAAATATCGGAGCCATTTAAAAGCCAGTTCGGCTGGCACATAATGCAGGTGCTCGAGCGACGCGAGATGGACATGGCTAAAACAGTTATGGAAGCCAAGGCGATGCAGGCCATCCGCACACGTAAAATCGATGAGGAACTGCGCTTATGGTTGCGCAGAATTCGGGACGAAGCCTATGTTGAATATGTCGACGCCAGCTTGAAACCCGATCAAGAATAATAACAACAAAGCAGAATGCAACATCGTGCAAAGAAGCGCTTTGGCCAGAACTTCCTGGTTGACACCAATGTTATCGATAAAATAATTCACAGCATCAATCCGCAGCCAGAAGACCACATCATCGAAATCGGCCCCGGCCTTGGCGCCTTGACCCGGCCATTATTAAAAACATTAAACCGGCTTGACGCTATCGAACTGGACCGGGATGTAATACCTCAACTTAAAACTCTTGAGGGCAGCGAAAAACTCCATATACATAATATTGACGTGCTCGCTTTTGACTTCACCGAGTTTAAACGTTCCAATTTTGAACACGGAAAGTTGCGAATAACAGGCAACCTTCCATACAATATTTCGACCGCAGTATTATTTCATTTAGTCAGTCATAGAAACTGCATTCATGATCTTCACTTCATGCTGCAAAAGGAAGTTGTTGAACGCATCGCTGCCACTACCGGATCGAGCGACTACGGCAGACTGTCTGTCATGATGCAGCTGTATTTCAGGATAAGCCCGTTATTTACCGTTGCGCCACAATGCTTCAGACCGGTACCCAGGGTTCAATCCGCCATCGTCAGGATGGTCCCCAGAACCTCGCTGGCGATCACTAATGATGAGCACGATGCTTTCGCGGCACTGGTCAGACAGGCCTTCTCCCAGCGCCGCAAGACATTAAAAAACACACTGAGAGGCCTTTGCGATTCAGGCCAGATAGATGCGGCCGGCATTGATCCCGGCAAAAGACCGCAGGAACTGGGGGTAGAAGACTATATCAGCCTGTTTCGGCAGCTACATTAGAAATCCGCCGGTGTCGCTGCTCAGCTAATTTAGCTACTTCTGCCACAGATGATATAATCTATTTCTTGCTGGAGGAACACGATCATGTCTGACAATACCTACGATATAAGTATCGATGTGCAACCGGCCTACATCGCAGAACAGTCTGACCCAAATAGTAATCACTATGTGTTCTCATATACGGTTACTATCAAAAACAACGGCAACATTCCTGCAAAGTTACTCACGCGCCACTGGATCATCACCGATGGCGATGGAGAAGTTCAGGAGGTTAAAGGTGAAGGCGTTGTTGGAGAAACACCGTACCTCAAACCCGGTGAAGGTTTCTGCTATACATCCGGCACCATGATGAGAACACCAATCGGCACCATGCATGGCAGTTACCAGATGATTGCGGATGATGGTGTCAACTTTGATGCTGAAATCCCTTCATTCAGCCTCAACGTACCAAATATGCTCCACTAGCCCGCATATTGCACGAAGCCGCATGGCGCTCAAGCACAGTTACAGCGTATTGGCACCTCTGTATGACGCAGCAGTAAGGGGACCGCTTGATCAAGTGCGTCGAAAAAGCCTGGCGCGCCTGAAGGATATACAGGACAAGGATATTCTTATCAATGGCATTGGCACAGGCCTTGATCTTGAATACCTGCCTGATGGAGCCCGCTATACAGGATCAGATATCACACCGTTAATGTTGAGACGTGCTGAAAAGCGTGCAAATCAATCAGCTATAGATATCAGGCTGATATGTGCAGACAGCCAGAACCTGCCATTTGAAAAAGAATCTTTCGATGTCATCATCATGCACCTGATACTGGCCGTTGTGCCAGACCCTGAACGTGCCCTGCAGGAAGCCGATAGAGTATTGAAAAAAAACGGCAATATCTACATTCTTGATAAATTTCTCAAACCCGGCCAGCTTGCACCTGTCAGGCGTAGTTTGAATACCGTTCTTCGTCATATAGCAACGCGTACAGATGTTGTATTCGAAGATGTGCTCTTGCGCTGTACACACCTGCATCTGGTTCACGACGAGCCGGCACTTGCAGGTGGCTGGTTCAGACTGATAGAGTTGACCAAAAGATCCTGACGAACAGGAAAGGGGGGGTCATGTGGCAATCTATGCCATAGGTGACATCCAGGGATGTTATGACGAATTAATACAGCTTCTGGGAAAAATTAACTATAAAGATGACAAGGACCAGTTATGGTTTACCGGTGATCTTGTTAATCGCGGTCCAAAATCACTCCAGACCCTGCGCATGATTCGGGCGATGGGCGCGAATGCAACTGTCGTGCTCGGGAATCACGATTTGCACCTTCTCGCCACCGCCTATGACCACCTCAAACCAGGCAGGAAAGACACGCTA
>Ga0316192_10000348_pt1 | contig 33342 bp, 30 predicted proteins | sample MerIslwburrow_MG_FD_204931 | JGI IMG/M metagenome (GOLD analysis project Ga0316192, IMG submission 204931) | Coastal sediment microbial communities from Maine, United States - Merrow Island worm burrow | ecosystem: Environmental > Aquatic > Marine > Coastal > Sediment | place: USA: Maine...
TGACTGTTGTGGTTTTGGGTTATATGCGGGTGGTTGAGTTTTGTTGGGTGGGGTGCATTATATAAACACTTTTCATATTTCATTTTATGCCTAACTATCGACGGCTCTGGCACCCTGGCGGCACTTACTTTTTTACTGTTAATCTCCTTGAAAGAGGAGGGAATGATCTACTCGTTCGGCATATTGAATTGCTTCGGGAATCTGTTCGCTCCGTCAAACAACGACATCCATTTAAAATTCATGCCTGGGTGGTTTTACCCGATCACCTGCATTGTGTGATGGAGCTTCCAAAAGGCGATGTGGATTTTCCTGTACGTTGGCGTTTGATTAAAATGGGGTTTTCAAAATCACTTCCCCGAGATGAACGTCTGTCGGAGGTTAGACGCCGGCGTGGCGAGAGAGGAATATGGCAACGGCGTTATTGGGAGCATCTGATTAAAGATGATGCAGACTATCAGGCGCATATGGATTATGTGCATGCTAATCCGCTGAAGCATGGTTTGGTTGATCGGGTTTTAGATTGGCCTTATTCCACTTTTCATGGTTTGGTGAAGGCGGGCGTTTATCCTTCTGATTGGGCGGGTGGAGATGAGGGCTAGCTAAGTTGTGGTGGGTGATATGTGTTTGTAGTATTTGGTGTAATCTATTTGGCGCAATGCGCTATGCTTATTGACGCCCTACGATTTTTAGAATAAAAATGGGTGATGTTTAAAGATTATATGCAATATTTTGTTATGGGTAATTATCTGAATCGTAATAAATTAAAAGGGTTTGCACTAATAACAGCTGCTCTGTTTTTCATGGCCAATGTAACAGGCTGCGCCCCTCAAGCTACCCGCCCTGATTCTTCTGGTGATGTACCGCAGCAGCCAAGTGAGGATGAGGTTAAATTAATTTCTGAATCCGAACGTGCAGCAGCTGAAATGCAAAGAAAGGGGCTGTTGTATGATAACGACGATCTCCTCTCGTATGTGCGGGAGATTGGCGCGCGTGTTGCACCAAATGAGACAGACAAATTGAAGTTGCAATTTTATGTTATTCGAGATCCTATGGTGAATGCGTTTGCTTTTCCAACCGGACATATCTACGTCACGATAGGGTTGCTCGCAAAGCTACAGAATGAGGCGCAGCTTGCTTTTATATTGGGCCATGAAATTGCTCATGTAGCTCAGCAACATAGTCTTGAAGCGCTGCAAAATCGCAAGGCTCAAGTGGTTGCGGCACACGTTGCTGATTTGCTGCTGTTTGGAACTTCACTTGCATACCTTCCTTTCTCCGTTTCAATTTCAAGCTATAGCCGCTCACAAGAAGATGAGGCAGATGAGGTTGGGCTTGCCGCTGCTGCAAAGGCTGGGTACGACGTGACGGCAGTGTTGCAGATTTTTGATGTGATGAATGAAACAAAGGATACGAATGCACTTAAAGGTTCGATCTTTGCAGACCATCCAACAAATGATAGTCGCCAACGCAATATGCGTGAGTTGGTCGAAGATAAAGAGGTCGTGCAGCTGGCTACTGCTGAAATAGGTGAAAATCGCTATGCCCCAATTAAAGCCGGGCTTATGCAAAAGAATGTTGAGCTTAAACTACGTGAAAAGCAGTATGAATTAACCATTGATGCAGCTGAGTTGGCTTTGCAGCATTATCCAGATGATCCCGTGCTTTATTACTATCGAGGCGAAGCGCGCCGACTTATGGGGGCTGATCCAAAAGGTGCAGCTCGCGAGCATAGCTGGCTATACGGCAAAAGTTTTGATGCTGAGTTGATTTTAGAAATTGAAAAACAACGAGACTCCAATTTTACAGATGCCACCACGGATTTTCGCAAGGCGCTGTCGCTTGATTCTAAATATGCCTTGGCACAACGAGGCCTGGGATTAATTGCCCATACACAAGGTGATTCTAAGGCGGCAGTGACATTTCTTGAAGCATATCTATCCACAGGTAATTCTATTAAAGATGGGCGTTATATTCGTTCATTACTGAAGGGAATAAAAGATGACAACTAGGCGGGTTTTAAAATTCAGCACATATGTGTTGTTGCTTGTTATCGGCATTGCATTGACGGGTTGTGGCACCTATACCAGTGTTCGCAAACATCCTGATTTTGCCGATAATAGTCGGATCATTAATACGGTTGCCATGCTTCCACCTGAAGTTGAATATGTGCATCTTGTATTTGATGGTGATAATGAACGCATGACGACTAAAGAAGCCAGTATTGCCAAGACGCTTCAAGAGGCAATACCTTCAAACTTTAAGTCGTACGGATATGAAATTAGCAAGACTAATCTGAGTGAAGATATTGCCAAGGATACCAACCTCAGTTACGAATTGGAGCAGTTGCGAAAAGCTTACACTACGGCATCCAGTGAGTTGTATGAAAGGGCTATGGTTGATGAAAAAGAGTCAGCCGGGTTTAAGGTTGCCATCGGGCCTATTGTAAATCAGTTCGCTGATCTTGCGGATGCAGATGGATTGATTATGGTGCGTTATTTTGGGTTTACCAAGTCTGATGGACTCATGACCAAAGAGGTCGTTGGGAATGTGCTGCTTGCTGGTTTGACTGGCACTTACTATCAGCCAGCGCGTAACGGCAGTGCCATTGAGGTTGCATTGATAGATAGCAATAATGGTGATGTTTTATGGAGCAATGTTAAAAGTGTTGCATTTGACGGTTCGTATACCATTGCCAGTAGCGTACTGACGCAGTTGCCTCGTAACGCTACAAATACTGCTCCTTCAGCAGAGGAGACCCAGCCAGTAGATACAAGTGGGAAAATAGCTGCTACTAACCTTAAAGACTGTGAAAAAGCACTGCCTGAGAATTTTAATCAAACATATTTTCGGGTTGGGAAGACACTGTACGATGCCCGGGCATTTACTCCGGCAAAACTCTGTTTTGAAAAAGCAACAACCTTGGATAAGGATATTGCCGCCCAGCATGATGCCTATTTTCATTTGGGCATGATGTATGAGTTGGGGCAGGGGATTGAGGCTGATAATGAAACAGCAAAGCAGCTTTATGCCAAAGCGGGGTTACTTGAAAAATGAAGTAGCTATGTAACCTTTGTTAGAAATAATTGATGTGATTTGCATTCATTGGATTGGGGGGGATGCTGATTGTAATGATTGTGGGTTTAGAGAGTGATGGAAAGGTTACCCGGGTTTTGTTTCTCAACCCAGGCTGCTTGCTCGGAATGAGTATAACCAGCTGGCATGGTTTTGCATTGTTAATTAATTAGGTTTGCCTACTTTATTTTATCCATCAATTGTTTGACATACTTTACCGGGATGGCATAGCTAATCCCGGTTGGGTTTGTTAGTGCAGATTCTTTTGTGCTTTTTACCAGTACGCTATTCACAACGCCCACTACTCGGCCCGTATCTATAGTATATAAAGGGCTTCCGCTATTACCTGGATAGGCGGTTGCATCCAATTGAAAGACGTTGAAAGGATCTTGCATGCGGCGGATATGTTTTACCTCTAGTCGCCGTGCATTTAATGCTGGAATAACAATGGGGGTAATGGCAGAGACAATGCCGCGATGGGTGACTGGATGAAGTCCCAGTACCATGCCAATAGGGAAGCCTGTGAAGGCATACAGCTCTCCTTCACGTACGCTTGGAGTGTCGTCCAGCTTTAGTGCCGGTAATGGTTCGTCGGTAATAGAAAGTAATGCGAGATCATGCACTTCATCTGTAGCAATAACCTTGGCTTTGTGTGCTTTAACTTGCTTGCCATGACCTTCAAATATAGCGAGAGCCTCCATCCTGGCATGATTCAGTATCTCGGGTACGACGTGGTGATTAGTGATGATGTGGCGTCCATCCCCTACTACAAATCCAGTTCCCATGAATTGTGCCTTGGGGCTGCGTGTTGGCATGACTGTGCCAATGGCAACAATGCTAGGGCGAATGGCATCTACTGTGCTTGGCAGCTGTGTTGCGCTGGAAACAAGTGGCCAAAGTAAAGCAAAACACAAGAAGATTTTGCTGTATTTTAAGAGGATAACGTTCATGGTTATGATTGCTTTAGATTGAATCATCGATTGGCCGGGTGTTGCATATTAAATATATTTTCATTTAAAGATAAATATTAAGGTTATGCAAATTTAATCATTTTCAGTATCAGCTGTTTGAGTTCTGTTTATTTCAATTGTCCGCTCATTTAATGCACGCAGTACATCGGGTACGGCTTGACTATTGACCTGATTAACAATCCAGGTAGGTATGATGCCGCCAGGATCAGTATGAATAAAATACTCTATATAGGTGCTGTTGTTAGATTGGATTGAGCAAAGTTTCCAGTAGCCATCATCCTTTATTAAGGCTATACCGCTCTCAGCCTGAGGGGTATTTACTTCAGAAGCAAGTGTCCATGATATTTTATGATTTTTATTACTATCTGTAATTGAAGTAAGCTCTATTACAAAATATCTATCTGATATTGGCAAAGGGAAATTAAGCAGCTGGAATAAAGTGGTGCTGTTCTCGTTTTGTTTAATAACAGTGCTCTTTTCTATATAGGGCATAAATTCTACGTATTTAGGGTAGTCTGATAGCGTGTTGAATATATCTTTTGCAGGGATAGTGAATACTGTTGTTGCAAGCACTTCACGAATATCGCTGTCGGATGCCGTGCGATTATAAACGGTTATCTCATCATCCTTAAAATGCTCTTCCCACCCTTCCTGCTTTAGACGTTGCGCGCTGTTTTCTAATGTTTCCAATTGGCATATTGCATCTGCAAAGAGCGGTGTTGAATTAATGGCTAAGAGCAGAGTGCTTAGAATGTAAATGGCTGTATATTTCGCTGTGCAGTTGTTCTTCATATTCCACTTTTCCTTGTGCAATCTGTTTTTAGTTAACGGCATGGTTAATCAGGTTTTGATTAACTGGAATAAAATATTGATTTTTTGTTTGTATTTGTTGCCTGTGGCATCGGCAAGCAAGCTGACGGGATCTACTGATTTATCTTTATTGCATGTTTCAAAGTAAGCTTTAAGTTCTACTATGCTGCTGATTCCTGTCCCCTGTAGGAAAGATTGGTAATCGTTACACAGGTGTTCATGTAGTTGAGCCTGGCTTATCCAATGATTAAGCTGTTGGTAGCTAAAGCCAGTGCGTAATGCTAAATCTAATGCTGAGGCATTAGTGAGATTTTCAATATTGTCATAACCCTCTCTGGTTAATCTAATCTGATGCGCATAGCTCATTCCTGGTAGATTGGACAATGGTGTTGAATAGTATTTTACTTTATCAGCGCAGGTGATATTTACCGATATTTTTTCTATAAGCAGAAGCCCACGACTGGGAAAGAATCCAATAAAAAAACTCCATACAGGCAGTGCCTGCAAAAGAATGCCCTTTTTGCATTCGGGGTTATTTATGCCAATGCTGCACACAGGATCAACTAGCGCGTAGCACAATACTAATGCCACTAATGATCCTGTAATCATGCGTACACTGCTGCTAACAAATATATTAGGCGTTAAATCAAGAGTGAAGTAACTGCGCACCAAGTGTCCGATAAAATAGATGTAGGCACCAAGAAAGCCAAACTGGAAAGCAGTGAGAGTGGTGGTTATAACATGTATGAATTGTTTCTCATCGCTAAGGATGTAGGCTTCCATGTAGGGGCCAAGCATTAAGAAATTTGCTCCCAGGCGGTAGTCTACACCAGTTATTCCAGGTGCAGCATTCAGCGGCAGAGGTTTTAGCAGTAGGATGATCATGCAGCCCATCATGACAACAAAGGTTAGCACGAGCATACTGCCCAGATAGTGGTTGATATGAAATGATTTTATAATGTGATTTTCAATGCGCTGTTTTACGGTAGAGTCATTTAGTAGTTCTGGAGGGAGTTCTCGGTTTAGTCGGCGTAGTTTTTCGCCCTTCATGTTTGTGATGTAACAGAAGGTAATCAGAGGAATGATGAGTACTGACAAACATAATAGTGCTAAGTTGTATTGAAAGAAGACTGGATCAAACCAGAGTGCAATATGGTCAATAAGACCTAGCTCTTTCAGCTCAGAGGCTGATGGACGATTGGTATAACTATAGCTTTTGTAAGCGAGTGTTGCGATGCTGCCAATAAAGAGGAGAGCGAATATCAATAAGATCGGGATATAGATCTTGTCTTTGAAACTAGCTGTTTTTTTTGGCTCTTCAGTGTTCATCCTGCACCCACCCTGTGTAAGATTATTAGCCTCGTGAAACAGTTTACTTTATACCCCTCCTGAGAAGATTATGGAATAGGCAGTAAATTGATTTGGTCAGCTGGTCAAATGTTTGATTAGATTGCGATAGAAGGTGATGTGGTCAAAGGGGCGTTTGATAGTGCTGTTTGGCAGTCCGAAGCTCCAACCGACAAGCTCAAAATGATCTGCCTGAAGTGTTCCCTGGAACTCTCCCCAAATGGCAGATGATTTTGCAACCTGGCTATCGTTCTCTCCCACGCACTGCTCAACCATATTGGCCCATGGCCTGAATAGCATGGGTATCTCAGAGGGTGTGCGCACCCCTGCGTAGGATCGGTAGGTAACATCGGACCGGTTTGGATTTTTGTAATTGAACAGGGTGCAGGCATCTGGCGTTAGTTCATAGAGTCCAGGTGCTGCAATGCGTCTGCCCAATGCAGGTATAAGTCCCGGTGTATTGGCAAACCACTCGGCAAGTGGAGATCCGCGGTGTGGTGTGGCAATGGTAGTGAGTGTCTGGATACATCGTTTTGGATCGAGACGGCAGATGGTGTAACGCGAGTCCAGTCCTCCCATGCTGTGAGCAATTAAATGGATTTTCTGTTCGGGGATCTGTGCCAGATAGTTGGCTAGGAATGTAGCGCGTTGCTGAATTGTGCCAGTGGTGGGAAGAGCGGAAAAGTGGATGGGAATAGGGCAGTCACGCAAGCTGGTCTTGAGCGCGCGGAAATACTGTATCTCTTTCCCAAGCAGTCGAAATGAGGAAAAGCCGCAGATGCCATGCACAAAAACGATTGCGCTGTTGTGAGGTGATGTCATTCAGCTCTCTTCTGTTTCCAGGCGTTCTCTGGGTTTCTCATACCCGATCAGAAATGCCAGCAGGGCAGGCACTACAAACAGCGTTAGTATAGTTGATAGCGCCAGTCCTCCCAATATGACTGATCCCAATCCCCGATAAAGTTCTGACCCTGATCCTGTGGATAATACCAGTGGCAACAGGCCGAAGAGTGAGGTGGTGGCTGACATGAAGATCGGCCGGATACGGGTGCGCACTGAGTGGGAGATGGCGTCGAGTGACTGCAGTCCTTCGTAACGCACATTATTCAGCGCCTGATGTACGATGAGGATGGCGTTATTAACTACCGTGCCAACGAGAATAATGAAGCCAAGCATCACCAGAATATCGAAGGGCTGTGGCGCAATTAACCAGTTCACCAATTCCAATCCAATGAAGCCGCCTGCTGCGGCCATGGGGACACTGAAGAGAATGATCAGCGGGTAGAGGTAGTTGCTAAACAGGGCGGAGAGCAAAAGGTAGGTAATGACCACCGCCAGCAGGAAGTTCCATTGTAGCGCCAGCCGAGTCTCGGTGAGCTTGTCGGCATTGCCGCCGACATGCACGTCCACGCCGGTGAGCATTCCGGCGGTTGTAAGCTTGGGGACCAGATCTTCGTCGATGATCTCCAGTGCCTGTTGCAGGGCGAAGGATTCCGGTGGAGTCACCTCCAGCCGGACGTTACGCTTGCGCTCCAGATGATCCACTTGAGTCATGCCCTGGGTGTACTCCAGATGCATCAGATCATCTGCCCGCACCAGTTCGCCAAAGGGGGTGGCGATCAGGCCGTTGAGTAGATCCTCCGGGGCTTTGATTCGCTCTTCGCCTGATGTCAGTACCAGATCCATCAGCTTTGTTCCCTCCGGCTTGTATTCGCCAATCTTGCGGCCATCCATCAATACGTCGAGATATATGCCGAGGGACTGCTCGGAAAGTCCGTTGGCCAGCACCCGCGCCCGGTCAGGGATGAGATTGGCTTCGGGATAGCCAATCTCCAGTGAGGGGACAGGGCGGATCTGTGCGCCGGGAATGGCCTGGGATATTGAACCATAAAGCACCCTGGCTGCGCTGACGATGGTGCCGTACTCTTCGCCGGAGACATTGACATCAATGGTGCGCCCTTTGCCGATGCCGGACTCAAAGATGCCGCGCTGGATGGATACGCCAAAAACGCCCGGGATGCTATTCATCACCCGGCTGAAGGCGGGCATCATGTCGCGTGCCTCGGTGACATGTTTTGAGGTGCCGCCAAACAGGGTGAAACGTTCTGATCCGACATAGAAGAGATTTTGTATCTGCGGTACGCCGTCTTTGTAGTCCTCTTCCAGATAGGGTTTCAGTTCATTGGTGATGTAGCGTCCCATCTCCGCACGTTTTTCATCTGAGTAGCCGGGCGGTGGAATCAGGATGTTCATGATCAAATTGCGGTTGCCCTGCGGCAGATACTCAGCCTTTGGCAGTAGGCTCTGCACGGCAATAACGGAAGCAATGACGAAAAGTGCGACTGTGCCGATTCGGGTGAAAGAGTTTCTTAATGTCAGATGTGAGCAGGCCATCAGTAGCCGCACAGCCGGGTTGCCCTCGCCAGGTGGTTTGGTTGGTTTGGCTTTTTTGCTGAGTCCGTAGAAAAGCCGTGTCACGGCGGGTATGACTGATATCGAAACCAATAGCGAGAGCATAATGGAGAAGCTGATGGCGATGGCGATATCGCGGAACAGTTGGCCTGCTTCCTCTTCGATAAAGATCACCGGCAGAAAGACGGCCACGGTGGTGACGGTGGAAGCCAGTACTGCGCCCCACACCTCACGGGCGCCATCGTAGGAGGCCTGGAAGGCATCTTTGCCCATGCGCCGATGACGGTCGATGTTCTCTAGCACCACAATGGCGTTGTCCACCAGCATGCCCACGGCGAAGGAGATGCCAGCGAGTGAGACCACATTGATGTTGCGGCCAAAGAAGTACATAAAAAGAAAGGTGCCAATCACCGAAATGGGGATGGCAATGGCCACGGTGATGGTGGCGCTGATGGAGCGCAGAAAGAGCAGCAGCACACCGATGGCCAACAGACCGCCCAGCATCAGGTTTGTTTTAACAGTACTGATAGCGGTGTTGATGTAGGGGGTCTGGTCATGCACCCAGTCGATATAGACACCGTTATCTTTCAATATCCCTTCATTGAGTTTATTGACTGCAGTGCGCGCCCGCTCGGTCAGCTCCAACACATTGGCACCGGCCTCTTTGCGTATGGCAACAACGATCATGGGTGCGCCGTTGTGCATGGTTGGCGCGGCATTGGGGTAGTAACCCAGGCGGGTGGTTGCGACATCGGCCAGATAGACCCGGTGTACTCCGTCATCCTTCAACAGCACTTCACCAGGTTCTTTGATCGACTGGAACTCGCTGATCGTGCGCACCCGGTAGTTACGTTTACCGATTCCCAGTACTCCGGCAGAGACGTTGGTGTTGGCGCTGTTGAGGCGCTCAATAACGGTGCTCAGTGTCAACTCTCGGCTGGCCAGCTGTAGTGGATCGACCACCACTTCGAGGCGCTTCTCTGTGCCGCCAAAGACAAACAGGGAGCCTACGCCAGGGACACGTTCCAAGGTATGGCGCACTTCATTCTCAAAGAAGGTGCGGTAGGTTTTGATGCGATTCAGATCCCCTTCGCGCATCTTCAGCATCATCCAGATGATGGGGGCGCTTTCGCCGCCGGTGCCGCTGATGACGGGTCGGTCGGCATTGTCCGGGTAACGCTTTACCTCGTTGAGTTTGTTGGCCACGCGAGTCATGGCCGATTCCAGGTCGGCGCCCACCTTGAAAGTGAGGCGGATCTCGCAGAAGCCGTTGTAGGAGGAGGACTCCAGCTTCTGCAATCCCATGATTGATTTCAGTACCTCCTCCTGGCGTTCGACAATCTCCTTTTCGATCTCATAGGGGGAGGCACCAAACCAGTTGGTGTTGACGGTGACCGTGGGGGCTTCAACATCGGGTGTCAGTTGCACCGGCAGTCGGGAGAGGCCAATCAGCCCAAACAGCACCACCAGGATGACCCCAGAGAAGGTGGAGACGGGTTGGCGGATGGAGAGCTGGATCAGATTCATGGGTTACTGCGCTATCGCTTGTACAGGCTGCCCTGGCTGTAGGCGATCGTTGCCATCCACAATGACGGCCATGCCGGGTTTGATGTTGGCATTGTCTACCGCAATGAAATCACCGCTGCGGGTCACGATATTGACGATAACGGGTGTCGCTTTGCCGTCCACTATGGTGTAGATCATGTCTGCCCCCTGGTTTTGCAGGAGTGCTGCGCGAGGGATCATCTGCAACAGGCGTGGTGTGGCGGTGGGTATCTGTGTTTCGGCTGATAGGTGCTCAAGCATGCCTTTCTCGTAGGGGAGGGCAATCTTCAGATAGACTGATTTGGAGCGCAACTCAGCAAAGGGTACGACACCCGTTAGTGAGCCTTTGATGGTGCGATTGAGCGCCGGGATGAAGATCTCAAATTCGCTATCGCTCTGCTGATAAGGAAGCAGCATTTCGGAGATGGGGATAACAGCTTGTATGTCGCTGGTGGAACCCAATCTTGCCAGCGCATCTCCTTTGCCCAGCCAGTTGCCTTGGTCGGCCAATTTTTCCAGTACGATGCCATCAAAGGGCGCGCGTACTTTGCTTTTCTCCAGTGAGATCTGCATGCGCTCCAGTCGGTGCTGAAGGGTCTTTTTGCGTTCCTGTAGAATCTTGTGATTAAAAAAGGCTTCATCATAGGTGCTGCGACTGGTCAGTTGGCCCTGTTTCAGAGAGGCAAGTCGTTTGACTTCGCGCGCCAGTTTTTCGATCTCTGCGTCTGCTTCCAGAATCTGGGAATGGATGATCTCCATATCCTTGTGTACAAAGTCAGTGTTTAGCTGAGCCATGACAGCACCCTTTTTTAACACCCAGCCGGTATCAAAATTGTGTGTGGTAATGAGTCCTTCAATATCTGCTGCAACATGAGAGACTTCGGTAAAGCGCAGCACGCCTATCATGCGGCTGGTTGGGCTTAGCTCTTGGCTCTTTACCGTGGTTGTGACCACGCGGGCAGGTGGAGGCTGCTGGGCCTGTGCCAGCGGGCAAAATAGTAGAATTAATAAGATGAAACGGGTCTGCATAACATGCTCCAGTCAGTCGCATTGTAACTGTACTGGAGGTACAGCTTAGTGGGAAGAGGGTAGCTACCGTTTATTCTGATGATGTGTCGTGGTGAATGGGGAGCGTGAGTGTGAAGATGGCCCCTCCTTTGGCACTATTCTCTACGCTCAGCGTGCCATTGTGAGCCTCTGCGATATAGCGGACGATTATAAGGCCAAATCCTTTTTCGCCGGATGCTTTTTCATCAGGTCTCTCTTTTGTGAATGGCTCCAGTATGTGTGCCAAAAGATCCTGTGCTATTCCTGATCCGTTGTCATGAACAGCTAGTTTAATATTATTGTCTGTACTGGTTAGTGATGTTCGAATTATTGATCCTTCAGGTGAGAATTTTACTGCATTATGCAGCAGTGAGCTCAGTGCTTTTTTAAGGTGTGAATGGTCGATTTGGATGGGTTGAATTTTATTGCCATCAATCTCCAGAGAAATATTTTTTTCAATGGCAAATTGAGCGATGGATTCCCAGGCCTCGTTAATTACAACTTGGATGTCATGCTCGGAAAATTCAAATGGAACGTTTCCTGCGATCAAGTGGGCAACCAAAGAGAGCTCTTGGTGATATTGTTTTAGGTGATTACCGGCAGTGTGTGCCGTTTGCAGCCTGCTAATGACTTTATCCAGATCGCCTGCTTGAGCGGAGGCAAGTGCCATTTCCAAATAGGATAAAACATGATGGGCTTTGGTTCCTGTTTCATGCTGCAGGCTGGAGAGAAAACTAAGTACGGCTTTTTCTGATTGTTTGGCTCTATCTTTCTGCTTTATGATTTCCTGATGCTGTTCCTCTATGAGAGTCAAGTCTCTGTAGGCGCGAAGTGAGGTGGTTACAGCAACTGTAAGGCTGTGAGGTGTGGTGTGATCTTTGATTAGATAGCCATCGATCTCATAGTCATGCACGATTTTCTGTTCTGGGAAATCCCCCGCTCTTCCTGTTCTGAAAATGATGCGAGTCATCTTGTTGCCCAGTTCATCTCTAATGTACTTGGCAAGATCAAACCCGGCATGTTTTGTTTCCATCATAATGTCGAGCAAAATTAATGCTGCATCATCATGCTTATTAATCCACTCTTTGACTTCATTTGTTGAGAATGCAGAGTGAAGCTCCAGAGGGCGGCCATCAAATTTAAATTCTTGTAATATACAGTAAGTGACTGAATGGACTTCTTTATCATCATCCACAATTAAAATCTTCCATGGGGTTTGTTTTGTTTGTGGATGATTGTCTGTTTTGGACTCTGCTTTTGCGACTAATGATTGGGTGGCTAATGTTTTTCTATTGATTGGATATTGAGCGCTTTGTGCTTCCATCGCCTGTTTATAATTGAGTACTTCTTGAACAGCTACTGCCAAGGCGTGAGATTCTGGTACCAATGGTTTGGTTATAAAATTTGTGCCACCAAGCTCTATGAAACGCATGGCAAGGCCAATGGATGGAAAGGCCGTTAACATAACGACAGGCAGCTCGCTGTCGATAGCATGGATTTGTTGGAAGGTTGTTATGCCATCTATGCCAGGCATTATGTTGTCTACGAGGACAAGAGCTATTCCATGTTTGTCCTGATGTTGCTCAAAAAATGCTACGGCAGGTTCACCTGAGTCGAATGCCAAAACATCATATTCGTAAGATTCCAGGTAAATATGCAGAAGCTCACGTACAGATGCATCGTCATCAATGATGAGTATTTTGGCTCTTTTTTTTGTCATAGATTGTTTATTACATCCTGTGTTAAAAAGTGAGCTTTAATTTGTCCTGCTAAACTGGTTTTTATTTTCTGCCGTTTAATTGATTTAAAATTGTTTACTTGCAGTTCTCCTTAATGTGTTTTTTTGCCTCGGCGATTATTTTTTGCCTGGCTTCTTCAGTAACATAAGAATATTCACCATCTTCGCCTTTTTGACGGGCGTGTGGGCGGCTGATCAGGTCGGCTAAATTCTTTTGTGCGGCTTTGCAGTTGCTTTTTTGTCTTTTAGCCTCTGCTTTTTTCTCTCCGCTCTCTTTTTTCTTAAGCTCGCGGTCTTCTCTTAAATCTTCGAGAGATTGCCTTTGTGCATCCAGTTTGCGCTGAGCTTCTTCGGGTGAGATGGCAGGTGGCGGCGGAGGTTTGATTTCAGTGGCGCTTCCTGATGGAGGTGGTTTTTGTGAATAGACGGTCACGCCATTTTCGTCTACCCAACGGTAGCTTTTTGCTGCCAATGGGGAGCTGATAGTGAGTACGAGTGATGTAAGTATTAAAAAACCTGTTTTTGGCATGTGCAATGGGTTTCCGTGAGGCTAATCATTCCAATTATGTGTCAACAGGGTGAGATATCAAGTTTTTCCGCGGAACTGGGTCACAGAGGAAGCAGGTGTTGGGTAAATGGCGCTGTAATATCAGGCTTTAAGGTGAAGCACCTTGACCAAGGTGGGGCTAGTTTAGTAGGCTGCTGAGTTCGACTATTTTCAGTATTTTTATGTCATTGCGGTGATTTAGAGGCCGTTGGGAGAGTATTACGTGGAATTGAGTGGCGCCGAGATTCTTGTCCAGTGTTTGAAGGACGAGGGTGTCGAACATCTGTTCGGTTACCCAGGGGGAGCCGTCCTACATATCTATGACGAGATTTTCAAGCAGGATGAACTGCGTCATATTCTGGTGCGGCATGAGCAGGGAGCAGTGCATGCTGCTGACGGCTATGCCCGCGCCACCGGTAAACCCGGTGTAGCCCTGCTGACCTCAGGTCCAGGAGCTACCAATGGTGTAACCGGCATTGCAACGGCCTTTTGCGACTCTATTCCTATGGTAGTGATCACCGGCCAGGTGCCTACGCCATTCATCGGAAGTGATGCCTTCCAAGAGGTGGATACTGTTGGTATTACCCGTCCCTGCGTGAAACATAACTTCCTGGTAAAGGATGTGCATGACCTGGCAGAGACCATGAAGAAGGCTTTCTACATTGCAACCTCTGGTCGTCCTGGCCCGGTTGTGGTTGATGTGCCCAAGGATGTCACTGATCCCAATATCAAGATCCCGTACAGCTACCCCAAGAGCATCAAGATGCGCTCTTATAATCCGATGAAAAAAGGGCATCTGGGGCAGATCAAAAAAGCGGTCGATCTGATTCTTTCTGCCAAACGCCCAGTTATCTACTCAGGTGGCGGTGTTGTTACAGGTGATGGTGCTGCTGAGCTGACCGATCTGGTGCGCGAGATGAACCTGCCCATCACCAGTACCCTGATGGGGCTGGGCGGCTACCCAGGTACAGACAAGCAGTTTCTCGGCATGCTGGGTATGCACGGCACTTATGAGGCCAACATGGCCATGCACGACTGCGATGTGCTGATTGCCATTGGTGCTCGTTTTGATGACCGTGTAACAGGCAAGATCAAGGATTTCTGCCCTGATGCCAAGATCATCCATATCGATATCGATCCTGCCTCTATTTCTAAAAATGTGCGGGTAGACATCCCGATCGTAGGCCCGGTAAAACGCGTGTTGGCTGATATGGTCAAGGTTGTCAGGGAGCACGAAAAGCAGTCCAATAAAGAGGCACAGGAACAGTGGTGGTCCCAGCTTGAGAAATGGCGCGCGGTGAATTGCCTCAAGTACAACACCAAGAATGGACGGATCAAACCGCAGTTTGCCATTGAGATGCTACATAAGGTTACCAATGGTGATGCTATTGTCGCTTCAGATGTAGGGCAGCATCAGATGTGGGCGGCTCAGTATTATAAGTTTGATAAGCCGCAGCAGTGGCTTACCTCAGGTGGCCTGGGCACTATGGGCTTTGGTCTGCCGGCAGCCATGGGAGCAAAAGCAGCTCACCCTGATAAAGATGTGGTCTGCATCACCGGTGATGGCAGTATCCAGATGAATATTCAGGAGCTGGCCACCTGCAAGCACTTTGATCTGCCAGTGGTTGTGCTGCTGCTTAACAATGGCTATCTCGGCATGGTGCGTCAGTGGCAGGAGTTTTTCTACGACAACCGTTACTCTGAGGTGACGGTAGAGGCGCAACCGGATTTCGTTAAACTTGCAGAGGCCTATGGCCATGTGGGTATGCGGGTGGAAAAGACAGAAGATCTTGAAGGCGCGCTACGTGAGGCGCTGGCGATGAAAGATAAGCTGGTATTTCTGGATGTGGTCGTCGAACCTGGCGAAAATGTTTACCCTATGATTGTGGCTGGGAAAGGGCATCATGAGATGCAACTCTCCCCTGATTGTGAGCTCTCCTAAATGAGACATATTATTTCGATTTTGATGGAAAATGAGGCGGGAGCACTCTCTCGCGTAGCGGGGCTGTTTTCAGCGCGTGGTTACAATATTGAGTCACTGACTGTGGCGCCAACTGAAGACCCAACCCTCTCACGTATGACCTTGGTCACCCGAGGCAACGATGAAATTATCGAGCAGATTACCAAACAGCTGCATAAGCTGATTGAAGTGGTCAAGCTGTCAGACCTCTCTGAAGGTGTGCATATTGAACGTGAGATGATGATGATCAAAGTGCTGGCCAAAGACAATCACCGTGAGGAGATCAAACGTCTGGTAGAGATCTTCCGAGCCAATATTATCGATGTCACAGACACCAGCTACATCATTGAAATGACGGGTAACAGCGGTAAGCTGGATGCCTTTATTGAAGCCGTGCATCAGGATGTGATTGTTGAAACCGTCCGCACGGGCCCTTCAGGTATCTCCCGTGGCACCAAAGGGCTGTCACTTTAAATATCCAAATTCTTTTAAATTTAACTGTTGAAACAAAACCAAAAGGCAAACTTCATGAGCTTGAATATCTACTATGACAAAGACGCTGACCTCTCCCTGATCCAGGGTATGAAGGTAAGCATTATCGGCTACGGTTCTCAGGGACATGCCCATGCCAACAACCTGAAGGATTCAGGCGTTGATGTCACCGTGGGTCTGCGTACAGACTCTTCCTCTGTGGCTAAGGCTGAAAACTCAGGTCTAAAGGTTGCTTCTGTTGCTGAAGCAGTTGCCAGTGCTGACCTGGTCATGATTTTGACTCCAGATGAGTTCCAGTTTCAGCTCTACAGTGAAGAGATTGAACCTAACCTGAAGCAGGGTGCAACCCTGGCTTTTGCTCACGGCTTCAGTATTCTCTATAACCAGGTTGTGCCACGTGCTGATCTGGATGTCATCATGGTTGCCCCTAAGGCACCTGGCCATACCGTTCGCAGTGAATTTGTTCGCGGTGGTGGTATCCCTGATCTTATCGCTGTGCATCAGGATGCATCTGGCAAGGCTAAGGAAGTTGCCCTCTCTTATGCCTCAGGTGTGGGTGGTGGTCGTACCGGCATCATCGAAACTACCTTCAAAGATGAGACAGAAACCGATCTGTTCGGTGAGCAGGCTGTACTTTGTGGTGGCTGTGTTGAGCTGGTTAAAGCTGGTTTTGAAACCTTGGTCGAAGGTGGCTATGCCCCTGAGATGGCCTACTTCGAATGCCTGCATGAGCTGAAGCTGATTGTTGACCTGATGTATGAAGGCGGTATCGCCGACATGAACTACTCTATCTCTAACAATGCAGAGTATGGCGAGTATGTCACCGGCCCTAAAGTGATCAACGAAGAGAGCCGTTGGGCGATGCGTGAAGCGCTGGAGAATATCCAGAATGGTGAGTATGCCAAGCGTTTTATTTTGGAAGGCCAGGCCAACTATCCTGAGATGACTGCCCGCCGTCGTCAGAATGCTGCTCATCAGATTGAGCAGGTGGGTGAGAGCTTGCGTTCCAGAATGCCTTGGATCACCGCCAATAAGATCGTAGATAAGGCCAAGAACTAATCTTTGATCAAGATGGTCTGAAAAGCCTCTCTTCTTATTTTGGAAGAGGGGCTTTTTTATGCATAACAGCCTAGCAAACGCTATAATTCGCTGAAGAACGCAATGCCTCAGGAATAGTAATGACAGATGAGTTAACTGAAAAAACCAAACGCAGAAGGCGCGGCATCTACCTGTTGCCAAATCTGTTTACCACGGCAACGCTGTTTGGTGGGTTTTATGCCATTCTGGCAGCTATGAGTGGTCGCTTTGAAGCGGCAGCCATTGCCATCTTCATCGCCATGCTTGCTGATGGGTTGGATGGCCGGGTTGCGCGGATGACCAATACCCAAACAGACTTTGGCGCTGAATATGACAGCCTGGCCGATATGGTGGCCTTTGGTTTGGCACCCGCGTTGGTGATGTATATCTGGGCCTTGGGTGAGCTGGGCAAGTTTGGCTGGCTGGCTGCTTTTGTCTACACCGCAGGTACTGCCCTCCGCCTGGCGCGTTTTAATACGCAAGTGGGCATTGCAGATAAACGCTATTTTCAAGGGCTGGCCAGTCCTGCTTCTGCGGCTATTCTGGCGGGTGCTGTCTGGGTTGGCATGGAGCATGGCTTTGCTGGGAAAGATGTGGCCTGGTTTGCCAGTTTTATCACGCTGGCGACTGGCCTGTTGATGGTCAGCAATGTTCGTTACTCCAGTTTTAAAGAGGTTGATTTTCGTGGCAAGGTCCCCTTTATAGTTCTGGTGGCCGTGATGCTGGGATTTGCCGTTATCCTTTGGCAACCATCGTTAGTGCTGTTTCTGATATTTTTGGGTTACGCCGCTTCTGGCCCTATTTTGACCCTAACTCAATTAAAGCAGCGCAGGGCAGAACGTATGGAGAATAGTGCAGACGGAGATGATGAGTAGTTGGCAAGTTGCTGATCGTAGGTTATAGTTTTTATTAATGAACGTCTTCTACCAAAATTGGCCTGCGCAACCTGCTCTTCTCAGTGAAGGCACTGCTTGCGCGCGCTTATCTGTATCTCATCCCCTACCTCTGCTACGACTGCTGCCCTGATGGGCAAATAATCCACTTTGCCCTGGCGAGGGCCCGCAGTACGCACCAACATAGAATTGAATACCATTGCCAAATCTGAAATGAAACATGATTGGGCAATCGATCGGAGCAGAATAGTGAACAACCCAGATCAATTGATTGTTTTTGATACCACCTTGCGCGATGGCGAGCAGAGTCCTGGCGCTTCCATGACAAAGGACGAAAAGGTTCGTATCGCCAAGGCACTGGAGAAGATGCGGGTAGATGTCATTGAGGCCGGTTTTCCTGTTGCCAGCCAGGGTGATTTTGAAGCAGTGCAGGCGGTAGCCAGAGCTGTTACTGAAAGCACAGTTTGTGGCTTGGCCCGAGCGCTGGAGAAGGATATCGACCGAGCGGCAGAGGCCTTGAAAGAGGCTGAATCGTTTCGTATCCACACCTTTCTTGCTACATCGCCTATCCACATGCGGGAAAAATTGCACATGCAGCCGGATGAGGTGGTGGAGCGTGCAGTAGCTGCCGTAAAGCACGCGCGGCAGTACACCGATAATGTGGAATTTTCGCCTGAGGATGCGGGCCGCTCCGAGCCGGATTTTCTCTGCCGCATTTTAGAAGCCGTGATTGATGCCGGTGCTCGAACCCTGAACATACCTGACACAGTCGGATATGCAGTGCCAGAACAGTTTGGCGCACTGATTGGAGATCTCATTGAGCGCATCCCAAATTCAGATAAGGCTATATTCTCCGTGCATTGCCACAATGACCTTGGCTTGGCCTCAGCCAACGCCCTGGCGGCGGTGATAAATGGTGCGCGGCAGGTTGAATGTACTATCAACGGCCTGGGTGAACGGGCCGGAAACTCTGCCTTGGAAGAGGTAGTGATGGCGGTACGTACCCGAAGAGATCTTTTTCAGTGTGATACCCGCCTGGACACCACGCAGATCATGACCTGTTCACGATTGGTCAGTGGCATTACCGGGTTCCCCGTGCAGCCCAACAAATCCATTGTTGGAGCCAATGCCTTTGCGCATGAATCTGGCATCCATCAGGATGGCGTACTCAAGAGCCGTGAAACCTATGAGATTATGCGGGCTGAGGATGTGGGTTGGTCACAGAACCGTATGGTGCTGGGTAAACATTCAGGGCGCAATGCCTTTCGGGCGCGTCTCAAGGAGTTGGGTATTGTCTTTGAATCAGAGGAGGAGTTGAATGCCACCTTTACTCGATTCAAAGAGTTGGCGGATAAAAAGCATGAGATCTTTGATGAGGATATCCAGGCTCTGGTAACCGATACCGGTTTGACCGCTGAAAATGAACCTGTACAACTAGTTTCGCTTCGGGTTTGTTCAGAGACGGGAGAGACGCCCAATGCAACTATTGTCTTATCGATTGATGGTAAGGAGCATTCAGCCTCAGCAACAGGTGGAGGCCCAGTAGATGCAACCTATCGCGCCATCGAGAGTATTGTGGAGAGCGGTGCAGAGTTACAGCTCTATTCAGTGAACAATATCACCAGCGGTACAGACTCTCAGGGCGAAGTGACTGTTCGACTGGAGAAGGGTGGGCGTATCGTCAATGGTCAGGGAGCAGATACGGATATTGTCATCGCCTCTGCCAAAGCCTACGTTAACGGCTGTAACAAAGTGATGCAGGGTGACAGTAGAAAATCAGCCAAACCCAAAGAGATATGATGCAGGTTGAGTGCTAAGTGGACGACCAGTTACGCAAAGCCTATCTGGATGCAATGGGGATTACCCAATGGGTAGTCCGCCAGCCTGCGCTACCTGAAGCAGAAGTGACACCGGCTGTTGCAGCGCCTGCTGTACAGCCGGTGAAACCTGTCCCGACAACTGCAAAGCCTGATGTGCCACCCCAACCAACGCCTGAGCCTCAGCAGAGGGTTGAGTCTGTTACCAATGAAGAATCGCCACCCGCCTGGCTGACAGAAGCTCCACTGCCGGATGAGGGGTGGTATTCCAGTGAAGCCAGTCATGATGATGAGGAGCAACGCGCTCCTCGATCTGTTGTTGCAGATCTGGGATGGGATGCATTGCAAAAACATGTTGCAGCCTGTAAAGCCTGTGAGCTGCATCGAACCCGCACCCAAACAGTGTTTGGCGTAGGTAATCAACAAACTGACCTGTTGATTATTGGTGAAGCCCCCGGAGCAGATGAGGATCGTCAGGGCGAGCCCTTTGTGGGCAAGGCGGGCAAGCTACTCAATGCCATGCTTAAAGCCATTGGCTTTGAACGTAACCAAGTCTATATCGCTAACATTCTCAAGTGTCGTCCACCGGACAACCGGGATCCCCACGTTGAAGAGGCTGCGCACTGCGAACCTTTTCTGATGCGACAGATCGAACTGATTGCTCCCAAGGTTATTTTGGCAGTGGGTCGTGTCTCGGCTCAGAATCTTCTAAAATCTTCTGATGCGGTGGGCCGTCTGCGTGGTCGCGTGCATCGCTTTGGTACAAGTAATATCCCATTGGTTGTTACCTATCATCCCGCTTACTTGTTGCGTAGCCCTGAGCAAAAATCCAAATCCTGGCAGGATCTACAGCAGGCGCTCTCTCTGCTACAAGAGTAGTTAGTTATTTTGAATAAACTCCAACTTCATTTGCGTCCCATGCAGAATGATGATGTCGAAGAGGTTATGGCGGTGGAACGGCTGGCCTATGAATTCCCCTGGACGATAGGCAATATGCGCGACTGCCTAAAGTCCAGCTACTGCTGCTGGGTTTATTTACAGGATGAGCGCATCATTGGTTATGCTGTTATGTCCGTTGCAGCAGGTGAGGCTAATATTCTTAATCTCTGTATTCATCCTGACATGCAAGGGCGTGGATTGGGGCGAAAGCTGATGGAGCAGATGTTAATGCTCGCCCACCAGCAGCAGGCCGATACTGTCTTTCTTGAACTGCGTGTCTCAAATAGAGTGGCATCAGGTCTCTATGATGCTGTCGGTTTTAATGAGATGGGTGTGCGTCGAAATTACTATCCGGCAAAAAAAGGGCGTGAGGATGCCATTTTAATGGCGAAGGTGCTTTAGTTCTGAATGTCTTGTGTATCTACCTGCTCTGCTTCTCTGATTCGGGTCTCTTGCTGTTTTTTATTCCAGTATCGAATCAGAAAAGGTAAGGCTATCCAGATCGGCATAAAGGCAAGAAACTTGTAGTTGGTGGGAAGCAGATAGGCCAGTATGCCCACTGGGATCATTGCTCCCCATAGAATGGCGCTGAATCGAATTATAAGTCGCCTCTCTTTGGGGCCCTTGGTGTTCTTGATGCTGAAGTAGGTGCCGATGATGCCGCCCATGATTCCTACTAGTGCCCCAATGCTTCCGCCAATCAAGCCTAATGTCTGGTCATCCATCGTGCACCTGCATGTAAGGAAAAAACTGATCTAACCTTTCATTAGGATAGATGAGAATTTAGTGTAGTGAAGTAGTCTTCTCTTCTAAAGTACGCAGATGCGTTTGCTACATATTAGCTTTTTTGCTGCAAGGCTCTTTTAAGTACTTGAATTATTAGTTATTGAATATGGGATTTAGTGTACTAGACTGATTATTAGTATGGTTAAAGGATGTATGCGAGGGTTTGTGTACAACAGGTCAACAAGGTTACACGGAGGTTATAACAATGAAGATCGCCCAGGTTTCCCCCCTATTTGAGAGTGTTCCCCCCCGCACCTATGGCGGTACAGAACGGATTGTGCACTATCTGACTGAAGAGCTGGTGCACCAAGGTCATGAGGTAACCCTCTTTGCCAGTGGCGACTCCCAAACCAGTGCCGAACTGCGTTCTGTGACCCCAGAGGCCTTGCGGTTAGGTAACAAGTGTCGGGATGTCATGACCTGGCATACGCTACAGCTCGCTACAGTGGCGCAGGAAGCTGAAGATTATGACATCATTCATTTTCATACTGACTTCTTTCACTTTCCTCTTTGGCGGCAGATGTATGTGCCTCAGGTGACCACCCTGCATGGCCGCCTTGATCTGCCAGATCTACCGGCTGTTTACACTGAATTTCAGGATATGTCAGTCATATCTATTTCTGATTCACAGCGTTTGCCGTTGCCCATGGCCTATTGGGCAGGAACTGTCTATAACGGCACACCCAAAGACCTTTATGATTTTGAATCGAAAGCAGGTTCTTACTTTGCTTTTCTTGGGCGCATATCACCAGAAAAAGGGGTTGAAGTGGCTATTAAAATTGCGCTTCAGACTGGAGTTCCGCTCAAGATAGCCGCCAAGATTGACTCTTTTGATCAGCCCTATTTCGACACATGCATTCGACGCCAGCTTGAACACCCATTGATTGAATATATCGGTGAAGTGAATGAGCATGAAAAAAATGAGTTATTGGGCGGCGCCTTGGCGCTGCTGTTTCCCATCGATTGGCCTGAACCTTTTGGACTGGTGATGATTGAGGCTATGGCCTGTGGTACGCCAGTGATTGCCTATCGCCACGGTTCTGTGCCTGAAGTGATGGCTGATGGTGTAACAGGATATATTGTTGCCAATCTGGATGAGGCTTTGGCAGCAGTCGAGCGAATTGAAGCCATAGACCGACGTGCATGTCGCCGACACTTTGAAAACTATTTTACTGCTCAGCATATGGCAGAAGACTATCTGCAAATCTACGATGCCCAAACTGATCCGCATATAGCATCACACTTGGCGGTAGGGTGATGACCAACCACGCTAAAGATGTTATTCAGGTTGATGATCGCTGGTATGTGTTGGCAACCTCATCGCACACCGACGATCGCACGCGGGTGCTTAAGTATGATGAGTTGTTCGGCCTGTTTGATCGTTGGGGAGATATTCAACCCATTGGGCTTGGCACACAAGGCCTCTACTATCAGGGTACTCGTTTTCTGTCACGGCTTGAACTGACCGTCAATGAACGACGCCCCATGCTGCTTAACTCGACTATCCAGGAGGATAATGCGCTGATGGTGGTGGATCTGACCCTGCCGGATCTCTATGAAAATGGTGAACTAAAAATCTGCAAAGGAACTGTGCATCTGTTCCGCTCAAAACTACTCTGGAAAGGGCAATGTTATGAGCACTTACGCCTGCACAACTACAATACAGAGACTGTTTCCTTCAATCTAGAATTGGTCTTTGATGCTGACTATTACGACATGTTCGAAGTTCGTGGGCAGCATAGAGCACAGCGTGGCGAACTCTTGCCAAATAAGTGCCAGGCTAAGATGTTGCATTTAGGGTATCACGGGCTTGATGAATCAACACGCTACACTCGGGTTCGGTTCAGCATGCCACCTCAGTGGCGCAATGACACTACAGCGCAATTTTCCTTCGAGCTGCCTCCCACATCTGACACCCAGCTTTATCTAAGCATTGGCTGCGATATTGATGATGAGACGGCGCCACGGGTCAAGTACGAATCGGCACTACAGGCACATCGTAAGATGCTGCAAGCCCGTCGTGAAGCGCAAGCGGAAATTATCAGTTCAAATGAACAGTTCAATGATTGGCTCAACCGCTCAGCTGCTGACCTGCGCATGCTCACCTCTCAAACTCAACACGGTGAATATCCTTATGCCGGCATACCCTGGTTTAGCACCCCCTTTGGGCGTGATGCACTTATCACTGCACTACAAACTCTCTGGCTAAATCCGGAACTGACGCGTGATGTGTTGGCCTTTTTAAGTGCACATCAAGCCACTGAAGAGGATCCTCGCTATGATGCTGAGCCGGGAAAGATCCTGCATGAGATGCGCAGTGGTGAGATGGCTGTGCTGGGTGAGACGCCCTTTGCATGTTATTACGGCACGGTTGATGCTACGCCGCTCTATATTATGTTGGCAGGTGCTTACTACCGCCGTAGTGGTGATCAAGCTTTCATTCAATCCATTTGGCCCAATATCTGTCGGGCGTTGGAGTGGATAGATCAATACGGTGATATTGATGGTGATGGCTTTGTTGAGTATGCGCGGCACAGTGAAAATGGCTTGGTTCAACAGGGTTGGAAAGACTCCGATGACTCAGTCTTTCACCAGGATGGTACGCCTGCATCACCCCCTATCGCTCTTTGTGAAGTGCAGGGTTATGTCTATGAAGCCAAGCGTGAAGCAGCCACTATGGCGCGAATGCTTGGTGATGATGCTTTTGCTGAAGAGCTGAAGCGCCAGGCAAAGCATTTAAAACAGCGGTTTAATGAGGCTTTCTGGTGTGAAGATATCCAGACTTTTGCTTTGGCTTTGGATGGTGCAAAGCGCCCTTGCAAGGTGCGTTCATCCAATGCGGGCCATGTCTTGGCAACAGGCATTGCAGATAAAACATTAGGCAAACGAGCCGCAGAGACTATTCTCTCACCTGCATCCTTCAATGAGTGGGGTGTACGGACGATTGCAGCCGGTGAGGCGCGCTACAACCCCATGTCATATCACAATGGCACCATCTGGCCTCATGATAGCGCTATGGTTGCTGCAGGGTTAGCTCGTTATAAAAACAAAAAACAGGCTAACAAAATTATGACGGGGCTATTCAATGCCAGTATTGCCCTGGATCAGCATCGACTACCCGAGCTGTTTTGTGGATTTGATCGTCTGCCGGGACAAGGTCCAACCCTCTACCCTGTGGCTTGCTTGCCTCAAGCCTGGGCCAGTGGTGCTGTATTCCATCTCCTGCAATCCTGTCTGGGGTTGGTCTTCTCGCCTGAAAAACCACAGCTACGTTTCTATCATCCGCGTCTGCCCGATTACCTGCATCGACTTAATGTAATGAATCTGCGCTTTGCTAATGGCTCTATCGACCTTTCTTTTCACCGTCATCCGCAGAATGTAAGTATTAACGTACTACGTAGAGAAGGAGATATTGAGATCGTAGTCATTGTTTAAGCTAAATAAACCGTGTGTAGGGTTGTATTGTCTTGGGTGGCAAATCAACTGACAGATGCACATATCTAATGAACAGCTCTTTCGCGGTTCATCTCACGTCCAATGAGCTTAGCTAAATTGGTTTGCAGTTCTGCGAGCAATTCAATAATGTCATCAAGGGTGAGAATACCTTCAAGCCCATCGTTCTGATTTACCACGGGGAGGCGGCGTATACCCTTTTCCCGCATAAGCTCAATTGTAACCAGAATTTCATCGTTCTCTCTGGCAGTGATCAAGTCGTTGCACATAACATCTGCACAGGAAACGGAATCCAAATCAACCTCTTCGGCCAGCAGTTCAATCACGATATCTCTGTCGGTCAGTATGCCAATGGGGATAAGCTCATCTTCCCTTCTTTCGGTAACAATAAGGTCACCGACGTGATGGTCGCGCATAAGCTTGGCTGTCTGATGGATGGAATCATCAGGATGACAGATGATTACTTTACGATTACAGATTTCTCCTACATTCATTTTAATCTCTCCATGCGGTGAATAGTCTGCACCTTGCTTAATGTGAAGGGTTCTTCATGCGTCCTTGTCAATTTTATTGCATTCCCATATGTATATTTTACTGAGGAAAAGCTCTAAAGAGTATAAGACAGATTTGGATAAGATCCATGTAAATATCCTTGTGATCATATTATTGCGCTATTGGTTTTTGATGTGATTTGCATCCTATTGCTTGTTGCCTATCATCCATTATCCGCACAGGTATTTGCGGTGCTGTGATTTGCGTGCTGAGCTGCCAGATTGGTGGTGCCCAGTATGTTTTTCATTAGTTCAACAAAACCACTGCGATTGTTTGCGCTGATGAAATATTTATACCCTTTTGAGGATGATTGGATATTACCTATAAGTGTGCCATCGGCATGGAGCGCAAAAATTCTTGGGACATAATCGCCATCCAAATCATAAGTGCTATTGATCTCTGGATGTTCATCAATATTGACGCGAACCATAATAAACTGACTAGTTGCAGCCACGATCTCCTGATCCCTAAAAATAGTTTTATAGGCATGACAAGTGGGGCACCAGTCGGCATAAAAGAAGAGCATGACCGGCTTACCAGTAGAGCAGGCTTGTTGTAGGCCTGTTGCATAATCGTGCCACTCAATATTTGTGTCATTCCAATTGGGGGGCGAGTTTTCAGCTGATTGATGGCTGCTTGATATTGATAGTGGCCTGACTGATGTATAGATGGTGAAGGGTGACTGCTCGACATCTTTCAGCGCTTGTTCCAATAGTGCCCGCCCCTTGGAAGATGGGCTGCTGTTGGCTAATACTGATCGATAGAATTGTTCGTAGAAGTGGTCGGGTTCAACAGCTATCTCTATTTTTAGTGAGGGGTTATCCTGCGTCACTATTTGTTGGTAATTGATAGCGACAGAGTCACCGGGTGGGATGCGGGTATCGTATAACTCCTGTGACAAATCCAGTGTTGCCTCGCGCCCGATGATCGCCTCCTGCTCCGTTCCCGCAATCAGATTGCCTGCAGTGTCGACCAGCTTGGCGCGTACAAAAACTTTAGGTGTAAGGTAGGTAGGAAAGTAGTGCCCCACGCCTGTGTTGGCAATGATGATGGTGGCGGTCAACGTATCATTTAGCTGGAGCTGTTGGTTCTTTTGCTCAACTGAGATGGTGATCCCTTGCTTAACCATCTCCGGGTCATGAATACCGCGCCAGAGATGGCGGCGTTTTGGCATATGGCAGCTTTGACACTGAATACCCTCAGCGGGGTATCTGCTCTCTTTCCACTCGTTGTAGGTGTTCTCAATCAGCTTACCATTGAGTGCGTAGTCAGTTGGTTCGAATTGATGGCACCCCCTACAGAAGCCAGACTTGGAGAAGGCAGTTTCTGCACTAAAGCCATCATGTGGCAGGCCTTGATCAATCCTGCCTGTGATGTCAGGTGTGGCAGATCTGACTGGGCCATAAACCTGATGCTGCCGAACGTGACAGGCGGCGCAGACCAGCCCTTTGTGTTGCAGTGATTTATCGAATTGCTTATTAGCCAACCAAGCGCTGCCGTCCGCTGTGGATGTCCACAGTTTGTCTTGCTGCTCTGCCAGCGGAGTATGGCAGCCCCAACAGATTCTGGCAGTGGCAGGATCTGTCTCTACCATATCCACCAGTTGTCCGTAGATGCCCGGCCCCATGGCTTTGCTATGCAGGCTTGTACTCCAGTCCTGTAGTTGTTGCGGATGACACTGACCGCAGTCCTCTGGAGAGAGTGAGCGTTCCAATGCACTGTAATCTGTGGGTGGAGTGCCTTGTGGCGGTATCGCATCAGGCCAATGGTTCTGCAAAAACAGTTCTTCAGATGTTGTCAGAAGTGGTTGTTGTGCTGCTGCTAATGCTGCAGCAAAAATAAACAGAGTCAAACTTGAGATGAATTTTTGAATCATAGCTGAGGCTTAAAAGGATTGGTCGACAATGTCCCAGCTGTAATGGCTACTACAGCTGGAACGATGTGTTTTAATCAATAGCCTCCAGCGCATGGATTACATGGGTTGCCGTGCTTCATTGAACATGGGTTGCAGGGGTTGCCAGATTGGCTTGCTTGAAAGGCGCGTTGCTTCACATCAACAACGTATGCAGTCAATGCTGCAAGCTTTTTGCCTTCCCAGGCAAGCGGGGTGCCCTTAAGCGGTACAACGATGCAAAACTGAACAAATTCATCAGCATCGATTGTTTTAAGTCCGGCCCGGTCTTTTGCCATAGCGACTCTATGTGGATAGGGCTCTGCAAAGCTTGCTTGGAAACCAGCATTACCTGTGTGGCACGTGGCACAGGTTAAACCATTGGTTCCGAGTGATGGATCACTAAAAATTTGTTTGCCCTCATTGACCAGTGTGCTGCGTGGGGCAGCAGCATAAAGATTGGTCCCCGCTGGTCTGGTGATCAGCTTGGGATCCACTCCACTACCGCTGCTTGCTCGTTTGGCGCAGGGGTTACAAGGATTACAGGGGTTGCCTTGTTTCTTAGCGCAGGGGTTACAAGGATTGCAGGGGTTGCCCTGTTGCTTGGCGCAGGGATTACAAGGATTACAGGGATTGCTCTGTTTCGTAGCGCAGGGGTTACAAGGATTGCAGGGGTTGCCCTGTTTCTTAGCGCAGGGATTGCAAGGATTACAGGGATTGCCTTGTTTCTTAGCGCAGGGATTACAAGGGTTGCCATGAGTCATGCTGCATGGGTTGCTTGCTGTTGTATGCATGGGCATGGATTTTTGTTCTGCCCAGCTATTGGAGGCTGAGAGCAACAATAAACATGTGGCTGTCATCAGGATGTTTAAAGTTTTCTTCATGATATATTCTCTCCATTTAGTGCAGTTAATTGCTTTTTAGTTTAAATGCCTTGATGACTGGTGATTCAAGACTTCTGTTTTAATAGATGTCATGTTTCATAAAATGTTACATTGCAGTAATAAGCTTTGTGCTCAAATGGTTTTTTCCTGTCCGATGATGAATGTTTAATGGTAGTTCATTTGCTGGAATTCAGAGCCATATTGGCCTGCTGGTTAATTTTTACCCTGCTGTGTATAGGAGTGCTTGATTTTTATGCTCTTGCTGCTAAAAAGCATGTTGCTTTGTAAATTATTGAATAATCCGGAGTTACATGCATATGGATGAAGATAGCCTGATCAATAAGGCGCTGGAGAGTGATCACGGATTTCGTGTTTTAGTGATCAAATACACTCCTTATATGCGAGTTGTCGCCTGTGCCATTGTTGGGGAATTGCAGTCGACTGATGTGGTACAAGAGGCTTGGGTTTCGATTTATAAAGCACTGCCAAAATTTGAGCGACGCTCTAGTTTGAAAACATGGATTACCAGCATTACAGCTAATACAGCAAAAGGACATCTACGAAAACAATCTCGTTTACCATTGTTTGAATCACTTTCAGATGAAGTTTCAGGTGTTATGCGAGAGCGATTTGATAAGCATGGCAACTGGTCGCGGCCTATATCGCAATGGGATGATGAGACACCAGAAGCATTGTTATCCAATGATGAATTGATGGCTTGTATAAGGATGATACTGATGCAACTGCCTGAGCAGCAGCGTGCGGCACTTTCGCTTAAACTATTTGATGGCTTGCCATTGAGTGAGATTTGTAACATTCTCGGTGTTTCTGCATCCAATGTAAGGGTATTGGTGCATCGTGCCCGCCATAAACTGCTTGAACATGTGGAGCACTTCCAAGTGACCGGACAATGCTAAAGTGTAAAGATGTTGTAGATCATTCCAGTGATTATCTGGATAGCAGTATGCCCTTTGGCAAACGCCTTAGTGTTTGGCTGCACATTGCAATGTGCAGGCATTGTCGTCGTTATCTACGATATCTTCAGATTGTTACGGCGCTGCTACCAACTATCAAAAAACAGGAAGATAATGAAATGCTGGTTGATGAGGTTATGATGCGAATTGATGCTGAAAGAGATAAGTTATCGTAAGATTTTTGTGCGTTGAACATAGTCTACAGTAAAGAAAAATATAAGCTGCTTATAAGTAGGTAATAGTGATTATTGCAATAAATAAAATATCAGTATGGCAAATCCTTGTTTTGATGTTGAGTCTGCTGGGGTTGGCAAGCCAGGCTTCGGGTGATTCGCATGAGGATATGACAAAAGCCATTCACCTTAAGCCCAATATGTACAATGGATTGGTGATTTTTCGCATCTGTTCCAAATGCCACTATGAAGAGGGATGGGGTCAGCGCAGTGGCATCTTTCCGCAACTTGCTGGGCAACACGCTAAAGTCATAGTTAAACAGCTGGTAGATGTGCGTGATCATAAACGTGAGACTGTTGGAATGGATCATTTTGCCATGCTAAAAGAGATTGGTGAGCCCCAAGTGCTGGCAGATGTTGCAGGCTATATTTCATCAATACTCATGACACCAAACCCAGGTTTAGGGGCAGGTACAGATTTGGTGCATGGCAAGAGCCTCTTCAGTGAATATTGCGCTGCCTGCCATGGTAGCAATGGAGAAGGAAATAACGACCTTTTTTATCCACGCATTCAAGGGCAGCATTATGAATATTTGCTGCGACAATTTAAATGGATCTATCGTAAAGAGCGCACCAATGTTCAGCCGGGCATGGTGAGTGCCATCTCAAATTTTACACAGCGAGATACTGAAGCTGTCATTGACTATATCTCCCGCCTAAAACCACCTAAAGAGAAGTTGGCCCCTTCAGTAAAGTGGAAGAACCCGGACTTTGAGTGATAGAGATAATATCCTCTAGAATTTATGTGGGTTTGGTTTTACCTGCTTTGATGTTTATTCTTTTGTAGAATTGATTCAGATCATCTTGTCAGAAAACTTTACAATGCTGCTGCCTCTTTAATCGGTATGTTGAAGCTTAAAGTGCATTTAACTTATTGTTGTTGTAGATAAATTATTTGGTTCATAGAGTTGACCCTTCGTAAGGGCATGTCAGTAAATTTTACACTTGGCCTATTAACAAGACAGCTGAAGGTGAAACGTGTTTTTTAAAAGGACAAAAGTGTGCCGCATTCGCTACCGAATTTATGCAACATGGCTAGCTGTGTTGTCTCGTAATTGGAGTAAGAGTCGTTGGCACTGTCGTACACTCATTTCGATATCATAGCGCTGCTTAAGATGTGTTTTCAGAAGTTTCCCGCTCCACTTATCTTTGTTATATCTAAATTCAGAAGGCTTAAATAACATATCACACTGCAACTGTTTAAGTTGATCATCGCGAACCTTGGTTGGACGTCCTGTTTTCTGTTCATCCTTAAGTCCTTCAACACCATATTCCTTAAAATAGTGAACCCAACGCTCTACAGTGCGTTGGTGCATGCCAAACCACTCAGCAACTTGTTGACAACAACAACCTTTAGATACCAACAGCACACAATGCAAACGGTGTAAGAAATGAGATTCAGAAGAGTTATTAATCTCTTCTTTAAAAGTGGATTTTAGTGCAGTTGAAACGGAGGCATCCATGTTGTGCATTGTCTACATTTCCATGTTTTTACTAGGCTAAATGAAAACAGCATCTGCAATTTACTATAGAACAGTGTTATGAGAAGTCCAGTTTATGACAAAGATTTTGTCGCTGCTGTGCAAAAATCTTAGCTGGCATCTAATTTGCTCTGTATCAAACAATTATAGATCTTGACTCGATCCTTAACAGCCTAAATAAAACAAGGAATATATATGAAAATTAAATTCACACATGCAGTTATGGCAGGCGTGCTTTTTCTCTTATGCGGAGGAACAAGTTATGCATTACCAGTGACCTACACAGATCACACGGATTTTTTTAATGACCTCACATCAGCCGGTTTAGGATCAACCACTTTAGACTTTGATGGTCTTTTAGATGGGCAGATTATTGCGGATGGAGAATCGGTAGCTGGTATTACTTTTCATTATGATTTTGGTGGTGTGCAGATGATGGCCTCAAATATCTTTGATACTACATCACCACGGAATTTCCTTGGAACTGATGATGGAGATGTTTTCCTGGATGGAGATAGCTTTGGCTTATCATTCTCTGCCACGCATGCCATCGGCATGTATTTTTTGGCCGCTGATGAAATGGAAGATGATGACATTAGACTAATCGCCAGTACTGCTACCGCAAGCCTGATCAAAGCAGCAGTACAACAGACATTAGCAGATGGTTCTGATGTCTATTTTCTTGGCATCATTGATGATGTGAATACTTTTCAGAATGCCAGTGTCATCACGCCCGTCGGAGGAGGGCATTTCTTCTACAACATAGACGACATCACGGTTTCGGTTCCAGAGCCGGGAACGACAATGCTGATTTTAATCGGCATGCTTGGAGCGCTCAAACGAAAACTAGCTAACTAAGGAGCAATATCATGAAAGTGAAATATAATTTACCCATTATGATTGTTTTGTCTGCAGCGGTTTTATTACCAATGGGGGCAAATGCGCGGGTGTCTGTATCTGATCTTCAGCTATCAGATGGAGTAATACTAATTGATCAGGCTAAAGCTATGGCTGGTAATGTAACTCCAGGTGATGCGGCAGGATTTCCGGTGACCATCGGTCAATCAGGTAGTTATCGTTTGGCCAGTAATCTGACGGTAGCAGATGGAACAAAGGATGGCATCGAGATCACAACGAATAATGTCACTGTGGATCTAAACGGATTTTCTATCTCCGGATCTGGTAATGGCATTGGCAGAGGGATAGTTGGGCCAAGTAGCATTACTGTGGAGAATGGTGTTGTTCGGGACATGGGCGGTCATGGTATTGAATTAGATTCGCAAGCCCGCGTTCAGAAAGTCAGGTCCTTCGGAAATGGCGGTCACGGCATTTCTGTCACTAGCGCTGGCATTCTGAATGATAATAGCGCAGCCGACAACGCCGGCAATGGCATCCGTATTGGAGTAACCTCCGTAGTGATTGGTAATGCCGCAAATGTGAATGGTGGAAATGGGATAGAAGAGGTTGTCGCTTTTCAGTCTCCACCAGCGCAAGGAGGCGGGAGCTTGGTAAAAAATAACACCGTAGGACGGAACACTGGGAATGGCATAGTTGTTGGCGGAAGCTCCATGGTAAAAGACAATACAGCAAACAGCAATGATATGAACGGCATCGTAGTGTTTGATTTCAATGATGATCCACTAGTGGCTGGCTGCCTAGTGGTAAGTAATACTGCAAATCTTAATAATTCTGATGGGATCAATACCCAAGCTGGTTGTTCCGTAAAAAATAACACGGCAAACGGGAATAACGATGATGGCATTGATGTGCATGCTGCCTCTCTTGTACTCGATAATATGACCCGTGACAATATTAACTTTGGATTGAGGTTAGGAATCAGGGTTGGCTACGGTCACAACGTGGTCACTGATAACAACGGAGGTCTTGCCTTCCCGCAAGTATTTGGTGGTATTGAGATTGATACAAACCTGTGTGGCACTGACACTATCTGTCCGTAGCGGGTTACACCGAAGCAGAAATGGCTGGCTAGCGGCTATGTTCCTGAAGTCCGGTCAGCGGGGGGCAGAGTAAATTTGCTCTGCCCCCCCGCTTATAGGTTCCTTTCAGTGTGAATGATGTCGTGGGTTTTGTTCTAAATTCTGAAGCTACAATACTGACGTCAAATCTGCATGCTGGATGTGCGTACAGATAGAGTATTGATTTAAGGAGCGGTACAATGAACAGGAAAAAATATTCACTCATAATGGTTGTTATATCTACAGCAATTCTATTGTCAGTGGGAGTAAATGCAAGAACTTCTATATCTGATCTTCAATTATCAGATGGGGTAGTGCTCACTGCTGTCCCACTTATTCTAGCCATCATATCAACCTCAGCTGCGGTGACGTGCTAATCGTTTCTGGCGGTGGCTTGAATAGCTGAATCAAATCTCGTTTAGCAAACAAATTCAGATGAATCAAT
>Ga0316192_10000352_pt1 | contig 33178 bp, 29 predicted proteins | sample MerIslwburrow_MG_FD_204931 | JGI IMG/M metagenome (GOLD analysis project Ga0316192, IMG submission 204931) | Coastal sediment microbial communities from Maine, United States - Merrow Island worm burrow | ecosystem: Environmental > Aquatic > Marine > Coastal > Sediment | place: USA: Maine...
CCTACGGCTGTGGTGGTCGAGCTTTAGGCCCAGTCCCCGCCATAGAGCACGGAGCGTTTGGATTTCCACTCTGCTATAGCCCGCGTAGATAGCTCTTTGTCACGCGGGCAGACAAAGCAAACAAAGTGGAGAGAAAAACCTTATAAGGTGACCCTAGCGTTTAGCGGCAGTCGCAACCCGGTCAGTCGACCCAGGTACCTCCGTAGTACTCTTTGCCCGACGCATTGAGAATGTAGTGGTGATCCCCGACTTTATCGTTGGCAGCCTCGCAAGCGGTCAACGCGGCACTTAATTGCCGGAACTGGTTTAGTTGGATCTGGCGATATGACGACATAGATCCAGAGACCACGGGGTCAAGGGCAAACTTCTCGGACTTCATCAGACGGAACATCAATGCATCCTTTTCGGGAGAGGTGATAGCGTCCATTGCCATCGGGTAGGGATATATGCCTTCAATATACGCTAAAACGCATCAAATAGCTGTTCTATTTTCTTGTGGCGACTTGATTCAGCTTGGTGATCTCAATGACTACTTTCAGCACCATAGAGTAGGCCGCAACTAATTGAAACACTGCTGCTCTCGCTTCAAAGAAGATACTTTATTTGATCACTGATGGATGCTTTCAGGCAGTTACTTCGGAAATATCAACATCTCCTAGTTTAGAGCCTAAAAATAGCGAGACTGATAACTGCCATCAACGGCCTGTTTGGCTGTTGCGCTATCACCATAATTTTTGTGCTTTTCGAGTGGCAGAGTGGTTTTTAAATGGAAATCAGCCGGCTTTTGCTTAAAGCAATATGCGATATCTAATTGATTAGATTAAGGATAATAGGGAGGCTGAGCCCGGAACCGAACCGAGGCTTCATAACCGGCATTCTTGACCGCCTGGACCAGAGCCTCAATATCCGTTGCGCCAGAGACTGTTGCGGTATGTTCAGCAAAAAATTAACGCTGGCCTCACTGACGCCAGAGACAGCCGCCAGGGCCTTCTCTATGGTATCCACACAACCAGCACAACCCATGCCGGTGATAGATAGACGGATGATATTTCTGTGCATCTTGGATGATGATATGAAAGACATGATGAGCTCCAATTAATGACTCAAGTCTGTTTTCATCCGCTCATATTCATCATGATCAATCTCACCCCGGGCATAACGCTCATCAAGAATTTGAAGAGGTGTCTTGTCCGCATCAGAAGAGTTTCCAAATGTGCGGCCTAACAAATAGAACAGAAATATAAAAAGCAGCGTAAGCCCGCCCCAGTACAACCACATGTGGAAACCACCATCACCCATCCAATGTCCTTCTCCAAACATGATTTATCTCCTTTCTTTAAAAGCTTGATTACTATCTAGTAGACATAAAACAGAGACTTGAGTTGCTTACCGTTAAGCCTTAAACGAACCCGGCTGCTCTATTTGGACAGGTTCTAGCTCTGCACTCTCTGCTCCATCACCAGCAACACCATCACGTAGATCATGTTCCGTATCTTCTGTCTGACAACAGGAGCGGCCTTTCTCTTTACGCTGGCTATCCCGGTGCATCATATACATCATGCCTACCATACCGATGGGACAGATCAATGCGATAAGTGTCTCCAGTGAAGGGGCACTAATCCCCAATGCACCAATAGCAAAAAACCCGACAATGGGCAGCCCACAGCAAGCAGCCATCATCCACATATGTTTGGCATGTGAATGGCTCTGTTTTTCATCCGATCCTGAGTGTTTTGGTTTCATTGTTGTTTCCTCATAAGTAGTCAAAATAGGTTGTTATTACTACGCACTAACCGAGTTCACCCAGCCAGGGCACGTTCATTAGGAGCCAGCTAGAAAAGGCACTTAGATAGCCCGTCACCATGGCGAGCCCCATGATGATCAGTAGTGCGCCCGCAGCAATCTGTAGTGCATGTCCATGGCGGCGCAAGGCCTTGGCATGGTGCAGAAAACGATCAGTGAAGAGGGCAGCCAGCACAAAGGGGACACCGAGCCCCATTGAGTAAATCGCCAACAGGGCAGCACCATCACTGACCGCACCGGATGTGGCACTGACGGTAAGGATCGAACCCAAGATAGGACCAATGCAGGGAGTCCACCCAAAGGCAAAGGCCAGCCCCAGCAGATAGGCTGCTACCGGGCGTCCACCCAAGACATCACCATGAAAACGGAAATCCCGCTGCAACCAGTTGAGATTGAACAAGCCGGTCATGAACAGACCAAACAGGATCACAATGACTCCACCAAAAATATTTAACTCATAACGGTAGGCTCTAAACCAACCACTAATGGCAGTGGCGCTGGCTCCAAAGATGATGAACACTGTCGCAAAACCCAGCACAAAGCAGAGACTCAGACCAACTACTGCCAGGGTCTCCTTGGAGGTCAGCCCTTGCTCCTTCATCTCCTCCAGAGACTGTTCACCAATATAGGAGAGGTACCCCGGCACCAACGGCAACACACAGGGCGAAAGAAAGGAGATCAGCCCCGCCCCAAAGGCGGTCAATACTCCAACACCGGAAATCTCAAACATCTCCCAACTCCCCGCTACATGCACTGCATATGCTTAGGCCCTTGGCACTCAAGTGCCCGCGGCCCCCACTGACTTTTTATATAGGCCACAACATCCTGTGCATCCTGCTTTGATAGCTTGTCTTTCCAGGCCCGCATACGATCTGTACGTTCGACACCTTCCAGAATGGTTTCTACCAAGGCATCATCTGTGTGATGCCATGCATGAGACAGATCATTCAATGGTGGAGCAAAGAAATACTTTGCTTGGCGCAGAACCTCTGGGGTAAAGGTCTCGCCAACACCCTGAAGGCCGTGGCAAGTCTGGCAATTTTGTACATAGAGTTCTTCTCCTCGTTTCTCTGCCGTGTTACTCGGCTGCAGATCACCTGAAAAGCGATGCCAGCTCTTGCCACCATCCTGCGAGACAAGCACTCGGCCAAAATTGCTAAGCACCATGAGTTGATTAGGATCATCAGGGGTTGTGACCATCTGCAGCAATACCTGGCTGCCAAACTCATTGTTTACCAACTCCCAATCCAATGTTGATTCTGTCGTGCGCATCAGCCCTTTACCAAGGATGTATGCATAGAGCACACCTTTTTCTGTCACCCGAACCAGAGTGACCGGCAGTTGAAATTGATAAGCATCTATCCAATGCTCACCGCCATCCTGGCTAACCATTAATCCACCTCTGGTTGCCGCATACAGTCGCTTTGAATCCATGGAAGATACCGCTAAGTTGTAGAGCCCTGGCAACTCACCACCAACCTTGCTCCAGGTTTTGCCGCCATCATGACTGACCTGCATCCCTTTAGAGGCACCATAGATAGTTTTTGGATCAGATTGACTAACTGCCAGGGCATGGAAGCCCACCGGGCCATCAGCACCATTGGAAATGCGCGCCCATATGCGCCCACCATCACTGGAACGCAGAAAACCCAAAGGCTTTTCCGTAGAAGAAAATCCGCTTGCATACATTAAGCCTGCACTGTTTGGGACAGTAGCAAATGCGGTCAGGTTATCGCCTTTTCTTGCCAACAGCTCTGCCTGTTTATCCACGGTCGTTAAGTAAAACCCCTGACGGGATGCCATATAGAGATGCGATAGATCATTCGCCTGCAAAGCAACCCCTGTAACCCTTGGCAGATAATCCAGTGCCACTTTTTTCTTACTTTCACGCCCTGTAAGCCCAAACAGTGCTGTTGCAAACAGAGCAAGCAGCACAAACACACTCACTAGAAATTTTTTATCTTTCATAATGTCTACTCATATAATAAATAACAGGGTTTTATCTTTACTATCGGTGTTGCTGTTTCTTGCTGCTCTGGGACAGGATGCTGGTAGGGTTGCTACAGCAGGGGGATGGCTTGGCTCGGGCATTGTCCCGAGTGACACAATCCTGATCTCTGTACCAGCCCAGCTTGACCCGCTCCCACCAGCTTGCCTCTTTCAGCAAGCCGGCTTCCTCCATAGCTCGGATCAGAGCGGGGTACTGCACCTTGGCCACGTCATAGCGAACTTGGATGTATTTTCCAGAGGTTGCGGGCTTTGCTTCCATCACACCTGGCAGGCTGGAGAGTATTCCTGCCGCCTGCTGCAAAGCCCCCACATCGTTGAGGGAAGATGCATTTACCTTTCTGCAAACTGAGCTCAATTCATTGCTGTTCATAGCTATTTCTTCTGTTTTACATTACCCCTTGAGCAGACGGTCAATCTCCGCCTTCAGTGCTTCGAATGGCACTGCACCAGATTTCACCCGGGCTTTCCCACTCTTGTTGTGCAGCAGGATGTTGCCTGGTGTGCCACTGACGCCACTGCGCCCACCGTTTTTGTAGTCCTCTTGGACTCGGGTGGCATAGCGGCCGCTATCAAGACACTCCCGGAATGGCTGCTCTTCCAGACCAATCTCCACCGCCAGGGGAACCAGACCATCCATCGGAAATCCCTTACCATTGGATTTGGTACGCGCATAGATCAGGTCACTGTATTTCCAGAAAGCATCATTACCGCCCAGCTCTGCTGCACACTCAGATGCCTCGGCCTCCTTCTGCGCCAGGGGGTTGTGGAAATCGAGGGGAAAGTGGCGGTAGACCCAGTTGACCCTGCCGCCATAAGCCTCAACAATCCGCTTAGGAGTGGCATGAAAGCGCTTACAGAACGGGCACTCGAAATCGGAGTATTCAACCAATGAAATCTCTGCATCAGGATTACCGAAGATGTGGTCCCGCTTCGCAGAGACCGGGCGTATATTCTTTTCTGCCAGCTGATCTGGCACACGGGCTTGGGCCGCCTGCTGCCGCTGAACATAACGCTCAATGCCTGCATCAATCTCCTGTTGCAACAGCTCGGAGCCACGCAGTTCTTCCAGCACCTCCGCTTTGATACGCTGAGCAAGTTCCTCCTCACTAGCCATCGTTTCAGAAGGGGGAGCCTTGGCCTGCAACCACCCCGCATTGACCACTATGGCACCAATCACCACACCAGATATCACCAGAGCCCATGGGCTGTATTGTTTTTTCATCATAAAATTCACCGTTTTTGTTCTCGAATAAGTGGAAGGATTGTTTCCTCCATATCCCCATTAGTAGAGTCCATTCTCCTTCTGCAACCAGCGGATGAAAGGTAGAATCCGTGCCACATCCTTGGCGGTCGCACCCTCAACCCGCGGCATATTTCCGAACTTCCAGTGATGGGCCTTTACCCCCTTTAGGGCGGCGTTGTAAAAGGCTGGATCACCGTGGTGAGAGGGTTTGTAGAAGTCATGCATCAGCGGAGGCCCCTGGTCAGAGCCTTCACCCCACTCACCATGACACTGGGCACACATCGTCTTGAACTTCTTCATGCCCACACCAAATTTGAACGGAATCCTGGGGTTTTTGACGGCAATCTTTTGTGCCATGTTGCCCATCTTGTGACCGGGTGCTGCTGCCGGAACAGCAGTGGCCATCAGGAGTGTCAATACAGCTACTAAAACAACTTTATACATTTCTCTTTTTTCCTATTTTTTGATTAATGCCCATGGGGTTGGTCGCTGTGCTCAGTGGTATCCATGTGGCTTTCACTGCTGTTGATCGGCATGGATTCAGAACCACTCATGGCCCCAGGCATTGCAGCCTCATGCCCTGCATTTATCGCAGGGGCATGGCTGTGATCATCACTGTCATCATAACCATGAGGAGCATCACTATGCATACCACTCTCAATAGGGATTGCAGCATTCTCCATAGACATGGATTCAGCACTGCCCATGGCACCATCATGGGCTGCATTAGCTGCCGTAGCATGGCCATGACCATCCTCCCCAGCCTCCGTTGCTGGGAGAGAAAGGACGCCCAGTCCATACCGGTAGACCAGTTCACCACCTCGCCAACCCGTAGAGAGCAGTACAAGCTGGGCCACCAGCAGTACAACAATAAAAGCAGTACCAAGGGGCCTTGCCGCACGTGCGCAGATGATCGACCAGACAGCCAGGAGCAGAAACAATATGAGGGTGCCCATGGCCCAATTACGATGATCGGTCATGGCGGCATGGGATGGAGCATCATGAGCCACGGTGTTATAGGCATGAAATCCAGCCAGTACCGTAAGAATCGAGGCCACAGCACCAAACCACAGGTTCCAGCGTGCCACGGTACTCAGCTGTTGACAGAGACTTTCCGGCAGGCGCTGGCCCACCAATGCCAATAAAGCAAACAGGGCTGTGGCAACGGAAAAGAGCGCCACGGTGAAATGCACCAGCACAGGGTGAAAATTGGGTAGTATCTCAATCACAGACAATCTCTCCATAGCCAACGATCTGGCAAGCCTGAAATAGGCATGCCGTGAACAGGCGCATCAGCGCCTGAAGCAGTTAACTATTGAGCTGTCTGGGGGGTCTTGGGATGGGGGACTGGCCGAAGAGAATCAGCCTGGGTGCAACATTGGTGGAGAAGCATTCTGTCTCTGGCATAAACTGCAGATCATGAGTCAGCCCAATAAACTGGGCCTGCACACAAGAGTAACAACTGAGACTGCAGGCACTATCAGAGCAAGAGTCACATTCAGACTCTGCCGCAACCATGACCAGTTCAGTTTCCATGTCACAAACTGATTTGCTCTGATCCATGGATTGGATATGCACAAACTCACCACTCTCCAGAGGATTCGCCATAACCATACCGCCCGGCGCTATCAGCGTCAGGCAGAGCATGGCTGCGATCAGCAGCCAGGCAATCGGTTTTTTATTATGGCGTATCATCATGTTCGGTTTGATGCACGTTGAGAGAAATGGTTCAGAATCTCATCCGTCCTTTTCAGTATGGCAGGTAACCTATCACGGCTCTAGGGTTCTAAGATAATGAATAATCTGCCAGCGTGCCTGCTCATTCAATATTTCATTGAAGGCTGGCATGGCGGTATCAAATCTTTTTCCGCCCTCACTAACCGCCCAGAATAGGTAGCCATCCCGTGCCAAGGGCGCTTGCAGGATATGGGTCAAATCAGAGGGTCGTGGAGAGAGGGTCTCTCCAGCCGATCCATCGCCTTTTCCTCCCGCTCCGTGACATGCACTGCAATTCGTTGTAAAGAGTTCTGCGCCCTTTGCAATAACCTCTGATGTAGCTGGCAATGGGTTCTTCATTCCAGCATAGGGCGCAGGTACATCCTGCATCAAACCCTGCATATGCCTACTCATGCTGTGATTCATATAACCAGGAATATGTCCGGTAGCCACCGCCCCTATGATGAGTAATACAGCAACTGCAGCTAAGGCAATCTGGGTCTTTGATTTTAGTATCTTCAACCTGCTCTATCTCCCCTGTTTATTTATCGGAAACCTTGGGATACGTCCCCCGAGGTGAAGTTCATTGTCATAAACATGAGATGCATGCCGCCAGATTGCTTTCACAATCCGGCGGAATACCCCATGAGAAAGATGTATCAAAACCAGACACGAATACCCGCGACCAGTTGCGTGTCATGGGTTGATCCTCCTTCTTCCCGCGCAAAATCAGCAGTATCACCAAATTTCCTGGCCCAGTTCACGCCAATATAGGGCGCAAACTCACGCCTTATTTCGTAACGCAGTCTCAGGCCTAACTGCATGTCAGACAGGCCGGAACCAGTACCGACGTCTGGATCATCCTCGCTGTGAAAATTCATCTCAATCTCCGGTGAGAGAACCAATTTCTGGGTAAACATGTATTCATACTCGACATCCAGTCGGGCTGCAGTACGTCCTGATTCACCAATAAACAGGCTGGCATCCACCTCAAACAGGTAAGGGGCTAATCCTTTGAACCCCAACGCCAGCCAGTCACGGTTTGGAGTAGGCCTGCTGTCATGACGCCAACCAGCCTGCAGATCCCAATAGGGACTTATGGCTCGGCTGTAGAGCAATTGCACCTCAGCCTCCTCAGTAGCTCCATCCAGCCGTTCCACCTCGGTCTTGAACCAGAGCTTGTTCAGGTCTTTACCCACCCAGGCATCTGCATCCAGGATGAGTGCATTGCCCTCATCGGTATCACGGATTTCAAGCTTGTCGATCATCACTTTGTATAACAATGGGTCATCTGCTCCTCCAGCTAGGGCTGTACCAGAGATCCACATCGCCATCATTGCACTTACTATTTTTTTCATCATTGCATTCCTCTCAACTGACGGTGACGGTGCGGAACATGCCGAGCATGTGATAGAACAGATGGCAGTGGTAAGCCCAGCTGCCTTCTGCATCTACGGTTACGCGGTAACTGATCCGGGAACCCGGCTGCACAACCACTGTGTGTTTGCGTGGGATGTAGTTGTTATCACCGGTCTCCAGGTCACTCCACATACCGTGAAGATGCATTGGGTGGTTCATCATGGTGTCATTGACGAAGGTAATACGTAATCGCTCACCCAGCTTCATGCGCAGTGGTTCGGCATCTGCATGTTTAACACCGTTGATTGACCACATATAGCGACCCATGTTGCCAGTGAGATGAAGTTCCATCTCCCGATCCGGCTCTCGTGGATCATGGGTGGGATACAGGTTTCGCAGGTCAGCATAGGTAAGTACACGACGCCCGTTATTGCGTAAACCAACGCCGGGATCATCAAGCCGGTATTGTGGATTACTGGCTCGCATGTCGACATGGGGGCCATACTCAGTTGGGGCATGGTGAACCGGCCTTGCGGTAAAATCAGAGGGGTTGGGTTTTAGCGCCTTCATCGCCATCGGTTTGCCGTTGCCCATCCCGTGTTCCTTATGTTCCATGCCCGACATCGTCTGGCCACTAGGCATTTGGTGTTGGCTGTGATCCATAGAGGGCATCGCCTGTTCACTAGGCATCTGATGTTGGCTATGTTCCATACCCGACATCGTTTGGCCGCTGGGCATTTGATGTTCACTGTGTTCCATGCCCGACATCTTTTGTCCGCTAGGCAGCTGGAGTTCACTGTGTTCCATCCCCTGCATCACTTGGCCACTGGGGATTTGATGCTGGCTGTGCTCCATGCCAGACATCATTTGGTCACCGGGCATGCTGTGCCCCCCATGATCCATCATGTTCATACCCATATCAGCATGGGTCAGATTTGGCACTGAATCCATTTCAGGGATTGGGGCAATTAGTGAGTGATCAGGTGTCAACGTGCCGCGGGCATAACCAGAGCGATCCAAGGACTGGGCGAAGAGGCTATAGGCCCTATCATCCTTGGGCTCAACAATAACATCATAGGTTTCGGCCACACCGATGCGGAACTCATCCACTGATACCGGCTCGATATTTTGGCCATCCGCTGCTACTACAGACATTTTTAAGCCAGGAATGCGCACATCGAAGAAGGTCATAGCAGCTGCATTGATAAAGCGTAGCCGTACCTTCTCCCCCTTCTTAAACAGCCCCACCCAGCCATCTGCCGGGGTCTGCCCATTCATCAGAAAGGTGTAGGTGTAACCGGTTACATCGGACAGATCACGCTGACTCATACGCATCTGATTCCACATTTTGCGCTCATTCCAGGTGCCGGAAACGCCTTTCTCCTGCAAGTCGGCCATTAGGTCAGCGTGGGAACGTTCATTGAAGTTGTAGTAGTGGCTGAGCTTCTTCAGCTTGCTATAGACATCCACTGGGTCTTCATCGGTCCAGTCTGAGAGTGTTACGACATAGTCACGATCATAAGTAAAAGATTCTGGGTCTTTGGGATCGATAATGATGGGGCCATATAACCCCGTCTGTTCCTGAAACCCAGAGTGACTGTGGTACCAGTAGGTACCGCTCTGACGCACAGGAAACCGGTAGGTGAAGGTCTCACCTGGCTTGATACCGTTGAACCCTTTGGCGATACCTGGCACACCATCCATGGCACTTGGAAGGATAAGACCATGCCAATGGATAGAACTTGTTGCTGGCAGTCGATTTGTTACCCGCAAGGTTACCGTGTCACCTTCCCGCCAACGTAGAATGGGGGCTGGCAGTGAACCGTTTACGGTCGTGGCAATTCGGGGTGCACCAGTGAAGTTGACAGCCTGCTCACCGATTGTCAGATCAAAATCTGTACCTCGCAGAATTGCCGGTCTCTGCTGCTTCATTGCAGCAGCCAAAAGTGAGGATGATCCAAGACCCAAGCCGGTGAAAGCTCCACCCATCGCTAAACCTTGTACAAATCGGCGACGCATAAGGCATACGCCACCCTCATAAGAATATGGTTTTTTAAAACTCATAGATTTTTTATTCCCAAAATATATTAACAGCAAGCAGACGCCCGCTGACAAATAGCCAACAGATTAGTTGTTTTTAATGGAATCTCTGGATAATCAGAGACCCAAATAGGGGGAATTAAACCCGGGGTGGGCGATAAAGAGAGGAGATAGAGTGGTTTTTAAATCCCCAACCTATCCGTTGCATATAGGATGCTCGCTCATAGCTGGGGATATGGGAAGAAAAGGAGAGTGCCATCAGAGCGCAGGAAACACAGTCACTGGAAGTGCAGGTTGATCCACTGGGGCAACCTTCGGATCTACACGATTCAGAATCGTTAGCCATATAATCAAAGGCCACATCCCTGTCACCACCCTGCTCAATGCTTATCTGATGCGCGCCCACACCATGCCCTGAAGCTGAGTTAAACCCAGCCCAAGCACCCTGCAGCGGAGCCAATGCAAGCAGCAGAGTTAAAAACACAATCAATGGTTTTACAAAGAGTTGGTGCATACTTTCCGGTGACGTTGAGATGCTGTCTTGCGCAAATAATGACATTTGTCACGCTGGAAAGCAAAAAGTTCAACCTAGTCAACCGGCAATATTCCCATCTGCTAGGTGAAATACTAGCGCTCGGCAACCTAAGGATATCAAGGTGTGGATAAATCGGCCGCGATAAGAGCTTGTTCTGGTGTATTGATTGGACTTCAATAAACAACTAGGTGAGCTATTTACCGATATACAATTGCTCAAATGAGGTTTATTCATAAGTGGATAAAAATGGAGGCTGAGCCCGGAATCGAACCAAGGCCCACGGCTTTGCAGGCCGTTGCGTTTATTTATAGTTCAATAGGTTAGGAGCTTTACCACTCCTAATACCACTCCACCTACGATTTTTTATTGGCAAGGTTCTGAGAAATAACATCCAAGGCCACAAATATCACTTACGCATACATTCAAGCGTTGTTCATAACAAAAGGCTCTCTTTTCACATTTGCAAGCGTCCCCTCCCCCACTAGTCAAAACCTGTCTGATGCAACATCGTGTATTAATGTTTAATACATGAATATAAGAGGATAATTCTATGCCTAGAAATATATCTGTTAACCCTTGGCGAACATTTAGATAAATTTATGGCAAAAAAAATTCAGCCGGGCCGATTTCAATCCGTCAGTGAAGTTTTATTCGAGCAGATTTTCGCAAGTTGGAAACAGCTGAAATAAAACTTCAAGCACTCAGAGAAAAACTCCAGGTAGGCGAAGATAGCCCTATTGTTGACAATTTTGATGGTGAGCGTTTTATTGCAGGATTGCACAATAAGCAAATCAAATGCCCCCCACTTACTCGCTCCGCAAGCTGGCTGAGACATATCTAGAAGATATCTGGCTGTACACAATTGAAGAATGAGGCATTAAACAGGCAGACGAATAGATTCGTATGCCGCTATCACGTTTTTCATGGATTTCCATGAATCCACTATTTGGAAAAATAGCGTGACGATATAAAGCCTGGTTATTATTGCTTTCCTGAGGGAGAGCATCTTATTTTTTACAAAATCATGCCAAGTGGTATTGATGTCATCGGTATTCCACACCAGAGTATGGACATCATGGCACATATCGAGAACCAAAACGATTAGCACCATACAAGAAATGTAGATTGCCAATGCGGCACCAAAGCAAGGCATCATTGGGCACCTCTGCAATCAGTCGATCATAGCGTTTAAGAGCCTACTGATAAGCGGTTGCCGCCTCTTTGCACAATGCCATCAACTCACTGCTCTTGGACTCATTTTTTAAGAATCCAGCCTGGCATCCACATAACAAGAAGAGCGATAAAATTACGCTTCATTATTCCATACCACTTTGTGCCCAGGCTTTAACCCGGGCCGCTCAGCTTCTCCAGCAAGTAATTCCAACATTGAGTTGGCTCACCAACAAATTGAGAGCCTCCTGGGTCGTAGCTCGTTAACAATTTTTATGATCGCACCAGGCTTATCCAAATACACAACATCAAGCACATAAATAGGGCTTTTCAAGAAGCTTTTTCTGACGAACAATAACTGTGGCCCCATTGATTTATTCAGGCTTATCACTGAATCCACTCATATGCACCCATGGAATTACTAGTGTCACTGGGCCTTGCATTTCCATCATAGTCATCTGCTGGCGTCAGCGGGTCTAATGTATCAGCACCCTGCAAGACTAAGTCAAGCACTGCATCTGGTGTGAAGGTGTAACCTTGCAGATAGTAGTTGCCTCCAGTAAATGGTGTAGTTGCAGGATCAATCTCCGTAACAAACATTGGATCATTCAGCTCATTACCTGTTCCAGTATAACCACCGCCAACTACAGAGTAGGTTACACCATAGCCTGTCACCAACTGATCTGCAGTGCTCCAACTCTGATCCTCGTTACCCCAGAAGATGCTGTATTTGGCAATCACTGTACCAGCACCACCAACAGCGCCACCCACTTGTGCCAGGTTGCCAGAAAAGGTGCTATTGATGATGGTTGCCGTACATTCAGCATAAGGGTCAGCAACATAGTGGACATACAACCCGGCACCTGTACCTGTTAATGAGCCAGCCAAACCATTGCCACTTATAATGCTATTGATCACTTTTACTGTACCTGCAATGCAATAGATACCTTTGCCTGATCCACCAACATTACCTCTAATCCAGCTGCGTTTAAAAACAGGATCACCAGAGGCAATATAGACACCCGCACCTACCTGCCAGGTCGGTGGAGCATTTCCCTCAACAATTGATTGCTCAAAAGTAGGAGAAGCTCCAACAATATAAACTCCTCGAGCATTCTGAGTACCTGATGCAGAGTTATCAAAGGTTAAGCCCTGCATGGTAGAAGTATTACCCCCTCTAATCTCAATAACCTCATCATCTGCACCCGAACCAGTAACCGTAACTGAGCTGGCACCATCACGGGACTTGAGGGTGATATTTACATCATCAACCCCTGCATTAATTCCCAGGGTCAGTTTTTCAGCATAGGTACCTGGCAAGACCACAACAACATGGCCATCAATCGCTGCATCAATAGCTGCTTGAATGGTGCAATGGTTAGAGCCTGCACAATCACTCCAGTCCACTACCTGATCACCCAGCGGTATCACAATACTTGATATGGTTTGCTGCTGCGTACCAGCAATAATGCCATCTGCATCATTGTAAGTGACACGCACATCATAGGTTGCACCAACCGTCAGACCGGTAATAGAGGTGGCAAATGGCGTAGCAGCATGTGGATGTGGATCAGGTGCCCAGGTTGTCCAAGTCGTAGGCTCTGATGTCAATTTGTATTCCACCGTATAATCATTGTTGGCATTGACATCATCCGTATATGGCATCTCAACATCAATAGCCGTGCCACCACCAAAGATTGCTGTAGCTGTTCCTGCTGTGGTGCCATTGTTGACCAGCGTGATGCTGCTGACTGTCTGCTCAGGCAATTCGCCCCCTGCAAAGCCATCCGTGTCGTTATAGGTCATGCGTACATCATAGGTTTCACCTGAAGTGAGCGATGTAATAACCGTACCAAAAGGTGATGCTACATGTGCATGCGGATCCGGTGCCCAGGTTGTCCAGGTCGTAGGCTCTGATGTCAGTTTGTACTCTACCGTGTAGTCATTACTATCATTAGCATCATTGGTATACGGCATAGTCAATGTTAGGGAAGTCAGGCTTCGCGCTGAAGCTGTCACCACACCGGGTGTGGTAGTAATAAAGGGTAATAGAATATCTGCTACCTCAACCGGATTAGTGCCACTGACATAGTCATCAATATAGGTCATCTGCACCTTATAGGTTTCACCTGCCGTCAAACCCGTAATTACTGTGGTATAAGGCGATGCGGTATGTGCTGCATCCACAACATAATCTGTCCAGCTGCCGCAGGCACTTTGTATACAGTAGCGCACTGTATATCTGTTGTTGACATTATCATCACCACTGAAGCCCATACTGACATCAATGGATCCATCTACACCTGAGGTAGGTGCTGCTGTTGCCGTGGTAATAGTGGTTGGGTTGCCATTGATATCGAAATAGCGTGAGTAGCGGTCCTTTGCCAGGTTAATTACCGCAGGGTCTCCCGTTGCATCATCTTCACCATCGGTAAAGTAGAAACGGAAGCGGAAACGTTCATCCGATGCACTGTTTATTGTAATAGGTGCTGAAGCATAGATTTCACCACCCTGGTAGTCAGTCCCAGCACCCTCTTTAGTCATGTCATGTTTTTCAGTGTCATCGTAAAGATAGTCATCATCTTCATCGATCCAAACCTGTGCCAATTCTGCAGGCATACTGTCAATATCAGAGTACTTAACACGGAATATAAAACTGCCGCCATCAACACCCTCATCAGGATCAACACCATCACTGACATAATTGGCATCTCCTGCCCAATCCAATACCGGCACAGCATTATCAACCTGAACCTGATTAACCGCTGCCGGATCACCTGTAGCTATATTGACGCTTGCTGCAGAGAAGAAGCGATAGTTAACAAAGCCATCACCTCGGTAGTAGAGCGTTTCAGTGTAGGTGTAACGCTCTCCATTGGTAAAATCGCCATCATCAAAGGTACCGGTTGAACCTGTCAACACGGTCATGGCATGTTTTTCTGTCTCATCAAAAGAGCCATTGTCATCCGCATCTACCCACACCTCCATTGGGACAGGTGCTGCACCACTACCAGCAGTGTAATCAACCTTAAACTCGAAGCTACTGCCACCATTTGCCCGATCAGGATTCACGCCATTAGAAATAAAATCAGCCTCTGCCGTCCATGCTAAAACCGGTACAGCAGTTGATGACCCCATATACTCATAGGCTCCAAGATCTGCATCTGTTCTTGTATTACCATCACGGTCTTCTGCCAGCGCACCGGCACCGGCATTATCTATGGCATCAGAGATAGGTTGGATACGGTAATCTTGGCCGGCAAAATCAACAAAATTCGGATCAACATCTGATAGGTAACCGGTAACAGAGGTTCCTGCCACTGCTGGAGAGATCATCGGTGAATCATCCAGATCAGGATCACCATCATTCTGAATCACTGCATCAGTAATAGTGAGAATATCGTAGTTATTCCAGGCAATATCTCCATCGGTAACAGCTGTATTACCCCAAATGATGCTATTGGTTAGCACAACACCACCACTACTGTTCATGTAGATGCCACCTCCCTGATCACCCGCCGCATTATTAATCAGGGAGCCATGATTGAACGCTAACGACCCACTCTGAACATAAAACCCACCACCATCAATTGTCGCACTGTTATCACTCACCACACAGTTCGTCATATTGACAGGATCACCCGCATTGACTGCCCCACCATTTGATCCGGCCTGATTACCAGAGATAGTGCATTTATCAGCAGTTATAGTTGCAGCACTAGCCAAGTACATGCCACCACCACTAGTAAATGCCGTGTTATCTGTTATTGAGACATTGGTGAGTGTAACCGTGCCACCAATTCCCCCGGCAAAAATACCACCACCCTCTCTATCAGTGGAGCTATTACCTGTAATCGTCGTGTTGGTAAATGTATGGCCCACACCTGTACCATAATTAAATCGAATGCCTCCACCACCTGCACCGGTAATCGTATTGTTGTATATCTCTGAATCTGAAACATTCAGTGTGGAAGCACCACCTACGTAGATACCACTATTATCATTTGCATATATCTTGCTGTTCTTTACATCAACAATCTCACCTGCATTACTAGTAAGAATACCTGAGTCACCAGCTGTTATCTGAAAGCCATCAATGGTGATCGTGCCTGCAAGATTAACCAATGCAATTACATCAGCCGCATTAGAGGTTGCTTGTAATATAGTAAGATCTACACCACAGAGTGACTGCAGCGTGGTGCCACTATCATTCCCACTATAGTTAGAGATATAGAGATCCTCTGTGTAGGTACCTTGATCAACATAAACAACATGCGCACCATCTACCGCATCAACCGCAGCCTGAATGCTGTTATACCAAGAACCTGACGCCGCAGGTGTTGTACGAACACCCTTTGTTGTGCCGCTATTGTCATAGATAGTGAGGAATTTATCTGTTGTAGTTGGATCACCAATAGCAGCTGCGGCACCATCATCCACTGCTGCAAATTGATACTTCAGACTACCAAAGTTTGTTAGCGTTACACCTATGGCCTCATAGAACTCACCATTGGTCCAATCATTATCACTACCTGCTGCAACCCAAGTCATTGCAATACTTTCAGCTCCACCATCATAGGTGCCACTGCCATCAAGATCGACTAGTAGGGAGACTGATGCGGGCCCACTTCCTCCATCATCCATATCCGTATATTTAAGATTGAATTCAATAGCTCCTGTCTGCACGGTTACATTAGGCTTTGCACTATCAGTACGGCACTCTGCTGCATCTGTCACCCACTGCAATACAGCCGGCGTATTACTGGATGATAATACAGTAAAACTATTCCAACTTATGGGATCACCTGTTGCACCATCTACACCATCACTAGCACTAAAGGCATATTGTGCTGAACCAGCTGTCGTATCAGCATAGTTAACAACTTTGCTATAGGTGTATATTTTACCCGTTAGATAATCACCTCCAGCTACAGGAGTCATGGCATAGCTATTATCTGCTGTACCATCAAGGTCAAGATCCTCTAACAATAGAATAGAGCTAGGAGCCTCACTATCCCCATCTGAATAGGTAACCCGAAAGGTAAAGCTAGCACCATCACCTCCAATATCGGGGTTAACACCATCACTCTCATACCAGGATTCAGCTGTCCAATTGAGTACCGGCACAGCATTTACAATGCGCAGTGTATTGACCTCCGTTGCAGGCCCCGTTGCCGAACCATCTGCATCCACTGCTTCAAAATAGTATTTGATTAGGCCATCACCCACCTTGGAGAGAACCATGCTGGTGGCGTAGTCCCAGCCATAGCTGAAAGGCATGGATTGGCCTGGCACTTCATCCAGTACAAAGCGTTCCGTCGCTAACTCAAAAAGATCATCATTATCAATATCTACCCAGACATAAATGGATCGGGGGGCATCCTGATCCGGCGCATCACCATCCCAGTCCTTATACTCGACACGGAAGGTAGCCGTACCTCCTGCATCCAGTGCATCTGGGCTTACACCATCACTTTCAAAACCTGAGGTTCCCGCCCAGTCTAGAATAGGGGTCTGATCTGTCTCCTGCGTAGGCGTACGAACAATGATTCTTGTTGTATCACCATGACAATCAGAGGAACAAAAACCATCTGTTACCACGCCACCCCGGAAATAGGAGCCATCACTGGCTGAAAGCGTAAGATTTGCTGGATCTGGCGCATTACCATAAGCTGGTAGAGAGGTGACATTGTCATTCTTATACCAAAGCTGCAGGCCAATTAGCCCTGCACCGGCATCAGTATCCACCTCTAAAATCTTACCCGTACGGATCATAGAAAAGTTGGTCGTACCATGGGGGTTATGGCAAATAATACAGGTTGGTTTACTGTTCCAACTACCACTCCAATCACTACTGGTATAGAGCGCACCGATTGAAAGATGCACATAATGCAGATTCTTAGGATCATTATCTGTTGTGTAGTAATTCGATGTTTGTGCCCCATTACCTGAATCAGCCACATCCGTTATCGATTCAAAATCATGGCAACTCATGCAAAGCTGGTAATTAGACTCACTCGGTGTTGTATAGCCATCCGTTAACGGTACCTGCATAGGATATTTCAAGCGATAGCTTGCCTGATATTCATCTGCATCACAGGTATCTGAACAATCAAAGGAGCGCTGCTTGCCATCAATATGGCGCTCTCTTGGGTTGTGACAGTTGAAACACGCCTTACCCGGGCCATTCTTGCCACCACCTGTAGCAGGGATATAGCTGTCACTTGGTGTGCCATGCCCTGTTTTAAAGAAGCCCCAACCTACACCATAGTTATAAATACCATCCTCATCACCAATCACTGGCGGCGCATAGACATTGATATTTCGATTAATGCCAACCTCAGCATCCCAGGCAGAGAGGTCAATATGAGCTGATGAAAGCTCAGCTGGATTGCTACCATAAGCCTCATGCCGCTCATCATGGCAACCTGCACACCATTTTTCTTTACCCGGTTTTAGAGTGTTATTGTCAGCACTGTATACACCATCAGATGTCCAGGCCGTCTTAGCACCCACCGATTCACCCACGGAATCCACACCATTGTAGGTGCCTTCAGGGCTATGGCATTTATCACAAACATCAGTCTCATCCAGCGTGTAAACTCCATCAGCATTTAAGTCAGTACCTGACTTAAATTTGGGCATATCATTAATATCATGGCAACGGTCGCAGTAGATACCTGGGCCACGTTTATCATCTGCAAAATTCTCTGGGGGTACGATGGCACCCCAACCGGCGCCAGAATCCACCCAGCTTTCAGTATGTGTGGAGTGGGCACGGGTAGAGCCAAAGCCTCTGGATGTTACTGTTGAGAGCCTAGTGGCATCTGCGGGGTTGTAGGGGTACTTCCCATCAACCATATAGAAGGTGCCTTCATCATGGCCATGACACTCAACACAGAGAGTAACGTTGGTATTACCTTTGCCATGACCAAAGCCACCAATATGTTGATGACACTTATCAGTGCAATTCTCACCCGCCGTGCCATTTGGATCACCTCGATCCGCATTGCGGTGCATCTGATCTGCACCAGTACCATCATTCTTAAAATGCCCGGTTTTGGTATGACAGACCTGACAGACTCCATCCAAAGTGGAATCAGTATCAGCAAAGGAGTTAGCGCCTGTCTGAGCAAAGAATTTGACTTGCTTCCATGTGCTGGTACCGGGCACTAAGATTTGATCACGAATAATTTTCCCATAGATCACACCATAAGTATCACCAATGGCAATATAGGCTGTGTTAATGGTACCGTCCAAAGTCAGAGTTGTCGCAGTATTACTCAACACACGGTAGCTGAGGTCTCCAATGGGTATACCACGGCGGTCCCGCGCATAGACATCGGGAAAGACAACACGACCAGCATGCTCATCTACCGTCCAGGCTGCATCATTATCAGTTAGGGTGCTGGTACTACCAGAGGTAACACCCTCAAGTACACCCGTTGTAAGAAAGGATGCACTACCAAAGGTTTGGAACTGGGGTTGGTTATGCGGATTATGACAATCTTTACACTCAATATTCCAAATACCATGCTGCTGGCTGATTTGGTCACTAGAGTGCGGCACCCGATAAGGTGCTAATCCGGGACCGGTATGACAACTCCAACACAGGTTGTTGGCCTCAGTATTATCACCTCCCATATCAGGAGTAGGAACTGAAGCCTTGAGCAAACTATCAGCTGAACCCTCCAGATCATGACAACTGAGACAACCAATATCAGGAAGTATGGGATTAGAAGGCTCATGCGGAAAATCCAACGCTACAGAAACCTGAGTTACTGCAACCAGAAGAAGCACAAGACAGGGGCCACTAAAAGTCTTTAATTCTTCTTTTATCATAATAGGTGCCTATTTCATCATCAAATCATCTACTTACAGAAAACGTCAGAACCAACCCACCTACTTACAGGCCACCCTGACAAGCACCCACATCATTCCAAAAACTCAGCACACGCCGCACTGCCTAACAGCACCCAAATCAACTCTAGCTATGGTTATTAAATCATTATTCGTTTACGTTATATAGTTATGTCATATTAGTATATCCTGATGCTCTTATGAGGAATAGTGTTACTAAAGATGACACCATTCTTACTATTTATAAAATTACTTCCAAAATATTTGTCACGATTTTTCTCATATTTTGGTGAAACTTCTATAAAAATGAAGGCTCATCGGGCTGCGCAACGACAACAAAATCTCTTGCGTTGCATAACGGCAGTATTGTTGGGCAGGGCAGCTAGGCTGAGTATATGCATCCTTCAGTATTTGCTGGTACATCACTTTATTACGGGGGGTATTGCCCGGTTAAAACCGTTAGAACAACCTGCTGTATCGCTGGAGGGTAAGGAAGCACTGATGGAGAATTACCTACAGCATATCCGTAATCTGGGGCAGCATGGTTTTGCCACTCTAAAGTGGCAATTTTAGGCGGTTATTGGCGTTTTTGCACTAAAAACAGGCAAAGAAAAAGGCGCTAAAAAGCGCCTTATCTATTTGATTCCACTTGTATTTTATATGGAGGCTGAGCCCGGAATCGAACCGAGATCCACGGCTTTGCAGGCCGTTGCACTTACTTACTTTTCAATGAGTTACTACAACCACCACTCTTATTGCCACTCCGAACGAGCACTTTTTCGGAATATAGCGGTAAAAGGGCATTAAATGCTTACCATGCTTCCGTGACGATCCTGAGTGGATAAGAGCATCCATCTGATCGAGTTTTAGAAGGGGAACTACTAGCGCATGCTTTTCGTTTCCATATGCTTATTGACGAATTCATCAATATGACAAATACTCGGTATATGTCATCTTGCCGTAAAGTGATTGATAGGTGACGATTGTGACACATTCAACACAAAAGGAGTTTCTACGGCGCTTGGTTGTACCTCGCTGACCAAGCTCATCACCACTTTATTTCATGATAATGCACCTAGAATTTACAGCTCGAAATCTCAATCCAGCTCACGAATGCCCAGTTCGATAATTTCATTGCAATCTGTAACGACACTGAGCGCAAGCCCAGCACCCGCACTAAGGAAGCTGCTAAGCGGCTGGATGCTGAGGGGTATTCATTGACGTTATTACAAGAATTTGCATTAGTCGATCATATCCAACACGACCTAAAGATATTTAACTGCGGCATAACCGGTCATTCCAAGGCATTCTTCAGCTGATGCGAATCTCCCAATACCATTTTCCCGATGTTTCAATACGAGGGTACTACAATGAAGAAGTCATTGAGACCTTACCTGCACCATCGTCAAATAGACTAGCAACAGCTGGTTGAGGAGCAGCAACAAAGCAATCAGAGCGAGCGCGTCTAATGCCGGAACTACCATCATTGCCCGCCTGGAAGGCCCTAATGGCTATCAGATCAAGCGAATTGGGCAAAAATTCTTGCCGCGAAAGCGCTTGTCATCCACCAGATATACTTGAAATAAGGGATAACAAGCAATGCATACTGATGAATTTATTACAGCAAGAATTCAATCAAATAGGCCGCAGTCTGCCCTATGATGTCGGCAATCAGCTCTGTTTTTATGTTTCTTTCACCGTTATTCTTGGGCTGTAGCTCCAATATTGCCTGCACGTCATTAGGGTCATTACTTAGATATGGGAACGCATTATCTTGCAACATAGTCACTTCCATACCCTGCTGAGCTACGTCACACCCTACAAAACCACCTTACTCTTTGCAGGTGCGCTCATGTTGGGAGAAAGCGCGGCTTCCCTGGTAACACCTTGGCTGGCAGGACATTTTACCAGTGCAATACTTTCAAACGGAGAGAACTCGCAGACTGATTTCCAAACAATTCTCATTCTTTGGCTAAGCCTGCTGGCAGTACAAAGTCTACTGCGTTTTGGTAACAGCTATCTGCTCGCCAGCACTGGCGCACAAATTCTTGCTCGCCTACGCACCCGGTTGTACGACCACCTCCAATCACTGCCGCTTGCCTACTACCATCATCAGCGGAGAGGAGCCACTCTATCTCTCCTCACACGCGATGCTGGAATCCTAAGCCATTTCGTTACCAACACTCTGGTTGGCCTGCTACCGCTCATTTTTACCTTTTTTGGCGCACTAATCCTAATGTTTCAAATCGATAAGCAGATCACCCTGTTGGCCGCGCTGCTCATCCCACTATTTATTTTGATCATCAAACTGCTTAGCCGCCAGATGCGTCCACTCTCAGCTCAACTCTCCCGTGAACACGCTGCCACTCTAGCTCACATAGAAGAGAACCTGAACCTGCTACCCGTTATCAAGGCTTTCACGCGTGAGACTGATGAGTCAGCCCGCCATAATGACCAGCATCAACAACTACTCAAACTCACTAACCATCATCTTCGGTTGCAATCCATGCTGCCACCTAGCATGCATTTTCTGGCAGGTAGTGCCATTGTGTTGCTGCTCTGGCTCAGCAACCAACGTCTCGCTGCAGGTGCGCTGGCACCCGGAGATATAGTCAGCCTATTGTTATATAGCCTATTATTGACCCGACCTATCAGCAACCTAGCCAGCGTCTATGGTCAAATCCAAAATACTCGCGGAGCAGCTGAACGCCTTATTGAAACATTTGCCATTGAACCAGAACCCTGTGATGCAAACGACCCTGATTTACAACCAGTTCAGGACAAAATTCACTTCAAAGATATCCATTTTCACTACTCCGAACAGAACAACATCTTAGATGGGCTAAACCTAACTATCCAGGCTGGAGAGACCGTAGCAATCACGGGGGCCAACGGTAGTGGCAAAAGCACTCTAGTGCATCTGCTGATGCGGTTTGCAGCCCCTCAAAAAGGAAAAATCCTGATTGATGGTACCGATATTAGCGGGACGACCATACAGAGCCTGCGCAACCAGATCGGGCTGGTATCCCAACAAGTACTACTTTTTAATGGCTCAGCAGCAGAAAACATCGGTTACAGCGTTGCGGGGGCAGATCCGGATCTGATTACTAAAGCAGCCAAGGCGGCCCGTGCTTTTGATTTCATCCAGGAACTGCCCAATGGCTTTGACACCCTGATTGGCGACCAGGGGGTACGCCTCTCAGGAGGCCAGAAACAACGACTGGCACTTGCCCGCGCACTACTCAAAGACCCACCGATTCTGATCTTGGATGAGGCCACCGCCATGTTTGATCCAGAAGGCGAGCACGACTTTATCGAAGAGTGCAGTGACCTGCTACAGCAACGCACAGTCATCCTCATTACCCATCGACCTGCCAGCCTAACACTGGCCGACCGAATCGTGTACCTGAAAGATGGCCGAATCCAGGAGCCTACTCTCTAGTCATCAGCATTCAGCAAGAATCTATGGCAGAATACTCGCATGACCAACTACCACATCTCCGAAAAAGCCATGTTCCAAGAGGTTGAAAATGAATCTGTCATTCTCGATCTAGAGAGCGGCGAGTACTTTACCTTGGATGATGTCGGCACTCGGATGCTCCAACTATTTCGTAACGAGCCAGATACCCACAAGGTAGCCGCCAGGATCATTAAAGAATATGAAGTTGATTCTGAACAGGCTTATGCTGATCTTATCGATCTTCTCGAAAAGATGGTTGCTCACGGTCTGGCCTCAAAGGATGAACAATAAGCTGAAGCGCGCATGCTCCCTCTCCACAAGAGACTGGATCATGCTCACAGAAGCCTGGTTGACACTCTCCTGGATTGATTTTGCTGTGAGCTTCTTACCGTACCGCTGGTGGAAATCCTGGCTCTTAATCCAGCCTGATATAAAAACCAGCCCAGTTCCAGTCACATCACAGCCTTTTGAACAATTTGTCTGGTCCATCAACGCAGCAGCAAATCATCATCTAAGAAAGCCTACTTGCCTGCGGCGTAGCCTAACTCTGAAGCGCATGCTTCAACGTAGACGCATCCCAACAGATCTCCGCATCGGCATTCGCAAGAACAGCAGCCAAATCGACGCTCACGCCTGGATTGAACATGCAGGCATCGTTGTCAATGATTCTCCGGACATAGCAACAAGCTATTCTCAATTTCCGGTATTGAAAGAGGAGTTGCTGCGACACTTATGAGTGCCCTAACTGTTATTTTTAATCAGGACAAAAAACCCGTTGATCTCGATCTTCTGAAACAAATGACAGATCCGGTCAAACATCTAGGGCCAGATGGAATTCATTATTTGATTAAAGGGCACATTGGCTTTGCTTCACTTGCTTCGCACATAACGCCTGAATCATCACATGAGCAGCAACCGCTTGAATCTGAAGACAACCGTTTTGTGTTGGCTGCTGATGCCCGCATTGATAACCGTGGCGAATTATTAAACGAACTAAGAGAACAGCTGCCCCGCAAAGACATTATTACTGATGCTGACCTGATTTTGGCTAGCTATCGCAAATGGAACCACAACAGCCCCGCCCATTTAATCGGTGACTTTGCATTCGTCATCTGGGACAAAATAGAGCAACAGCTGTTTGCGGCGGTTGATGCATTAGGCATGCGAAACCTTTACTACAGCCAGATCGGAAATACCTTATGCCTTGCTACTGAAGCACTACAAATTCTTGAACACCCGGGATCTGACAATCAACTCAGCGAACTTGCATTGGCCAGCTGGATGATAAATCGTCCTGACCCTAATATTTCGATGTTCGAAAAAGTGCCTTTACTGCCTGGTGGCACATACCTGCTCATTAAGCCAGAACAATCACCAAAAACCTGCCTTTACTGGCAACCAGCCCCACATCATCGCATCCGTTATCGACAAATCAGCGAATACGAAGAGCATCTACGTGAAATTCTTTCCCGCTCAATTCAGGACAGGATGCGTACAAACAAAACCATCATAGCTGCAGATTTAAGTGGCGGCATGGACTCTTCCACAGTGGTTGGACTAGGTCAGCAGATTGCGGAAAGTCAGCATAAACGCCTGGTCACCATTTCCCAGACATTCAGTACGCTCAATTCCTGTGATGAGACCGAATATATCAATGCAACAATCAATCACTTGGGTATTGAAAATATCCAGTTTGATGCCGAACAGTATGGCACCAAGGATTACCCCGAAGCCTATGCGCCACTACTTTTTTCCCCTTTCCATCTTCGCAACCCTGTCTTTGACCACACTCTAACATTGGCAGAGGAAGCCGGTGCAAATGTACTTCTTACAGGGCATGGTGGAGACGAACTAACCGCAGGTAGCCAGCTTAGTTACCTGGAAAGAGTTTTACATGGGGATTTACATTCATTGCTTGAGGCATACCGAGCAGCCAAACGTAATAAAACTCCTCTAAGCCAAGTGATGCGACATGTATTTATTGTCCCCCTCATACCTGATAGCCTACGCCGCACTATCTACCGAATCAAAGGAAAAGTAATATCACCTCCCTGGCCTCCCTGGATACCCGATGCAAAGGCAGAGCAGCTAAAACTCCGGAACCGCTACTACAGCACATCATCCCATTTCACCAGTCGCGCCCAAAATGCAATGTGGGATTATCTTCACTCCAGCGCTAACCTGCCAATCTTATCAGGTATTGACCATGTTACGATCCCAAAAGGCATTGAACTTCGGCACCCTTTCTTGGATAGACGATTAGCAGAATTCAGTTTGAGCATCCCTCCGGCTCTTTGGCGGAGAAACGGTTTTTCTAAATGGCTATTACGCAGGGCACTTCAAAGTTCACTACCAGAAAAAGTATGCTGGCGTCATAGCAAAACTTTTTTTAACGCTCGTTTTACTGATCCAATACGACAGAAAAGGAATTGCATTCTGAATATCCTCACAAATAACACCCTAAGTGAACTTGGCTTGTTCAAACAAGATATATTCAGGGAGTATATAATGGAAAAAACATCAGATCCGACTTATAATTTTGGTGTAGATACTAGTCGAATGCTGGCAATCCATATGTGGCATAGACATTGGTTCGAGCATTATATGAAAGGAGTGGTAAAATGAACTCATCGATTTCCGATCATTCACGCGCTCAAGAAGATCAAAAGCAGGAATATCATTCTCCGCAACTGAAATCAGTTGGCACTCTTAGGGCGTTGACCCAAGGAGTTGGCTCAGTGAGCGAAGATGGCACGCCCTGTGGAGGCAATGGCCCTGCAGAACAGTGCCTTTAATAGGCTTCGTCTTAGCAAGGAAATGTTGCACTATTGCAATATTAAGGCATCTCCCTTATTTGGCCGCACCACCAATAGTGGCGGCCTATGCCTCCAACACCGATCAAAACTCTCCTCACTAAATCTGGGTGAGATCTGGTTTAACATCTGAAATGGTATCGCTGTGGCTGAACAAAAATCAGCTGCCCTCATAAATCGCATATCCCATGGTCTGTTATTTATCGACCGCAAAGCCGATTCCCCTGTAACAGAGAATGCTCTGGATTCCTTGCAGCTGGATATTAATTACACTCACAACATACCTGCGCCCACAACACCTCCCATCTGGATCCAGAAAGACACGCCGCCCGGCTCATCCACCATATATACCCTTTACCACGAACAGGCAGGCTGGCGTCTAGACATAGAATGCCAGGGAAGCGGCACTTTTCTATACAGCAAAAAAGGCATCAAAGTATATTGGCTCCCAGGAGGCACCAATGCCACTCATTATTTATCCGGCATTGGACTCGCCCTCTGGTTTGAGCTTCAGAACACCCCTTGTTTGCATGGCAATAGTCTAGTAGCAGAAGACCGGGCCATCGCACTCTTAGGCGCAAGCCAGACTGGGAAAAGCACTCTTACCGCTGCGCTCCTTCAGAAAGGATTCTCCTTTCTAACCGATGATCTGATAGTGCCACGCCAGATGAGTGAAGACTGGCACATTTATCCAGCACCCAGTCCCTTACGCATGTGGCCAGCCTCAATTCAGCATTTTCTTCCTGATATAAACATGGCAGCCCTTAGCCAGGTACACGCTTCCATCGAAAAGCGTCAGATTCCAATTGAAATCACTGGACTTGGGAAGATGTGTCTAGAACACAAACCCCTAAAGAGAATTTATTTGCTTGACAGAGACTGCACAGAAAGAGATAAAAGCATATATATCAATACACTCCGACCAGCAGACGCTTTGATTGCTCTTATAGCCAACAGCATATCAGGAGGAATTCTAAGACCCCTTGGCGTTGAACAAAGTCGGATTGATATGCTGACACGATTGATTAAAGAGGTTCCAGTAAAGCGTGTTCACTACCCTAATGGCTATCAGTATTTAACTATGGTGAAGGACTCCGTGATGGCTGACCTATTTTCCCCCTCCCCCTGAGTATCAACAATACTTAACACCTAGCAACCTGATCTTCAGGATGCTGTGTTCTCAGGGCTGTATTCCAAAAAACCAATTACCCTTTACACAATTTTTCCATATAGTTTCAGCCATCCCAAACAAAAAACCCCTGCCTCTCAGCAGGGGTTGGAAAGCCTATAAGCAGTAATAAATCAGTTACTCACACGTCTACGCATACCGCCCAGACCAACAAGGCCAAGTGCCATCAGTGCAATACTTGCAGGTTCTGGAACGTCATGGCGGGTGTCATTGTCGACATCCTGCACGAACGTCCAGCTCTCAGCACTGAGGCCGCTAGTACCAAAGTCCATTGACAGGATATGCCACAAATCGCCAACTGGTGCTGCTGCACCCACACCAACCTGCACTGAATAGGTTGCAATGCCATCTACTGTCGATTCAATATCCTTGCCTTGCCAGGAATTAATAGTGCCTTGTACGCCTGCGGTATACCGGTCAAAAATAATCGCGCCACCACCCGTTGCTTCACTGGCATCAAGTACTAGGCTTGTTAGGGCAAGCCCCGTATTATTCAAAAAGGTCCAGGGGCTAGTGAAAGTATCACCTGTCTCGCTGAGGCTCCAACCGTTGGTGCCTGTTGTACCTGTTACACCTCCCGCACCTGCCCCGTAGCCCCCCCAATATTCTGTTTCAGAAAATCCACCAAAAAATGTGGCCGTAACCACCAAACCGACCATATCATCACCATGGGTCTCAAACTCAGTGACACCCGGAATAGATTCGATTGGGGATACAGGTGTTGGGGTGGTAATCGTAATTGCATTGGCCTGCGAAGCTGCCATCAACAACCCACTTAAGATTACCATTTTGGTCAAAGCCCTATTTATCATGCTCATTTCAGGTCTCCTGGACATTAAATATTATGAACTACTACCTATTTATATAGCCAAATTCATGCCATAAAGAAACTAATTCGGGTAAATAAAATAACACCATGCAATTCATACTGTTAACAATCTGTCTGCTAATCTAAATCACTAATATATGTAATATGCAAAAGCATCTATGAACAATGCTGGCCCTCGGCTGCTCCCATCGCTCTCTTCATTTTGCTCGCACCTGCTAATAAAACATCGATACTATTAGAATCTGCCTGCAACTGAATTACTTAACAATCAAGAACTTAATTCCTATTTCTCAGAATGGGGGCGAAGATCATATCAGAGCACTCCAATGACTTTTTTCAAGTAGCACTCAAACCCATCAGCTGGCTGCGCCCAAAGTATCTCAAGATGAGGAAACAGATTCATCTTATTGAAAATAATGAGTTTTTAGTTTAAAAAAACCTATACACCTTCGCTCTACTGGTTGTTCAAGCACACTAAATTATCTGTTCAACCTAATAATAAAAGCGTTACAAGCTCAAAGAAAACAACAAAAAATACGGCATATCATTTCTCTATAGCCGGAGTTACTGATTCAATGATTCAAGCAGTCACCTATACTTCTTATCACTTAAATTAAGCTTAGGTTAATCGTACTGTTCCTACAACTCAGACACTGTCAAAATATTTTACAGCTTTGGAAAACCCACAATATAAAAATATCCATTTGTTTTTTATGACAATATTAGTCATTTCACATTAGAAACACGCCATGAAAAAGAACAAGATTCTTATCTTATGTCAGTTTTTTTTACACTTACGAACATGCTCTGGTGGTATTAGAGCAACCTGAGTCCATTATTGTTACAGCACTCAAGTTTTGACGCTATCATGCAAGTAACTCAATTAGCACATCATGAGAAATGATAAAACATAATGACAAAATTTCAGGCAGGGAGCTCTAGGTGTCTGACTTAGAACAGATCTGCCTAGCTATACTCAAGGGCAAACCGATAAACCTGCCTGAATCAGAGCTCGAGCTGCTGCTGAATTTTGCCCAGGAACATGGCATCGTGCCACTACTGCATCACCAATTGCAGACAGTATCCAGGTCCATCAAAGTTCCTAGGCAATTAATGGAAAGTCTGCATGCCCAAGCCACCTTAGAGACTGCAGCTGAGCTAGCAAGAAACCATGAGCTCAAGCAAGTACTTGCAGCTCTCACAAATAACGGCATTCAGCCACTACTCATGAAAGGAACACCACTGGCCTATCTTCTATATCCAAACCCCACATTACGGCCACGTTGCGATACAGATTTGCTCATCCCTATTGCAGATAAGGAAAAAACCATCCACATTCTGACAGAATCTGGTTACATCTTCCCCAACGCTACGAGTGGTGATTTTGTCATGCACCAGGCCGCCTGTATAAAGAAAGAAAAAACGGGTTTTATGCACCAACTAGATGTGCACTGGAAGATCAGCAATCGCCCCTATTTTGCCAACATACTGCAGTATAAAGAGCTAATAAAGTGTGCAGTTCCTGTTCTTGAGTTAGGGCCTCATGCACATGCCTTGGCCTTAACTGACGCACTCTTATTTGCCTGCCTGCATCGTGCAGGACATGCCGTGAGTAACGATAGCAATCGGCTTATCTGGCTTTATGATATTCATCTGCTATGTGAGGCACTAAAACCAAGTGAGTTAGAATATTTTATTTCTCAGGCAGGCTCTCTTCGTGTATCTACTCTATGTCTAGATGCTTTAGAGCAAACTCAGCTGCGCTTTCATACAAACCTACCTGATACAGCTCTATCTCAATTACGAAAATCCAGCACCCAGTCAGAACCATCTGCGCACTATTTACAAGAAGGCCGCTTCACTCAGCTTAAATGCAACCTGAAGTCACTACCTAAATTCACGGATAAACTTGCTTATATTGGTGAGATCTTATTTCCCTCACAAAACTATATGCTCATCAAATATAAGACTCGTAACCATTTATTATTACCTTTGCTCTACCTACATCGATTCTTTTTAGGATGTAAAAAACAGATTTTCAGGAAGGAAAAAGATCACCTCCATTAGCATATGTTCAGATGGGGCATACCCTCAATATATTGCAGACATTCCGAGGAAAATGAATCTATCACCATTTTCCACATGGGCCACTTTTAAAGTTGACAGCCCAGGTGTTGGGTTGCAGACTGCTTTTTAATTGTAAAGCAAAGTGTGTAGACTAAAAATTTGCCTTAATAGATGGAAACTATTTCTGACGGGTCGATAGCCGCGTTTTCCTGCAATGGGGCCAATACTAGTACACCCTGCCTTAGTAGCACCATCGAGAACACTATTGGAGTAAAAACCTCCATTTACATCCTTACAAACGGCTGCACTACTGACTTTTTTATTAATTTAAGGTGTATATCTTGGATAATTGCAAAAAATTAGCGTATATCGGCGGCACCGGGAGAAGTGGTAGCACGCTGCTTGATCTGCTTCTGGGGAACCACTCCCTGATTACATCAGTGGGCGAGGTACACCGACTTAATTGTTACGCCCGAGAAAATATTGAACCTTGCACTTGTGGACTGCCGGTAGCGGAATGCCCCTATTGGAGACGGATTGAAGGCCGGATGAGAGGAATACTCGGTTGGACTGCAGAGCGCCGCCCTCTCCTTGAGACTGAAATGATGGTGCGAGTCGACGCAATTAGCAGAACAGCTTCATGGTTACAAAAGGCAGCACTTGTAGGAGCTCCTCCTTTCTTGGCTAGGAAAGTCAGTCGCGCGGTAGCTTCAATTCATCACGAAGCCATGAATATTTCCCTCCAATGGTATGACGCCATCTGCGCAGAGTCGGGCTCTGAGGTCCTCATCGACTCAACGAAAGATACCCGTCGCATGAAGCTGCTCTTTCTTACAGCTCCAGAGAAATTCCGCTTGATTTACCTCGTACGAGACGGGCGAGCTGTGACTGCATCAGAAATTAGGCGAAATGGGGTCTCAATGGAACAAGCGGCGAGCAGATGGGCTTCGCGCCACCAGCAGAACCGCTTCGCTTGCAGCTGGATTCCTTCATCAAGTATTTTTCACGTTCGCTATGAAGAGCTGTGTTCAGATACCGAAAACATTCTGAGAAAACTCGCACAATTCTTGGGTGTCCCACATGAGCCTGCCATGTTGAAATTGGATAAGGTAGCTTCTCACAATATTGGCGGCAATCCCATGCGGTTTCGTAAAGAAGAAGCCACAATTAAGCTGGACGAACAGTGGCGAGAGCAACTCACTGCGTCAGAACTCCAAGTGTTTCAGCAAATCGCAGGACGCCAAAACAAACATTTTGGATACACCTGAGGGGCATAATTGAGTCTGAACAGTTCATGCAACGAGAGTCTTTGATATTTTGAATGGCCATCCCTAACTCTACATACCTGCTCGACAATAGAATATGAATAACTACTGGAACCCCAATCTGACACTGTCAGTCCAATCAAGCCAAAGTTATTACAATTAATATTTATACGCAGTTCATAGTCGTGCAGCTCTGAGACCTATTTTGATTTACGACGGCCACCCAAACCACTCCGTTGATCCTGTTTTTTAATTCGCCGCTCTGCTCCCATCCACTTGTTTCGGCCTCCAGTTTGCCGACGATCTCGACCTGATCGTCTATCAAGCATACCTAGCCGCCGTGAGATTGAACGATGCATAAAACGCCTTACCTTCCAGGCCCAAATCATACCCAGAAAGTAAATCGCAAAAAGCAAAAGGAAGCCATAAAACATAATGACTTCAGGCACACCAAGATAGAGTCCGGCAAGACCTATAAGACTGGTTACTATCGAGGCAGTAACAACTATCTTTAAAGCTTGTTCAGGACTATATTTCGCCAATAGCAAGACATGGTGAAAATGCTCCCGATCAGGAGCAAAAGGAGAGCGTCCCTTCAATATCCGTCTAAGCATCTGACTGACAGTATCAATAAGCGGTACTGCAAAAAACCACAGCGCCGTAACTGGCGTCATTGCCCTATCTTCTCCTTGAGACAAACTGACAAAGAACCAGGCCAGAACAAAACCCAAAAACATGCTGCCTGCATCACCCATAAAAACCAATGCACGCTTGCGACCTAGAATCCGCATGTTAAATAATAGAAAGGAAAAGATTACCGTAGCCAATAACAGCAGCACCCATACACTATTGAAGTCACCTGCAATCAAAGCTACAAACCCCAATGATATAACCACCAATAGCGCAATAGAGCCGGCCATACCATCCATGCCATCAGACATATTCAAAGCATTGATGACTCCAACCGTAGCAAACACTGTTAAAGGAACTGACCAATCACCAAGCTCAAACCAATTGCCCGCCCAGCCAATCGCACCAAAATCCTGAAGCACCACTCCACCCTGATGAATCATAACCAAAGCTGCAATGATCTGGGCAGCAAATCGAGCAGCTGACGATAGCTCATGCATATCATCCAGCACACCTACCACCACCAGCAGGGCAGCACCCGCAAAAAAACTACGGAGGTGAGCAAGAGGAACAGGCAACGTTAAAGCCGCAAAGCTAAAAGCCATAAACATGGCCAATCCCCCAATTAAGGGTACAGCGCCATAATGATCTTTGCGCTCATTGGGTTGATCAACCAAATCAATGCGAAAAGCAACTCGCGCAAGAGCCCTAAGGAGTAGAACAGCTATGCCAAAGGCGAGTAGATAACTGAGATAAACTTCACTATGCATATATCATCATCACTTGTCAGGCTGGAAAATCCTGCTAAAACTCAACGCTATAATCTTATGAACCTGGTATTCACTTCGTGTGAAGCATCATTAACGGAAATACTATTCCTGCAACACAAAATGAAAAACAAAAGGAGATTCAGAGGTACCCACCACCAAAACCTCCCCATCATGTAAGGGGCACTCCCCTCCTCGATCATGTCCACCAATATGATTATTTCCAACCAATGTGCCACAAGCACTACCCCGATCCACCACCCGATACGCACCTTCTTCATCTCTTTCTATTTGTAGATGCTGTCGTGACACATTTAACGGCCGACCGTGGTCTTTCAAATAGAGATCATTATTCGGCGCAGAGATATCCTGGCGCCGGCGTTCTGTGACCTTCATTGCTCCATCAACCAGCGCAACCCGGA
>Ga0316192_10000354_pt1 | contig 33107 bp, 42 predicted proteins | sample MerIslwburrow_MG_FD_204931 | JGI IMG/M metagenome (GOLD analysis project Ga0316192, IMG submission 204931) | Coastal sediment microbial communities from Maine, United States - Merrow Island worm burrow | ecosystem: Environmental > Aquatic > Marine > Coastal > Sediment | place: USA: Maine...
AGAACCGCCTGCCTGACCTTCGGCACCCGTACGTCCTCCCGGTCCGCCTCCGCCGCCTGCGCCGCCACCCAGCGGCCCGTTGATGGAATTGAGGAAGTCGAGGATGCTCCTGCCGTTGGTGTCGAGAAATGTCTGATCCGTCGCCCCGTCAGTCCCGCAAGGAACGACGCGACCGCCCGCGTCAAAACAAAACTGCGGATTGCTCGACGCGCCCGTCCCATCCTCGCCGCCAGGAAGCGGCGGCGGCTGTTGGGGGAAACGTCGGGGCTTGTTACCAGCCGGATCGCTCGGCGGATCCTGTGAATCGTTTGGAATTCCCGATGTGTTGTTCGGATCTTCAATATCACGCATCGAACTTCTCCTTACGCCATGACCTGTTGCGTGCCAATCAGCTGTAACGATACATCGGCATGTGAACCAGCGGCGGACATGTCGAACTTCAAGACGTCACCCGCAGCAAGTGGGGTGTCCGTGATGTTGTTCGTCACGACGACTCCAAACAAACTCGTTGTCATGCTGATACCGTGCTTGAACACGCCATTGTGGTGCCAAAGCATCGTCGTTGTGCCCGAGTTCGACCCGCCGTGATACGTAGCTACCATTTTCGTTGCTACGACACCCACGGCACCGTCGGGAATAATGTGCGCGTGAATGGGTTGTCCCGTTGACGCCGCGCCCGGAAAGAATGCGGTCACGCTCCACGGAACGGTACGCGTGTCCACGTAATCTTTCCGCGTCAGATCTGCATCGTTGGTTGGCGCGGCGGAATTAACGCGTACCTGGTCCTCAACAATCATGCGCCCGCTTGGATTGATTGACATTACGTCGACGCTCGTGTCCTGCTCGGTGATCACAAGCGCGCTAACCGACCCGACCGTCGTCAGCCTGATATCGTAATCCGTCTGACCAGCCGTAGTGTCGACCAACCGCAGGACGGGCTCAGTGTGAGAGATTGTCGCAACACCTGCCGTCAGCTGAACAAATTCGGAAGAACTACGTCCCTCTAGAAGCCCGACGTTGAGATTCGTTACCACCGTTTGTGACGCAACAACAAGCGGAGCAGTACCGGTCGGAATTACCGACTCGAGTGCGCCACTCTTCAACACCTTGAGCCTGGTCACTCCGGTATCCTGCCACTCCTGTGTGTTACCGGACGTTTGCTGGTCGAGAACAACCGGCGTATTACCGTCGGACGACGCAACCTTCACCTGAGTTGTCGTGTTTGATCCAGCCAGGGTGTTGTAAAGCGCGTCGAAATTCGTATTCATCTGCGACGACGAAATCAGCGTGGCCGGAGAAAAAACGTGTGATTTTGCGATGAGTGCCATTTCACTCTCCTATGCGTCCTTGACGCGTCTGTGTGTTAGCCGCGAAACTTGAACCCCGAGGTTCTTGACTGCAACACCTTGGTCTATCTCACTTGCGCGAACGGAAAGCTGCACTTGCTGAAACCGGCTCGGTGGCCCGACGCCGCGCCACACGTCCGTATCCGTCGACACCTCGGACGCCCACGTCGCCGAGTCCCATAATCCGTCATCCCACAAACTGCCAGTACTAAGGCCGGAAAAAGACAACTGCCAAGATCGCGCTTTGGCATCGTTGCCGTCGATGCTGAGAAAGACCGACAGCGCCACCGGATCAGTAAGTGCCTCAAACTCCATTCCCCATCGATGGATTCGCTTTCGTACCAAGGGCTCATCAAAGTTTAGCGCCTTGAAAACAACAGCCGTCTGGTAGGCAACTCCGTCGTCCTGGTAACACGCCGCTCCGTCGGCCGCGCACTCCGTGTCGTTACGATACCGATGAATGGCTGACGACCCGCCGGTAATTTCCTTCGCAACGAAAACACGAATGTCTCCGACCGTATCAATTACTTGACAAAAGGCCGACCCCGCAGGGCCGCCTGTCCAGCTCGTAAAGGCTACGCGCCCATTCACAGACAACAGTGTATAATCCATTACCCAGGTAACTTCGTTCACGCCACTGTTCACGTCCGGAATTGAGATAGCGTACTGCGACCTGTGCGGAATTACAATCGACGGGTAGTCCTCGCGCGATCTCGGTACGCCCCGCAACGCCGGAACATTCTCAGACAACAGCGCACTGGCTAGGTCACCAGAGGAAAGCAGCTTCTGCAACGACATTAGGCCCTCGTCAGAGAGAAACACTAGGTCGCCAAGTACCTCCTGAATTGAGTTCTGCGAGATACATCCGACGTTGTTGACTAGCTGTCTGATTTCCCACTGCGACGTGTCCGTGTTGGGACTACCAAACGCCAGCGCGTAAATCCTACGTCGTTTGAATATTACAAGCTGTCCTCGGTATTGCTTGATCGCGGTGATCCTGCCTCCCTCGTCACCTCCAACATTCGCAGCATAAAATCCCGCAATTCCAGTCGCGCTCCATGCGTCCGCCGCCTCGGCATCACCGAGCTTGCTTGCGACAATTCGGTTCGGCAAGTCGGCGTCTACCACAAATACACGACTGTTCATCACCTCAATGTATTTCATGTTTGGCTGCGCAGCGTCGGCACTTACGTCCTTCAACGTAGCGCCGCTGGTGGTAGCGTCGATCTTGATTGCGTTTGCGACCGTACCTCCAGTTGTATCGCCGCTAACCGCAATTGCTTTGTCATTGAACACTGCCCAATACCAGGTTGCTGTACCGGGCAAAGAACTAAACGCCGCGCCGCCGTCAATAGACAACACCGGCCAGCTCGTGGCGGAATTCCATCTGCGAACGTCCCCGGCCTCTGTCGCAAATACAGCAGATGACTCATCCGACTGCTGGAAGAAATAGAGTGATGTGATACGAGAATTCATTCCTGTCACGGACGAGCTGATATCTACTGTGCCAGCCCGGGTGACCAGGTTTGCTTTTGAGTCAATTTCGACGTTCTCTGCCGCAACAACCTCAGTATCTCCGATTTGGTCTGACGGAAGTTGTTGGTTTACGCCACCAAGCCAACCTCGATACGCGATGCTCGGCATAGTTGATCTCCTAGTAGTTGTCCGGTAGTCGTGGACCGCGAGGCACGGTACGCCGAGGGATATCTCGCGGCTGAAACACGTACGACGTGTCTTGTTCGTACGCGTATTTTCTCTGTAGGTTGCGAACGGAAATAGAATACTGCGACCTATATCGGTCCGCCAAATCCGTCTCACCGGAGTGCGTGTAGTAGCTCGACCGAACGTGGTGCCTCAGCGCTATGAACGTAGCAGGAGGCAGCTCGACAATCGAGTTCTGTCCAATCGACGCGGGATCCGTAACCCGATATACGGTATACGTTTCCACGGCGGTTGGAACAGGCCACAATCGAATACTGGGGCCGTCCGTTGCACTATACGTGCTGCTGATATAGTGAGTTGGCGTACCGGCTAGATCGATATCATACCCGTACATTGCCAACGAGCGCTCTGATGTGGGCCTCAGTCTGGTCTTCGTTTGATCACGAACGACCGCCTTGATTTCCGAAACCAGCGCGCCCAACGAATATGACGCCGTACTCGCGACCGTTGTTATGGTCTGAGTTCCGTCCAAGAATCTCCAGTCACTCGCCTCGTTCACCAACTCGGCAACTGCGTCAGCAATCCAATCGCTGAACTGCTGCGCCGTCGAGGCGTCACTCGGATCTTCGCCGAGTTCGCGAATAACGGGAGTAACAATCTGTATTGCGGTAGATGACATACCTCCCCCTATTCAACGGACGCAGCCGCAGCTTGCTTGGTTCCGCCGAGCTGCTTGATGCGCAAGCGAGATTGGATTTGGCGCGGCTGCGTATATCGCGAGTTGTACGCAAGGAGCAACTGCGTGTACACCTGCAACTCAGATTGTGCCAACTGCACCTGGTCGTCGTTCATTCGATACGCCGCACGAACATGGTGCTTCATCAGCTCGACGTATTCCGGCGGCAGCGGGATAACCGTAGCGTCCCCCAAATCCGGGGGTCGAGACAAAACGCGAACGTCAAAGTTGTAAATTGCGTCCGGAACAGGAACGAGCGTAACCTTGAGGCCGGTGGTGGTAGAATCGATCCCCGAATAGTGCCAATACATCGGCATTCCTACTTCCTCTAAATCGGTACCAAGGCGGGCCAGCGACTCCTCCGTGTTGTACCCCAGCACAACTTCCGTTGAGCGGTCACGCATGATCTTGATTTCCGCAACGGAAGTATCGAGCGTATACTCGGCAACTCCGTTGGTGGTCACAAGCTGAACGCTCGCGTTTGACCACAGTGCGCGCGACGTGGCGGCGGTACTGATGTACGCCTCCTTACACCACGCGATGTATTGCGCACGAACTTGAACATCACCGAAGTCTTCGCCAGCCTCCTGTGCCATCCCTTGTGCAAACGTTGCAAGCGTGGTTGCCATGTCTACTCCTCCTCAGCTGGGTGCGCCCATCCGGACGACGGCTCGTTACCACCGAGCCACTGCTTTGGCATTTCGGATTCCGATAGTACCGGACGAGCGTCGGCAGGATGAACAACTTTGCGGTGCGCTGCCAATGCCGCGCGAACTCGTGCTTGCTCCTTTGGATCAAGATCATCAAAGTCGCCGAGACCGTTTTGCTCGCAGACGGAAAATCCACAATGCTTGCACCGATCCGGCGTCAAGAGCACGCGCTTACGCAAAGTCGTAGTACCATCAATTTGTACGGCGCGAACCACGTACTTTCTCTCTTTCATGGTATTACCCCTTTCGGAACACGATCGTCTTGTTGTATTGTGGCGCGACAACCTCGACCTCGGGCGGCACATCCGGAGTCGAGGGGGCGGTTTTGTGGTACGGCTGTACCTTCGTGTCAACAGGAGGTGCGACCACGAGACCCTCGGCCAGTACGGGCTCGAGATCATCCGTTTGTCCTGGCGGCGCCTCGTCGGGCAGCACGTCCTCCTCCTCGTGTGCGCCATCGAGCAAATCAAGGTCAGTCGCTTCCGGCTCCACCTCGTCGGCGCCCGCGGCTGACGCCGCGCCCAGCACCACAGTAGCCCCGTCAAACGAAAGGCCCGCGACCACCGTGGACAACGAGGTCGGGCTGTGATTGAGTAGTGCAGCAAACGTAGGAGCCACGTTGAGGATTGCGCGAGCCTTCGACGCGCCGATTCCCGGCAGCGCGGTCAGAAAAGCAATATTCAAATCGGACATCTTTACTCCAAGAAAAAGCCCCGGCCCAGCGAGGCCGAGCCGAGGCAAGTTATAGTCGAACTAGACCACGATGTTCGTGAGACGCGCGTGTCGCGCGCGGTTGTTGAGCACCAAGTTTGCGTACAGAAGCACCTTGCTGGTCCGCGCGTCCTGGTTGCCCGGCGTGACGAACGGCGAAGTCGCAAAGTTCCGGCCCTTACCAATCACGAACTTGATGTAGTTCGAGTTCAAGATAAACGCGGAAAACTCAGCGGTCGTGTCGTCCGTTTCGATGTCGTCATCCCAAACCAGCGGGATACCGTCGAACAGCACATTATCGAATCCGAGATCACCGAGCTTGCCGTCGGTAAACCGCCGACGATCCTCGAGCGTGGCGATGTACGCCTCGTAGACCTCGCGAGAAGTGATGATGAGCGTGGGGCGATCTTTGCCGCGCGACGCCTTGTTGACCAAGGTTCGCAACTGCTTCACGCCCTCGGTGGACTTCCCGGAAACCGTCTCGAACGAGGTTCCGCTAAAGTCCGCCCACTGGTTGCGCCAGAAAGTATTCAGCGCGTCCGAGCTATCGATGTTACCGAACGTACTCCACGCGCCACCGTCTTCGACAGCGATGTTGAGTCCGGTAAGGTCTTTACCACCGTTGCCGGTACCGTCGCCGAAAAGCTGGCGGTTCAGCTCCAGCTGCATCGAAATTTCCAGCTGACGAATCTTCGCCTGAAGAAGTCCGAAGATTCGCGACTTGCTGCCGGAATTTTGGAACTCTTCGCGGCCGGAGATGGTGACCGCGCCGCCGAGCTGCTTCCACTCATACTCCGCCGCCGTGATTCCTTCCTGCGGCGACACATCGAAGATGTCGTACCCATCGTACGAGCGAACCGTGGAGTTCTCGCCGACGAGTAGATTCTCGACGATATTCCGCGATCCGTCCATCTCCGTGACGAACCCGTGAGACCGAAGCATTGCGAACAGTGCCTGGTTGTTGGTGATATTGTCGCTCAGTTGACTACGATGATGTTGCAGCGTAGAAGTGATGAGCGTATTGAAGTTCACGTTCCCAAGAGCCACGTTGTCCTCCCTCCCTTAGAAAAACCGAACGGTTGCGGCGTTAGTCGCCTCGTCGATGAGCACGATACCGCGTCCCGCGCCATCACCGGCGGCTGCGCCGGTTGCATGCACGATAACGATACGTGAAGAGGTAGCGAAATGCTGAAACACGTCGTCCGCAACCAATCCCGTCGTTGCTGGAACGGCCGCGAAATCGCCGGAAACGCCAATCCAGCCGTAGCTGTCGAGCGCGATCGCCGTCGGAGCAAAGCCGTCGATGCGGTCGCCCGCACCGTTGGACAGCGTCACGACACCGGCACTGTCGACTTGAACCAGCGCGTTTGCCGTGATTGCCTCGGTATCGGCAAACGCATAAATGTATCGGTTACCGCTCTGGTCGTGTGCGATCGAGCCAAGGACGTGGGCACCGCCCGTATCCGTTGCCGTCAGATCAACACCGAGACTCTTCAGCGGAGCTGAAAAGGGACTCGCTTGAATCGCCATCAGTTGTCCTCCATTCTATTACGCTTTCGCGCGCGTCACATCTTCCCAAGCGGCGTCTAATGCACTTTGGATCGACGCCGTGGCCGTTTGTGGTTCCGCACCCGTTGCGACGCCGGTTTCGGTGTTGTGCCGAGCGGCCATATTTTGTAGTTCTTCCATTGTGGCGTCGCCGGATGACGGCGCCTCGGGGGAGTTCGTTTGCGTGTCGGTAGGCACTCCCGATGCCGTATCCGTTGCCTGCCCTTCCGCACCCTCACTGGACAAAGTATCGGTTTTTCCTTGGGGCGCGGTTGGATTGTATTCACCCATCTCAATCTTCTGAGCCTTTTCCGGGTTGTCGGCTCGAGCCTTCAGATAGATCTGCTCGAGCGACATATTTGAGTCGTCCGGTAGCGACTTGGAAATCTCAAGCATTTCCGGTTGCCATTGTGCGAAGTCGGAGTATTTTGAAACAACGCCCTGCAATTCGTTGTGTGTTTTGTACGCGGACAGAACCGGCCGAAACGGCTCAAGTTGCTGCTGAACAAAGTCCCCGACGTGCGCAAACTGCGAATGAACCGTGTTCATGACGAACTTACGCAGCTCTGCCGGATCGGATAGGACAGCGTCCATGTTGGGCGTCCCTGGGTCAGCCGCGACAGGCAACTTCGGCACGGCCCTCGGTGCCTCCGAAGCTTGCGTAACCTCCTCCAACTTGCTCAGTCGTTGCTCGAGAGCGAGGTTTCTCTGGTGAACCTGGGTTGCCCACCCCTGAACCGCCTTGTACCGCTTTTCGGCGGTCTCGACGTCACCACCAGAAAAGCGCTCAACGGCCTTCTTCCTTTCCTCTGGAGTCGGAGCTGGCTTCCCATCATCGTAATCCTCAAATTCAATCTCCAGATCCCCGTCGTCAGACATTCCAATCACATTTGCACGCTGTTTAATCGCCATTTTCGGGTGTCTCCTTATTCTGGTATCCGCAGATCAGCTTGTCGGAGTGCCGCCGTCACGGAAGCCCCAATTGATTCGTCTGCACGACGCCGCTTTTGTTCGGCGTTTCTCGCCACGTCTTCGCTTGCTCCGTCTTCAAGTTGACGAACGGGGTCGCTCTTATCGGCTGCCCTACGCGCCATCTGGACGGTTTCTTTGTCTGCCTTCGGAGAAGACTGGTGCCATAGTGGGATATGGGACGCAGGCGCGGTCACCCACACCTGGCTACCAATACACCCGCCTGGACCTGTTGCTGTATGCCGCTTCTCGTACGGCCGAAACTGCTCAAAGATAAAGCCATCGTCACACTTGTAGTCGTATGTCGGCATGCGTCCTCCTTACGATCTACCGCCGTTGTCGGATACGGCGCCTCCGCTCAGCGCCCCGGCTAGTCCGGCCAGCGGGCCAACCGCGTTACGCTGCTGCGACTCGGCGGCTGGATCTGGCGGCGGCGCATTCACACCTACCGGCAACCCGCCTCCCTCAACGAGTGGTTGGTCCACCGTTAACCCTTGCGGGAAGAACCGTTCAATGTCCTTGATATCGAACGTCTCCAAAACCCAACCGATGAGCGCAGCGACATCCACCTGCTGACCGGCCTGCGAAAGTAGTTGCAGTTGCTGCAACACAATCTGCATAACCTGCATGCGCTGTTGTCGATCCACAGATCGGTCTACGCGATCCGCCGAAACCGTCGCGAGGTCCAAGTCAAACTCACCGCGAATTGCGTCCGGCGTTAGAGAAGAAAAGTGCTCCGCTGTTACGCGGGCGGCGTCAACACCGAGAGGAAGAACAAGCTTGTTCGTCTTCATGTTGGCCTGGGTGTGCTGAAGAACCTGCCTCGCCACCCGCTGGAAAAACAAGTCGATCTTCTCGACCTTATCTTCCAACTTCAGACCAAAGAACTGTGCTCTGGCATTGACCTCGGTGGCCGACGTCCGACTCTTCAACGATCCGCCCTGCGTGAGCGCGTCGGCGCCCGTCATGGTACGAATGTCCTCCATGATGGTGCGCTGAAGAGCCTCGGATTTGAACAGCTCCGTCGGCATCGACACGGCTTGGAGCGGCGAATCACCTGGCGCGCCGTCATGAAGTAGAATCTCCAACGCAGAACCACTCGTAGCCTTGGATAACTCGGTGGCACTGATGTGATTCTTTGCTGCCGTAATTAGAACGCCCGTACGGCGATGATCCGCAAACTCCTTCGTTCTAATCCGGTTCAACTCCATCTGCTGGTCTTCGATAAACCGCACCATACCCAGCGGGTAATGCTCGTCCTGCAAATCGATGAATGGCACGGTAACGTACGGAAAGCCGTCCAGGTACGGATACGGCCAATCCTCTTCGATAACCGGTTCCGTGACACCGTCGAGAAATACCAGGCGTTTTGAAAAACGCTTGTCCCAAACTTCCCAGATTACTGCAAGCTCTTGTGAACGCTGTTCATCCGCCGTAAGCGAAGACACAGCGTTTGGTGTGGCATGATCTGAAAGGAAGCTCAGGTGCGTTGTCAGGGAAAGCTCACCGTTCTTGATTCGCTTGATTACCGACTTTTTGTACCTCTTATCTTCGAGTACATCCTGCACCGGACGAAACAAGATTTCAGCACACCACCGTGCAGACTCCAAATCGTGCTCGGGCGCATCCGGGTCAAAGACGAAGTGAAGCGGGTTGATGCGCCGAATCCACGGCTCCTCTTCTCTGATGGCGTCGTTGTAGTTGATCCGAACACCAGGTCGAAGGGCGCCCTCTTCCAGCTCAAACCGATAGCCGGTCTTCACGATACCGTGTCCTATGATCACGGAATCTTTCACCGCGCGCCGCATCTGCCTCGTCATGTTCTTTTCGCGCCACAGGTAGTTCAGCAAATTCCGCTGGTTGACGGCGGCCTCCACTGACTCGGGGCGGCGCGGACGGATCGTAAACTCCGGGTGACGACGAATCAAAAACGGGAGAAAGTCCTCCACGGTAGAACCAGTTACGTTCACCGTGATCAAGTCTCGAGGAGTGTCGGAGAAAAGATCCTCCTCCATCTCCTGTCCTTCGCTCCAGTGATCACCTCGCACCAGCCGCAGCGCGCGCTTCCACGCGTCGTCACCGTTCCAGTGGCTCTGCCTCCAGGCAAGGGACTTTGCCAGCCTGTCGTGCCACATTTCGTATGCGCGATCGCCGCTGGCGCGTTCGGTTTCAAACATTTCAGCTGCCATGACGTGCTCTCCGTTCCGTTCGCGTCCACGTCAAATAGTGCGCAAACAAGTGATGACCGATTACCTGCAACCCTCGGGTGCTCAGGGCCAAGACAAGCTCGCGTAGCCGCGTGCGCAATGTATACGCCGTGCTCAGCTTGCCGCCCGTCCCCAAATACAGTAGGGGAAACGCGTGTCGATAACGCAAAAACAAAATCCCCGCCGGAACCAGGTGCGGAACAATGTCAAACCCAGCAAAAATGCGAGTCGCGCGCCCGCCGTAGTAGACCTCCAAAAACGCGCTACCTGGCCCGGTTGTAAACCGAGGCGCAGCCCAGGTAGTTACATCAGATACGTGCTCTCCGTGGCTGCGCACCGCGAGCAACGCCGAGAGACATCCAGCCAACGCGCCGCCGAGAGAATGCCCCCCAATGAGAATCGGACCTTGCGTCCGCGAAAGAAACGGCAGAACTACGTGGTCGAGTATGTCGACCGCCGACGTCATGAATCCCTCGTGCCACTTTCCTGGAAGACCAACATGCTCAACCGGGCGAACTCGAAGATTGGTTCTCCAGTCCGCCAGCTCATTCGTACCAGGAAAAACGACGGCACGGCGACCAAGAGAAGAAACACCGAGCAGTACCTGTGTTTTGTTGTGCTCTTCGTGCTTCAGATCCCAGGTCTCCGGCCGAATTTCATCACCCTCATAGTACAGGTCGAGGTGCCGATCACCTTGATCTGGGTAGTAGGCAAGCTGGATCAGCTCAGCCATCAGTGCAATGTTATGACTTATACTGTGCATACCGATCACCAGCCTCCTACGTCCCCGAAGTTTCTACCTCGACCAATAATATCACCACTTTTTATAGCGTCATAATTATCGATCGCGTTCTCCCACCACGCAAACGACCCCTTCGGGACGGCTCCGAGCGAACTAGTCGCTTCTTGTTTTCCTAGGCTCGGAACAGCGCCCATCTGAATAATCATCTGCCACGCAATTGCGAGCGAGGTAACAAGGTCGTCTTTCCCGCTAGCTGCGCCGGTCTTTCCCGTGTCGTCGAGCTGAACAAACGTGGACAGCTCGTCAATTGTCGGTACGTCCTGAATCACGAGTAGGTCGTCCCGTAAGACTCCGTTCAACTCGTTGATCATAAGAGGCTTTGTTGCTCGGTTCGTGCTCCAGCCGTACTTTAGTTCTGACCTGCTCGAAGCCTTGTCAAACACCTGCCTACGATACATCTTCGGATAGTACAACCTCTTCGACAATTGAAGTTGTGTAGTTAACCCTGAACCGGTCACCTCAATGGCAATCCACGCTGTGTTGTAGATCTTGCCGAGAGCGGCCAGGTAGTCTCCAAAATCATCTGGATCAATGTGCAACTGAGCGACGGCAACCTGCACCATGTCTGGAATCCGAATTACATGGGCGGCCGAATAGTCACTCGTTGAGTACCCCTCCGACACATCCGCGCCGATGGCGTAGCGGTATGAGTGTTGGGGTGGTGCGTAGACGCGCAAATCGCCTGCGCCGATCGCGGCGGCAAAGGCGCGCATCCGGGCCAGATTCTCGTCAACCTGAAACATTCGCGTTCTAGATGGGCTGTGTTCAAAGTTTTGTGCGCGCTTGTTGTATGCGTATGCTGTGATAGGCGGCCGATTAACCTCGAGCGCCGTCTTTCTATCCGTGAGTTTGCTTACTGGGAAAACGCTTGTTCCAGATGTTACGAAAGCCTCTTGTGCGGTAACGGGATGCTCCTGCCGGAAGACGCCCTTATCGCCATCGAATTCTTGGTCGATCTGCTCGCGACGCCACCGTAGGCGCTTTAGTGATTCTCGACTGAGCCATTCAGGAGTAGCCATCTCTGGGTACCAAAACTCCAACTCCTTGAGGACGCTTGTCCTTACCTGCTCCTCGTCACCATAGCGGCCCTCCGGGCGCTGCTCTAACTCGTCCACTGCCAACGGCTCTGGGCTGGTGTACTCGTCGTCTGCGACCCACGACAAAAATACTTTGCGTATTCCGTTGTGGTCGTCATCCCAGACGTCCTTACCCATGTTGAATCCCTTGGCCGTTGTTTCGTAGATGACAAACGTACCGGGCTTGCGTGGCACAGCTTGACGAAACGTCTTCATTGTTTCGGCGATGTTCGAGTTCACCTCTGGATACCGAGCAAACTCGGAGAGGTGGGCGAACTGTAGCGTGCCTGAAACTCCGAAGTTACGATTGTCCGCCGTGGCAATGAGCACGCGACTCTGCAACCCAGGATTGTCACTACCGTCTTGCGGATACGACGCATTCGCCCACCACATCTCGCGGCGGTTTGAGATACGTCGCATTGGCCGGACGGCCTCGGGGGCCTCCTGCCACATCAACTGCATCATCGAGAAGATTCTCGACGCGGCGTCGGTGTCGTGAGCCACGATCAGACCGTCGCGGTGGGTGTTCAGCGTCAGGTACCAATACCCGAGTCCTTCCGTAAAAGTGCTCATGCCGAGCTGCCGCGCTTTCAGCAAGTAGAGTCTGACTGGTCGATTCGCGTCCATATCCTCCTTGATGAGATCCCAGACGCGAAGCTGTGCGCGGTTAAGCCGGAATGGTACCAGCCCACCTTCCTTGGTTCTGATCTTGAGAACCTCCGCTGCGTACGCGGGGAAGTCGTTCTTCCACCGCATGAGCTGAATGGCAGCTTCATCCGCCGGTGTTCTCTTCTTGTTGCTCACGTCGTCACCTCATACGCGGCATCTAGAACGTTCTGATCTTGCGCGCCCTCGACCTGCCGAATGACCGACTCAAATCCGCCGACGGGCATTTGCCCGATGACGTTGAGCGTGTTGTTCGTCACGGTCGTGGCGACGCCTCGCTGCTCTTCCTTGTCCACCGCGGGCGCCGAAATGTCGCGTAGAAATTTTGCTGCTGTGGCCGCGGAGCGGGCGTCGGCGGTGGCGGCGATCGTAATCATCCGGTCGGCGATCGGCCCCAGGACCATCAGGTGAAGCAAATTTTTGCGTGCCTCGACAGCTTGCTTGAAAACCTCGGGGTGGCCCAAAAGCTCCACGAGGTCATCGGAGTCGATGTCTAGGCGCGCGGAGATATCGTCTACGGACTCTCCGGCAAGGTATGAGCGCGTTATCAAAAAGAGCTGGCTTTGGTCCAGCTCGAAGTCGCCGACCTGGATCAGCTCGTGTTCATCGTTCATGTTCGAGCCCCCCGTGTCGGCGCGTCGCCGCGCCCGCGAAAGTCGGACCCGCGCTGGCGCGGCGTCGGTTGTAGTTGGCTTCGAGTGACCCGGCGTCACTGAGTCACTCACTATATATAAAACACCGCCGATCGACGTTTGTCCGGAGAAAGATGAAGTCCCCGCTCGCCGTCCGCGGAGCCTCCTCGAGGTGGCCGGAGATGTGATTTTCCTTCCGGAGAAAGAAGAACTCGAGATCCCCGCTCGCCAAATTTTCTGGCGGGTACTGTATACCAATTTCTTCTTTTTCTTTTTCTTCTTTTCTTCTTTGCAACGAAGAATAGAAAAGAAGAAAGAAGAGATAGTAGAAAAGAAGAAAGAAGAGATAGTAGAAAAGAAGAAAGAAGAAGTAGTATGCATATTACCCTAGAGCGCTTTATATAGAGCCCTTTATATAGAGCCACCGACCAAAATAATCAATACAACCTGTAGGGGTGGTGGTCTCCATACAGGGGAATATGTGGTGGTAGGCTGGCTTTTTGGGAAAATTTTTCTTGTCGGGTGGGACTCAATCTCCCTTACGTCAGGGGCCGGTGGGCAAGGTAGGGGCCAGTACGATTATATTTTGAATTATATTGCTCCGGAGACACATTATTCTACGCGTAGGCGTGGGATTATACAGCCCGTCGACTGATTTTCGCTGATATTGCGCGTTAATCTGCACGAATTGGCTGGAATTTTCCACAGGTGGGACGGATTTACAGGCGAAAATCTAATCCAGCCCTCAAAATCCTCCCATAATCCAGCAAATAAGCCCGTAGGTGGGTAATCCCCTGTATTCCCCTCTATCGATCTCTATAGCTGTATGGCCGATTTAGTGAATCCGAGGATATTATGATGTCGAGGACGACGTCAATATCGAGGACGACGTCGACGCCGAAGACGGTGCTCTAATACGATTCCACGAATGAGGACATTCATCGTCTGCATAACTTCTTTGTTTTCAACTACTTAGATATGACTGTCCTCGTTTGATGACAAGACTGTCCTCTTCCGGAGACAATATGTGGTCTTGAATAAGAGCATTCATCTCTTCATTTCCTCTCTTCTCTTTTTTCTTTTCTTCTTTAAGTCCTTTGTTTTCATCACTTAGAAGAAAGTCAGCACAAACTTACCCGCTCGCCTTGAATCCTGGCACGCCGTATGCAATACTATTATCCCGTAAGCAAGAAACGACAACGCGACGGCTTACACGAGATCATTGAAAACTAGCCAAGCGAGCCCGGACCGACGGGGAATCAAATCCCTGTATCGTACGCGGCAACCTGAAAGCGAGACCGAAATAGCCCACAGGCTACTCGGCGACGCGGTAAGCGTGTCCAGGAAAGCACTCGAGATCGTTTGGCGACAGAATATGCGGATTGTGGAGATCGCGAAAGCGTGCGGGATGAGCAATCGTCCGCCCCACAATCCGCCTCGAATTCTGCTTAGAATCAAGCGGACGTTATCGTCCTCTTAGTTGTACGCAGAACAAACAACGGAGAACGTCATGTGCAGACCTACCACGCCAGATAATGGCGCGCCGTCTAAGACGCTCGCACGTCGTGGACGATGGAACAGTACTTCCCGAGCAAACTCGGCGGACGCTGACCAAGACAAGCAAGCCCCCAACACGTCCTGGCGACGTTGGCTTGTTTACCAAGTCGATCGACTGAAGAAATTCAAACACGAAATGGATGAGTACTTCATTCGCAATTCATAACCGTAAGGGAAACGCCATGCACATTTGCCGCCTCACCACGACAATCAATCCACACAACGATTCGAGAATTACGGACGTCGACATGGATCCGGATGCGGCTTTCGAGTTGCTTACTCGCTGGATCAACCAAGCAAACGACGTGCACATCTCGCCGGTCAAGCGACCTCGTTTTGACCGTGCTTCCTATGCGCGTTCCGTCGCACACAATCACAACACAGAAGAAACGACAAAATGACTATAAGGAGGGCTCGACATATTCGGATGCGCCACCGAATCGCCCTATTTCGACAGTACGTGTTCGATATTGGCGCGGTACCGAACTATGAGCCCGCACCGCTGTGGAGAATCATCCTTGATTATTTTCGGTTGCTGCGCAGGCAACGCGCGACACTCGGCGAATGCGATCAAGGCTTCGCGGATGATCGACCATTACTCCGCCCATGAACAGACGAGAGGATAATTCCATTCCTCGAGATTGATCCCGTGTATTGCGTAGGTCCATCTGATTTGTTAGATGGACCAAACGGAACACACCGGAACCATACAACGTAAGGAGTTAGCGAGATGTCCGACATTCACAGCGAACACGTGGAATTCCTCGTGGAGATCGCGAGGTTAGATGCACTCGTCGAGCGCGTTACGGAAGAGCGCGACGAATACAAAAAACTTGCCCGAGAAAGTCACGACACGCTCGTCCGTCTACAGTCGCGGTGCGGTGTCCTCGCGAAGGATTACCTCGACAAATACCGCCAAATCACCACCGACAACGAAATCACTCACGATGAGGTCAACCCGTCATGACACGAAAACACTACCGCGATTTAGCCCGAGATATTCGGCGAATCAAGATGAAGGCTGCCACACCAGAGGCGCGAGCCTCAGTCGCGGGCTGTATCAACGCCGTGGTCATGGCGCTAAAACAGGATAACAAGCTCTTTAGCGAGAGCACGTTCCGACGTGCATGTGACTGGCCAGACTAGCCGAGAGGAAGATACCATCATGACACGCAAAAACTACGTGAGCCTCGCGATGTCCGTTCGCGTTATCACATCGGGAGCGCGAGAACTCGCCGACAAGCAAGCCAATAGTGAAAGCCTCAGCGCGGAAGACAAGGTCGACGCAATGCGCATGCATGGAAACGTCCTGGAGATGGTTGAGGTTATCATGGACGCACTCAGACAAGACAATCCTCGATTTTCTCGTGAGATGTTTTTGACGGCTTGCGACCTACCGACCGGAGAATAGGAAATCATTACCTTTCGTCGGTGCATCTGCTTTTGTAGATGCGCCTAGCGAAGTGTAACGACAACCAACCGATGAGGACCAATCATGTATAACCGGCATATTGAAGAACTCGCCAAGGACGCCGAGAGAGCGCTCAATTACCTGTCAAGGAATGAAGCGCTCGGATATAAACACGCCATGTTCCACATGAAGGATTACCTCTTGAGAACCGTTCCGGGATTCGATCCCGACGAGTTTACGAATGCCTGTGGACTCAAGACGAAATCGTGCAAGTGTCAACCGAGAACGTGACAACCAACAGGAGAAACGAGATGTCGGAAAAATCCAAGCTTCCCTTGGCCCTCCCAGAGAACGGGCTTCAAATCGCAGCATACAGAGCGACAGGCGAGGTCAAGCCCGCCGACCCACCCGCTCACACGCTCAAATCCCCGCGTGCTTACGCTGTCGAGATCATGGATGATTGGGGCGGTGCGAAAAATGGCGTACACTACACCGCCGCGCCATACTTGCGCGAAATGTGTACGTTCCATTCATGGTCCGGATATGCGGGCGCCTACGACGATCCGTATTCGGTCACGCGATACTTTCTCTCGAATGCGTCGACGTGGCGCGGCCCGGTCGCGCGGCGAATCAAGAAAGAGCTTCGAGAAATCGTCAAATTCGAGTAGCTTGTTTCCTTTCGTTGGTTCATCTGATACACTCAGGTGAGCCGAGCGAAGTGTAACAACCAACCAACCGGAGAAACGACAATGACCATGATCTACGCCACAAAATGGACGCTTCACACCGAATGGATGTCGGACGAAAACACGATCGAGGTAATCTTTCCGATCCTGGACGAGTTGCTCGACGGCTATACCGCAACGCGCGCGGAGGGGGTTTGGAATGGTAACCACGAGCAATCACTGGTTATCGAAATCATTCAAGAGCTTTCCGGGCACAATTCGCGAACCATCGAAACGGCAGCGCGACGCATTTGTCGAGCGAACAACCAGGACGCGGTCATGGTTACGTCCGAACACGTGAACATGCGGCTCGTGAAACAGTCAAGCGAAATTGTCGCGCGAGAACTAGGCCATCCGAGCCGATCGGACTTTGCCGAAGAAGAAGCCGAAGACATCAAACGGGATGAGCTTACTCGCGAAGCCCTCGCCCTCCGGGCAATCAGTTAACCGCAACACATACACACAAGGAATGCACCATGACCTATCCCAGACTGTCCGACATCCCGAACCGCACCCAACGCTCCAAGACTCGCGAACGCAAGGAATACAAAGATCGGTGGTTCGCCGTCCCGCAGGAAAGCCGAGAGGAGACGATTGAGCGGCGCAAAGAGCGCGAAGCCCGCAAGGCGGAAATCAAGCGCTGCCAGCAAATTCGCCAGCACCGACGCGCCGCGATGCTGCACAACCCGGACACGGAACAAGTCATTTTTTCTTGAGCCTTGCAGAGCTGCCTATCCGACTCCGGGTAGGCAGAGTGGAACGCTCAACATCAAAAAAGGATACCGCCATGTCTACAACTCCGAAAAAGAAGCCCGCCAAGTCCCGACGCAAGGCTTGGGTCGACACCCTATGCTTTGACGCTCTTTGCTCAAACGTCGCGCGCGCATACGATAGCGCAACGGCGGATGAAAGGGTTTCGGGATCGTTCTGGTATACGAACGCGCACGATTGGATTTGTCGGCTTTCGGACGATTCGTTTAACTGGGAAACAGGGGAAATTACAACGGCGGAACAAGTCGCCGGTATGGTTGCCGCCTTGTCGCCTGGCGTCCGTTGGAGTACAAACCAGACCGACGCGGAGAGAGCCATGCAGCGCGATCGAGGACACCGATATTCAACATATGGCAAGCAAGTCGCGAAAGCCTTCGAGATCGTAGACGGAGCCGACCCGAGGGTGGTGCTTCGCGGACCGAAAGAGCGCGCGTTCTTTGAGTGTCTCTTGAATCCCGCAAATCGGGAATGGGTTGTTCTCGACAGGCATGCGTTACGGGTTGCCATCGACTGGCGCGCAACCATAGATGACGTGAACAGGTGGACTAGCCGAGCGCGGGTTGTGGAAACGATTTCTCGCGTGTATACCTACGTCGCGCGACAGTTACAGATCTCGCCTTGTGAACTACAGGCGATTACGTGGCTGTGGTTTCGGAACAATCACGTCGAAACGCGATATAGGGATCAGTAAACTGAAAACGCAGGAGGGCTTGACTTATGCCGCCCGGTTAAGGTAGACTAGTCCGTAGTGGAGTGCCGTATAGATACACCGAGATAAACCGCAAACGCACGCAAGGGGGAAGCCATGACAACAGATCGGGGAAAGCCCGGTCACAGTTGAGACGAAGCATAACGCCAGGGGAATTAGAGCCTCCCCTGGCACTTTTTATACATTAGTTGAATTCGATGCTGGCAACTAAGCCAAGTCCCTATAACCAACACAGGAAAGGGGTGCACTAGTGGAAACAAGAATCATCAAGGTGGAGGAATTCATCAGCGCACTAAGGGATATCCCTTACGCTGACGCTCTTGTCGACGAAGATGACATCGAACCCGAAACGGACGAAGCCCTAGAGGCGGAAGCTCGCGCATATCTGGACAAGTCGGTTTGGGAATTCGTCGGTTGGCCGTCCGCGGTGCTCTCACACTTCGGGATTCCGGCTGATGCGACCATGGTCTCGGGCAATCGATCGCTTGCGGTATTCCATCTTGACGAAACGAAAGGGGGAGGCCGTGAATAGTTCGTTTCTTCTCACCGCCGCCGCCGTCGCCGTCATCTCGTGGACGCTTTCGTCAGAGCGTCTCTTTCAGGCGCCGCGCCAGTGGGTCGCCAAGCGCTCAAAACTTCTCGCCCTTGGGGTAGCCTGTCCGTTCTGCGTTGGTGGCTGGGTGGCCGTCCCTGCGCTGTCTCTCGTGTCTCCGGAGACGATTCCGGCGATCATCAGCACGTATTTCGTGCTCGTGGGAGCTTCCGGAGTGCTGACCACCCTATACGGGACGGCGCGACAGCTCTTGAAGCTCGCGACGTCTCGTGCTACAATCGCAGCTCTCGAGGCGGCAACGCTGACCGCCCGCGCGAAGAGACTGGAGAAGCTCCAGAGGCGCAACGTTCTTCCAACCTCAACTTCTGATGACGCAACGCATGTGGATCGCATAGCGTCATTGGCGAGGGTATAACATGTTCTACGTCTACGACGATGACATCTCTGGGCTTGATCCGTGGATCAATTCCGTTCCTGATTGCGGTGATCAAGTGATGTTTCTTCTTGATCCGCACCTAACCTCGGACGAAACCGATGAAACGAGGGCCGCTCTAACCAAGCGATTCCGAAAAGTTAACAAGTACGTTCTATGGGAGGAACCCGACGCGCGTGTGACACTCATGAACCTACCGGCGCACACCACATCGATCGCGGTGAAGCAAAGTATTCGCTTGTTTGGTCGGGTAGTTGCGACGCCCACAAGAGAGGAGATACAACCATGGAAGCAAACCGAGCGGCAGATTCGTGCCCGAAGTGTCGATACTTGGGTGGCCCAATGGCGCATGCGTGCGCGCTAGTGTTGCTGTCGACGGGTAAATACCGAATCCGACCCGGTACGATTCGATGTAACCCGGAGACAAAAAACTCCTCTGTCGTTCTGGAGCGCATCAGCGACGCCAAGGAGGAAACAGATGGACCTTGAAGTTTTCGGTTGTGGATTCGTAATAGGCGTGGTATTCTACGTGCGCCTAATCGTTACGCGGTCTTCTCTACTCGACAGCACACCACAAACCGATCGTGCGAAAAGTGTAGGATACCCATGGGAGAACTCAAATGAGCATAGAGACTCGACAGGAACAAATCGAGCGCTTATATCCAGACCTATTAAGGCTCGTTGCCTCCAGGACGACGTCTGACATTGCCGCCGATATCGTGCACGATGTTGTTGTGCACCTACTCCAGTTGCCGAAAGAAAAGCAGACTACGGACTCGTGGATCATGCGGCTTGCCGTAAACCGAGCGCTAAACAAGGTGCGCGATGACGGTAGGCGAGCAGTACGGGAGCGTGGATTTCTGGACGTGACTCACGGGAACAACGAACCCACCCAACTTGAATCTCTTCTTCTGGATGAGTCTCTTCTCCGTCTCAACGAAGCGTTTAAGTTACTACCGAACGACGATGCAATGCTCATCTTTGTTCACTACTTCTGGGAATTCAGCCAACGCAAGACGGCGGAATTTCGTGGTCTGAGCAAATCTACCGTGAATAGCTCGCTAGCGCGCATCCGTGCCAAACTAAGGGAGAATCTACAATGAGCGATTGCGAACACTTTGATCTATTCGGTGGAGATGTGCGGCTGCGCTTTTGCCCGGACAAGCACGTCTACCACGTTCAACCGGCCGCGCCTGGGGTTTCTCTTCCTGAATCTCCGGATCTCAAACCAAATACATCGTGGTTATATGTTCCGTCTGTCACATCGATTGGAAGAATGCTCGGTGGAGACAAGGTGAACGGACTGTTGTGGTGGGCGGTAGACCAAACGCTGCGCCATCTCGACGCGAATTTGGCAAGCGGCGTGGTAGTGCCTACGATTGAAGGCTTTCTTGATTGCGCCGTTGGCCGAATCGAAAGCGCGCTGGGCTCGCGTGAAAGCTTGTCGCGCGGCGAACTAGAGGACACCATCAACGCACTCGACACGTGTGTCGGCAACGATTTGGTTGGGTGGTCCAATCTCCGTGGCGTAGCCGCAAAGGCTCGCGATGCAAATCTTGGTAACGCGGCCGACCTCGGTACCGTCGTGCACAATTGGTTGGAGGAGTATGTCAACCATAAATACCTGAACAAGGCCGAGATGCCCGCCGAACCGAGCGACCCCGTTGTGCAGCGCGCGATCAAGAAATGGTTGGCGTGGGAAGCAAAGCAGGACATCGAGTGGTTGATGACTGAAGAGCGTCTCTACTCCCACACGTGGCACTATGCCGGAACGATGGACGCCGTTGCCGTGGTGAACGGCAAGCTTACCTTGATTGACTATAAGACGTCGAAAAAGGTTTATCCGGAGCATCGGCTTCAAACTGCGGCTTACAGCATGGCGATCAAGGAAGAGTACAACGAGGATATTGAGCAACGGATCATCATTCGGCTGTCTAAAACGACGGGTGAAACCAAGGCGACGAACCTTGAAGATCTTGGATTTACAATCAAAGAGGACTTTACCGCATTTGCGGGGCTTCGCGCCGTCTATCGCCTGCTCAAGGGCGCATGATTGGAGGAGACATGCTACACGACCACCTGACAGCCGTATATGATGCGTTTGGTTTGAGCGGTGACGAAACCGGAGAGGTTGCCGTTCGCTGTCCGTTTCACGGGGACACTAGCGCGAGCGCTTCCATCAACCTGGAGCGTAGTAAGTACAACTGCCACGCATGCGGTAAAGCCTTTTCCACGCTGCACGCTCTTGCGGACGCGCTGGAAGAAACGGATACCGCGGCGGAAGAGCCTGCGCAGATGCCCGTCGTGCTTCCCGCCCAGGCTGCGCAGCCCGTCGATCTCGAGTCGCTGGCTTTCGACTACCTGGAGTCGCGGGGATTCCACGACTCAAACTTGACAGGTGTTGAATTCGAGGTCGAGACCGACACAACGTCGCCAATGTACGGATATCTGATCATGCGTACGGCCGGTTATGGTGATCGGTTTGTTGCCCGTAACCTGCTTCCGAATACAAACCCACGGTACTTCAACAGCACAGGCAAGAAGGATCTCTTCTACCTTGACGGATACGACGAAGAGGCGGGGTATATTTGGTTGGTTGAGGGTATCTTTGATGCGCTGTCTTTGCGTGCGCTTGGCTACGTAAACGTGGCTGCCGTATTGGGGTCCAAGCTTTCGTCCGAAGCCATGTATCAAATACGTGATAAGACCGTGTTCCTCTTGTTTGATCGGGACTACGCCGGTTATTCCGGAGCGAAGAAAGCCGCCAAGGAATTGCACGTAATGAAAGGAAATCCGATCGTTGTCGAGATGGAGCGCGAGCACGGCGATGATCCAAACGACGCGTTCGTTCGCGACGCCGCATCCTTTGAGGCGTGGCTCCGAGAGCAGGCGGTGGGACAAGCCAGGAACGACGTTGCATACATCGAAAGCTTTCTCGCCGATGCGTTGCCACTACAGCTCGTCCCAACGGGACTTCCTGTGCTGGATGACATGCTCGGCGGCGGGTTCAAGGATGGCGTGATCGTCCTCGGTGCCGAACCGGCCGTAGGCAAGACGTCATTTGCGGCGTGGTTTGCGGCAAACGCGGCAAGCAATCACGGCAAGCGTGTCTTGTTCATCACATACGAGGTGACCAAGCGTCAGATCTGGTCTCGGATTGCCTCAATCAGATCCGGCGCGCATTGGGCCACGTTGGAATTGAACCCGGCGATGGTAGGTGTCGAGGGCAGGAAATGGCTCGATCAAGTCAGCCAGCTTATCCGTGTCGAGGCGGGATGGAGCGTACAAAAGATCCTTGGTGCCATTGCTGGCTACGACGTGGTGATTGTGGATTACCTACAGCGTATGCCCGGCAAGCCAGGCGATGACGTTGACGAGATGGCAAACGTGAGCGCAAACATTCGACAGCTGTCAAACATTGCGCGAGACCATCAGAAGATCATTCTCTGCATCAGCTCACTCAACCGGGTTGGTTACGGGGCGATCAACATGTCAATCTTCAAGGCATCCGGGGATACGGAATACGTTGCTCAGGTTGCAATGGCGCTGCTTCGGCATCGAGCGGCGGCGGATGAAAAGCCAGAGGGATTGATTGACCTTCACGTCATCAAAAACACGCGCGGCGCAAGGGGCGTTCGCGTACTCCAGTCTGACTTAGGACACCAAACGTTCGCCGAGGCCGAACCGTACGGCGGAAAGTACCAACCGGACTAGACCAAGGAGGAAGTCGCATGGCGGATGATGCAATAAACGAAGCACAAACGATTCGCGAGATGGCGAAGACTCCTCGTGTCTGGGGATTTGATCTCGAGACGTACAACCCCGGAGGACAGCCAGATCCGTGGCACGAAGAGGGGCGGATTCTTACCGCCGCGTTGTCCACGGACGGTATGAACTTCGGCTTTCTACTCGACCATCCGCTGGATACCGAGACGACCGACGAGCAGTACGCCGATCGCATGCTTGCAATCGACGCGGTACTTTCCAACCAAGCAAACACCATCTCTTGCCACAACCTCGTTACTTTCGACGCCGTTTGGTGGATGCTGCGAATGGAACGAGAGGTTTTTGGGGCGACTCAGTTTGATACTCGCATTGCACACTCGCTGATTAACGAAAACGAGGAGAACTCCCTAGACGCGCTGGCGCGTAAGTACACGAGCCACGTAAAGAACGAGGAAAAACTCAACAGAAAGAGGCTGGACAAGGTGGATCCCGCTGCCGTTCTTCGGTACAACATGTCGGACGCCCGGATAAGCTACGACTTGTTTCATCCTGTAATGAGGGACTTGGTTGCCGAGAAGCAGCTCCACATGTTTGAGTTTATGCGTCGAGTTGCGCTGGTAACGCAGCGGATGACCATGATCGGTGTACACATCGACATGGGGTGGGTTGAGTCCCAGAGCGCGGCGATTTTGGATGAGGCAAACGCTCAGGAGATGGAGCTGAAAAAGCTTTTTGGTGACGTGTCATTTACCTCACCAAAGCAGCTCGCAGACTTGTTGTTTAATAAGCTGAGGCTGCCGGTTCTCACGCGATCAAAGAAGACCCAAGCTCCGGCCACCAGCAAGCAAGCGTTTCTGACTCTCAAAAACAAGGCGCAGTTGAGTAGGCGCACGCGAGGACTACTCGACCAGATTTTGACGATGCGCGGAACAAAGAAGCTTCACGGCACATACCTGTATCCGTTAGGATCGAAGCACCGAAAAGGGGACGGGCGTATTCATACGACGTTTAATATTGGTACCGGTCGTGGCATAGGTGGCACCGTTACAGGTCGCTTGTCTAGTTCATCTCCGAACTACCAAAACATGCCGCGCGATGCTCGCCTACGCGGCGTCGTCGTTCCGACGCCTGGGATGGTGATGTTTGACGCTGACTATTCACAACTTGAGCTGCGTATCCTTGCTTGGTATTCAAAGGATCCAGACATGTTGGAGGCGTTTCGTGTAGGGCAGGACTTGCACACCCTGACGGTGGCACGAATGTCGGGTCTCAAGTACGAAGACGTCGTGGAAAAGCTGTCGAATCCGAGTACGAAAGCGGTCTGGAAAGAGAAGCGTGTGCAGGCCAAGCGCGTCAACTTCGGCATTCCCTACGGCGTCGGTCCGTACGGACTGATGTTGCAGCTTTGGGATTCGGGTGTGCGCGCCGACGAAGGTACGGCCGCAGAACTAATCCAAGGCTGGAAGCGTACGTTTAAGGGTGCCACGGCCCAGCTTGAACGATGGAAGGATACGGTCGTTCAAACCGGGCAGCTTGTTACGCCAACTGGTCGTATTCGTAGACTTCCTGGAGGATCAAGGTACTCAGGAGACGGCAACAGGGTATTGCGACAGGGAATCAACTATCCGATTCAGTCTCTTGCAGCCGATATCACGTTCGCCGCGCTGGTGTTACTACACGAGGAGTTTGAACGACAAGGGGGTGCCCGACTTACGTTAACGGTGCACGACTCTCTCATGGGAGAGTACTACGAAGAAGACTGGCCGGATATGGAGCACGTTGTGCGCCGAATCATGGTCGACGACACACTAGACTTCATCCGCGATCGCTGGGGTATCGAAGGTATTCCACTTGCGGTTGATGTCGACACTGCGCTGCCACGATGGGGCGTTTAAGGAGAACAACGATGACGAATACGGTTGAGACCGAGGTTCCTGCGCCGGATGTGTTGACGCTGGTGGTGACGTCTGCGGACGGAACCGCGAGACCCGACGTAAGACTTCAAATCGAAAGCGTGGAGTCAGCGAACAGGCTAATCAGGAGACTAGCGGAGATTTCCGACTACCTTGCCGGACAACAGTAATTCGGCGGTGTTTTATAACTGATCGATACGAGAACAACACAAGGAGAACACTCATGGCATTGAAACTACAGCGACGTAAGCTGACTCCGCCGTCAGGCGCCGAAGCTCCGGCCGCCGCGCCAGCTTCTGCCCCCGTTCCCGAAGCCGCGTCTGCGCCGTCCGCGCAGGGAGCGGTCCCACTCAGCGTCGCGATGCTCACGGCCGTCCCAGGCATCGGGAAGGTCGTCGCCGAGCGCGTGATCGAGGTTGCCGCTACCGTCGACGACCTCTGGGGCCAATGGGAGAACGCCGGTGCATTCGCGGCCGACGTCAAGGGGTTGTCGGCGGCTGGCGCTTCCAAGATCTGGGATGCGCTTCGTTCATCTCGCACGTCCGCCGCGGCGCCGACACCGACGCCGACGCCGACACCGACGACGGCCGTCACCAAGGAATCTCTACCAGCCCCGTACAACCTGCTCGACGACGCCAGTCTGTACGCGCTGGTTCCCACGGTCAACGGTCCCGCCAAGGCGGCGATTCAAGCCTACCTCGCATCTCTCGAGGAGGAGGAGGAAGAAGAGCAACAGGTCGTGCCGCCGCCACCCCTGCCAGTAGGCTTCGAGAATTTGGAGCTGACCCAGCTCAAGATGATCGTCAACACGCTGAGCGGAGACGCGCAGGCGCAGGTGGCGGCCTACATTGCATGGTCGGAAACGGAAGTGCCTCAGATGCAGGCGGCGCAGCCCGCTCCGGCTCCTGCTCCGGCTCCTGCTCCGGCTCCTGCGCCCGCTCCTGTTCCCGCGCCTACCCCTGTTCCGGCCCCCGTTCCCGTCCCGCCTCCCGCGCCCGCGGCGGCCAGCACGGGTGCTCCGGTGAACATGTTTGAATTCTTCCAGGCCGAGATCAAGCGGACCACGTCGGGATCGGGAATTCCATACGTCAAGCTCACGGGCGGACAAAATACCCTGCGTATCTTGGCTCCGTTGAACGGCGATCCTCCGTTTCAGGCGATCAAAACACATTCCTGGTCGCAGAGCGGACGAGTGCAGTTTGGTCTTGACTATCGCTGGCTTCTCTCGCAGGACGCGCTGGTCCAATATCTCTTGGACGTCGGCAAAATCAGTGCGGGCGACATCATGGCGGCACGAGAGCTGGGCGACCCCATGCAGGAGCTGCCGTCTCGACTGCACACCATGGGCGACGGAGAATCCGCGAAGAACCTGTGGGCGCGCACGCGCTACCTGTGGGTTGTGGTCGACCGGTCCGATGGTCAAGTCAAGGTCTGGGAATCGAGCGCGCAGGTTTTCAATGCGCTTGCAACGGTTGACGATTCTGGGCAGCTTAGCGGAGGGCTGTTGTCCGTCTATCCGATGCTATTCGACCGCAACGTCGGACGGGATCTGTTGATCACCGGAAACGGCCAGAATGGGAAAGCTCGACGGTACAACCCGCCGATCGCCCTGGAGCCCTCTCCGGCAGGCGTTGCCGACGATACTTCCCTCCACGATCTTCGGGCAGTCGCCGCGAACAAAGCGAAATCCTGGGACGTGAAAGCCGAGGCCGTGTTCGCGGCGAGCGGTACTCTGTGCACCCAGGTCGGAATGCATCCGAATGAGTGGCTCGGCCGTGCCGCCGCCCTCAACTCGGATGAAGGTTAAACAACAAACAAGGAGAACGAAGCAATGCAATTCAAGAAAGTTTCCACCGCCAAGAAGTACGCCAAGCCCGCCAACTCGCGGACCCGAACCTCCAAGTACGATCCGTTCATCGACGCCGGGATCGCGTTGGTCGAAAACGAGGGTGTCGCCGCCCCGTTTGAAACCTCGGACGAGGCGACGGCCGCGCTGAACGGTCTACGCGGTCGCCTGAAGAGGCGCGGACTCTATCCGATCTTCACGGCGTACATCGTCGAGGGCACAACCGTGGTCCTCACCAAGAAGTCCGTGCCCGACGAGGTGGCCGACGCCGACGCGGACGGTGGCGAATAAACCCGGTAAGCAATTCGAGATTGATCTCTCCTCCAGCGCTGTACGTCAAGGCATTTATGTCTACCGACTGAAGGACTGTCCCGGCGCGTGGCCATCTCAGAACGACAACGAAAACGGGAAGCCGACAAGCATACGATTTACGTCGAATAACCCGTTTGACTTGTTGTTCTACCACGCGGGAAACCTGCTACTACTTGAGTTGAAGTCGTTCGCAGGAACATCCTTTCCATACAGCGCCATTCGTGACCACCAAGTGACGGGCCTTTCTAAAGCAGCACAATACCCCGGCGTGATACCCGGGGTTGTGCTTAACTTTCGGAAGTACTCCCGCACATTCTTCATTCCTATTGCTGATTTTGTTCACGAGATGGACACGGGGTCGAGAAAATCCATTAACCTCGACCGAGCATCATCCATCGGAGTCGAAATTGATCAGCAGAAGCTTTTAGTACACTACCGATACGACATTGTAAAGTTTGTCGGTGAGGTGGCGTACTTTGAAACGGAGAGTGCGTGAATACTGAAAAGACACCGTGGAGTGTACAACGGAAAGTTGAGCTGAACGGAGACATCACTGTTGCTGCCGACGTAATCCCTGGTGACCTGTCTCAGGTAAGCGCAATTGACAAGACCGAAGACGGCGTACCGATAGTTGGATTGCGCAGCCCAGAGGATCTCGCCGCTGCGGGTGGTGTTCCGGACGGATTTGAGCTGATTTACTACAAGCCGAATACGTGGCCAATACAAACGAGAGATCCTTTGTTTGGCGACGGTGATACCGCACGAACCATTATCGCTCGGCAAGTGAAGGGCACGTTTCGTGCGCAGCCGAGCGCCTTGGTTGCAGGCAGAGACCTACTACTCGAGTTGCGATCCCGCAGCCCGCGCAAGAAAATGTACAAGCATCGCGTGAAGGCCAAGGAGCCGAAGAGTATGTTGGAGATTTCGATCCCCGACTTACACCTCGGTCTCAACGTGTGGCAACAGCGCGGTGGTAACGGTACATACAACTTCGATGTCGCGGAGAGGCTTTTCCTTGCGTCTATCGAGACGCTTCTCGCCCGCGCGAAGCATCACAACGTAGAACGCATTGTCTTCCCCATCGGAAACGATTTCCTTCATGTCGACAACCGACAGCAGGCCACAACGAATGGAACGCCGCAAGGTGGCGAGTCTGCCGATTGGCAACAATCGTTCCTTCGTGGACGCGATCTACTCTTCGCCGGTATTGACCGACTCAAGAAGGTTGCTCCAATACATGTCGTTGTCGTGCCCGGAAATCATGACGCCGACAGCATGTTTCACATGGGACTTGTTGTCGAAGCCTATTATAACAATGACGAAAACGTTACAGTTGACGCCGGTCCTTCGACTACGAAATTCGTAGAGTACGGATCTAATCTCATTGGCTTTGACCACGGTAACAACATCAAACCGCTGGTCCTTGCCGGTGTTATGGCTGAGCGTCAGCCGGAAGCGTGGCAGCGTACCAAGTTCCGGGCCTGGCACCTGGGACACAACCATCGGAAAGGCGTGTACTTCTCCGAGAACGCGGTAGATATTGAATTTCTACCGAGCCTTGCTGGTGTCAACGCTTGGCATCTCAATAATGCATACGTTTGGAGCCGCGCCGCCACGGCATTCGTCTGGGGACACGACGAAGGTCAGATCGCGCGGTACCAAGTCAACGTCGATCCAACCAACCCCGAGGGGCTCCTCGGATAGGAGCAAATTGTGGGACACGTTTGTGACATCTGCAACAGTCCCGCAACGGTAGAGATCGAACATACCCCAACGATTCTACTCTGTGACACCCACGCCGAGTGGGACGACGCACGAATCGTTGGGGTTCTTTTCGACCAACCAAAATGCGTGGACTGTAACAAGCCCGCAACCGAGATTCAATTTCGAAAGCGCGGCCGTCATCCTGTCTGTGCACAATGCGCGTGGAAGTTTGCGGTTGCGGAACTAAAAACCCAGACTAAGTAGGGAGATACATCTCAATGCATAATCAATACCAGACCCACCCCATCAACTGGCGAGCTTTTGGCGCAGCGATGATCGTTGTGATCGCACTGATTGCCCTGTTCGGCTTTGCTGACGCTGCCTCCTCGCAGCCGCTGCCCGACGCGTTTGTCGAGGTCGACTCGAACTACGTCGTCGGCGTGGGGACGCATCTTGCGCCGCCCTCCTGGGACTGCTCGTTCTTTCCGTACGTCGACCGGTGCCGAATCGACCACCAGGCGGGCTTCGGTTCCCTTGATCCCCTTTGGCCGTCAAATTGTGGGGGCGGCGGAAACCCCATCATTCCCTCGCCGTCAACCCGCTCGGCCGCACTCTATACCGTGAACGGTGCCAAGGCCGTCTACGAGCGCGCGACGCAGCGCATTTTCTACTTCGTTCAATTCAACAACAAGGCGGCGTGTGACGACTACCAGACCGGCAACGACGACCTCAACGGGGACGGCACGCCGTTTGATGCGCAGGGACTGTGCGAATTTCCGGATGGTCCAGGCGGAGAACAGAACGGTATCGGTGGAGACGAGTTCATTATTGTCACCTGCCCGGCGTTCGATCCGCTGTGCAAGATTTCGTCTCCGGAATTGATCACCGACCATACGCGCCCACACAATGACGGCCATTGCCGACAAGACGTTGATCCCGCGAGCTGCGATAAGAACAGTTGGCAGATCAAGGCGGTCACGTTGATCGGTTCTCCGGTTGGCGAAGACACTTTCCTGGACGTCCAAAAGGTTCAAGGCTTTGGTGGCAAGGTCGCGCACTACGACAGCTCGGGCAATTTGATTACCTGCGACGGGACGACCTTCCCGTGCGGCGAGGAGATTATCTCCAAGCCAACGCACATCGTGTTCCGTCATACCTCGGTGCTGTCGATTACGAACCCGTCGACCAATTGGAATGCCGACGGCGGCGGTACACCGGACAACATCCGAACCGCGTTCAGCGTCACGCCCGACCGACGTTGGTGCGGCGGCACGTTTACGACGGCTTGGTCGGACGATACGTTTGGATACTGCGCAGCGGCTGAGCGCGGCACAACGTGCGACGACTGTGAGACCTTCACCGGAGCAAACCTGTGCGGCAATCCATTCCCCGATGAGGCCGTTTGGTTGCCGTGGGAATCGATCGACTGTCCCGAGGAGGCTACGAAGACGCGCGTTATTGACGCTCCGTTGGAAAGGTGGACGCGCGGCGAGATTACGCTGCCTCTCAACACCAACATTTCGGTTACGGTCACACCGGAATATTTCGGGTTGCTTTCTTGGAGCCAGGACATCACCGGTACATACGTGGACGGCGCGTTCTGCCTCGAGGGCGGTCCTGGCGTGTCCTGCAAGGGCGGGCTCCTGGACGGCCGGTCATACTTCCTGGTGGACGAGGGAATCGCGACCTACTTCGCCGATTACGACCTCGACGGCAACATTGCTCAGTGGTTCAAGGTGGCTTGGGGACGCGAAGTACCGGCCAGCTTTTTGAAGATCGTTCCTTCCCTTCAGCCGACCGCCAACGAACTGCTGTTAGGCGACGTGGCCACGCTTCGTCGGCGAACGTCTGACTTGTCGGTGGTCAACTACAACGGGAACAAGCGATTCATCATCGCACAGTCCGTCCGAACGGAAGATCCCTCCATCGAAGGCTTGGGCAACTCCCCTTGTGGCGCGTCGGCGAACGACGACAACCGCGTGTTCGCGTGCAACTTCCCAGACGCCGCGACCGAAACCAAGGGATATTCCTATCGCTGGATGTGGTGGGATCCGATTCTCGGCGCCGTCGTCGACGAGAACGGGAACCCGTCGTCCGACGCGAAAGCCAACTTGAATGTCTTCGGGTTCGCCAACAACGGCCCGATGCCCTCCATTTACGCCGAAGGTACGGTCGGCTGGGCCTACGACTACTTCGAGATCCCGCGCGTCGATCGTATCGATCGGTTCTTCTGCTACGGTACGAAGGACACGACGGCTTGCCGCGTTCCAGAAAGTCTGACATTCGACAACGCTACCGGCCGCGATCTTCGGTGCGTACAGGTTGAGTTTCCCGCCGAACCTGACATCATCTTTCGATCGGATTTCGAGTTCAAAAACACGTCGGAATGGACCGATGAACAAGACCAATAAGGAAGCAAATCATGTGCAACAACAAATCCAAATGGCTGCCCAATCCCGACGTTGAGCGAGCCCTGGTAGACCAGGTACGCTTTCTCCGCGCGACCAAGGAGAACCAGTCGTCTCAATTGCGACTGCTTCGGTCGGAGAACGAGGATCTGCAACAGAAGCTGGCTGACGAGCGGAGAACCAGTGATCACCTTCGCAGGCAGCTCATAAACGCATCTGGCTACCAGATCAACAGCGTTCGGGCCGCGAATGAGAAGCTGCTACGCAAATTGGAGGCCGAGGAAGCGGCGCATAAGGAGACGCGCGAGTACCTTGAAGCACTTCGAAGTGAATACGGCAGCCACGTCGCCGCTAACCAGCGCTCGCTCGAAAGTGCTTTGGAAGGCAATAGCATCCTGGCGCGCCAACTGAAGGGCGTGAAGGAAGCGCGTAAGCGCCTTTGTGGACGCTACGCGGAAATCTTCAACGCGTACACCGAAAAGTCTGACGCGCTGACCGCCTGCCAACGGAAGTTGAAGCAGATGGAAGACCGGTATGAGCTGATGAAGGACGGGTACAAAGCGCGCGGCCAGAGGGTTGGCGATCTATCCCGCCAGCTGAGTTCTCTCCGGAAGCAGTACAACAAGGTTATCGACGCGTACCCGAAGAAGTATGCGGAATTTCAATCGCTGAAGGAACAGGTCAGCACCCTCAAAAGACGCATCTGCGAATTCATGGGTGTTCCGCCCGAAGAATTTCCAACCGGAAAGGAGTCCGAACATGGCCCGCCCGCGCTCGGGTGATTCCCGAAAGACAAAGAAACCCGACTCTCGCCAACAATGTATCGAGCGAATCCGGGAGGCGAACCCCGACAAGACACACATGATACTGTACATGAGTGGTGCCTTCGAGCCGTGTACCGGCAACGCGAAGAAGGAGAAGTAGGTGATGCCAAACTACCAAGACGCGCAGTTTACGACCGAGAATCTTACGGACGCACAGCGTTGCGCCGTTCGAGCCGCGCGGATTGAGAACGCGGAGGAGCGTAACGCGGCGCTTCTCGGGTGTGAGAAGCACGAGCGCTGCAACAACATGCGTCAGTTTATCCGTTCGGTCGTTGAGGCGTCCGGGTGCGCGCAATCGAACAAGGAGGAAGCATGATGCACCAACGCAAAAATAGGGAGGTCTCTGACTCGAATATGATCAACCAGCTTGTCGATATCGACCTCGACGGCTTTCTCTACGAGCTGCGCGCACAACCCGCGACAACGGCGCCAACCGTCACGATGTACAATAACCAGGCGCGTACAATCAAAGCACAGCGCAGCGAGATCGAAGCGTTGGAACAGACAACCGAGTTGCTAAGAGACGACGCCGAATCGATGAGGAAGTTTATCACGTATCTACAGAACGCGCTCCGTCGCTGCGAACACAGCAAATAGCGGCGCGACGGGACACAAAAAGGCCCCGGACTTTGGGAGAATATCCCTCGGTCCGGGGCCTTTTTTCGTTTATGCCAGTTTGAGTCCGACGTGTAGGAGTCGAATGTCGCTGGTTGATGTGTCGGCTGCGTCCGCCGAAATGCGCCGCACGTTCAAGGTGACGCCGATATCGTTCGCGCCGAAGGTAATTGGGTTGGCCGACGAATCAAACCCGCCGACCGTGCTCGCTGTTCCCGGCTCGTTGACGGTTTGGGCATAGGCCGTTACCGAGAATGATCCCGGCGTATCCCCGATCGCGAACGGGATGATCCGGATCGACATGCGAAACGCGCCACCGGTCGTCGTGGAATAATACGATGCAAGCCCGTACGCGTTCTGTCCCTGCCACGACGCGGGCAACCCTGTGGTCCAGTAGCTATTCTGGTTGCTCGAGTTCGGCTGTGACAGGTAGACGACTTGGCCTGTGACCAGGCTGACCGTCCCATTCCACACGCGCGTGTTTGGTTGGAAGTGGATCTCCTGCGGCTGGATTGGCACGGCGGCGATGGAGTCG
>Ga0316192_10000355_pt1 | contig 33057 bp, 31 predicted proteins | sample MerIslwburrow_MG_FD_204931 | JGI IMG/M metagenome (GOLD analysis project Ga0316192, IMG submission 204931) | Coastal sediment microbial communities from Maine, United States - Merrow Island worm burrow | ecosystem: Environmental > Aquatic > Marine > Coastal > Sediment | place: USA: Maine...
CGCGTGGCTCCAGACCACTTCCGCACCGGCCGGCAGGGGCGCGGTCGATGTGGCGCCGGACGCCGGGGTCGCCACCACGATCGCCGAAATGATCAGAACGGCGCCCATCAATCTCGAAGTCGCTCCAACTGTTTGCATCGGTCTCCTCCAGTGTTGCAGGACCGCACCGAGACCCGAGAAAACCGAAATCCCAACACGGTGTGTTCAGCCCTATTCTATCGTTTCTTTGCCAGTCGTGGCGCCGGCGAACTCGAGGCCCTTGCCGTCAGGTTCGTCCAAGGCGGTGGTCTTCTCACACTGGCGCCACCGGGCCCGCTACAGCTGCCGGGTCTGCCACTACGAGCTCGGGTTCGAGCTTCAGGCCAACGCCACGCCGATCACCGAGGAGGACAACCGAAACGGTGAGTTCTGCGGCGCCTGCCATCTGACGGTGGCCTTCCCCCTCGACGACTGCGTGCGCTGCCACCCGGGTATGAAAGAGCGCTGAGCCAAGGGCTTCCAACGCGATCAAAAATGACCGTCGCTCGAGCCTCCGGTCGACCGTTCTCGGATCAGTCCGGAACGCTGCGACGATTCGGCGAGGCCGGGTCCGCGCGTTTCATCAGCTCGTTGTGGCGGGCGTCCGGGCCCAGCATCTCGAGCAGGGTCTTCATCGAGCCGTAGGCCGCGGGCCCGTGATCCTCACCGTGGCAGGTCAGATAGCAGGCCCCCGAGCCGGGACCGTCCGAGACGAACTCGAGACGGCCGGTGCTGATCGAGGGTGAGACTCCGGCAAGGATGGTCTCCTCGCCGAACCGGATCAGAGCCCGATTGCCCACCGAACCGTGCGCGTTGTGACAGGTTGCGCACGAGGCCCGCTCCGTGCCGATGTGCTCGCCGTGCGCTGGGAAGGGCGACTCGTTGAGCAGCCGATCACGGTCGTGGCAGCGGTAGCACATGGCATAAACCGTCGGAGACTCGTTGGAACCGTCAGTCGTGATGTAGTTGGCTCGAAGGAGGTACGGCACGGCCGATCCGTGCGGGCCCCGCGGTCCGCCCTCGTTTGCGTTGCCGTGACAGTCGGTGCAGTTGATCTCGCGGCCGGCGAGGGATGGGATCACCGATGGTGATGTCTCGACCGTCGGCGCGTGAACCGGGTGAAAGGACCGGTTCTCGGGGGTCAGGAGCCGGCTGATGTCGAGCAGGTCGAAGGTGCTCGCTCCCCGGTTCCCGTGGCAGCTCTCGCAGAGCTCGTACTCGAATCGGGTGGCATCCCTCGGCGACAGTCGCGGCTGCCCGGTCGGGACGTCGGTGACGGGCTCCTGCACGCTTCCCCGGTGAGGGGCGTGGCAGGAGGTGCAGACGACGGCGCTGGGATCCCGGCGGGAAAACGCCTGGTCCGAAACCGGATGAGCCGATGGGAGGTCGACGACGACATCCATGCGGATCGGTCGGGCGGCGCCCGCAACGAGGCCGCGGGCGATCATGGACTGGAGGCGACCCGGAGAACCGTGGCACGCGAAGCAGCTCTCCTTCTGTGCTGTCGGCAGCATGGGCGATCCGGATCGGCCGTGCCCCTCATGGCACGAACGGCAGCCGCCCGTGTTCAGGCTCGTGTCGAAATGAGGATCGGGGGTGACCGCGAGAGCGGTGACCGCCATTCCGAGAGCAACCCCGGGCAACCAGTGCTTCAGCGCAATTCGTGACATGTCAGACAGACCTCGTCAAATGAGGGTTTCACCCAGAAATGAGGCACCTCTCCGGGCTGATAGTAGACGTCGGAGTGGGGGTCGTGGCAGGTGGTGCACTGCATTTTGCCGGTGGCGTCGAGCCGAACGTCGGGGTCCGCTTCGATGATCGATCGCGCCCGCAGACCCATGTCGCGTCCGGTGTCGTCCGCCAGGTTCTCGGGCACGACAAACGAGACCGGGTGGCTGCCGCTGAGATCGGTGCCGATGTATCCCGGGCGGCCCGGATTGAGCCGTTGGGCGCCGGCCATGAGGATGGGCGACTTCTCACCGGCGACGTCGCCCAGGGCCACCGTTCCGTCGTGACACGAGAGACACAGGCGGGACGCGCCGTCCGGTTGCGGCGAGAGGATCCGGCCACCGCGACCCGAGGCCATCTCCGGGGTTCGATACTGGGCCACCGTGGAGAGCCGGTGACCCCACAGCGGTTGCGGCGCCGTCGGGTTGTGCGGGATGTGACAGAACTTGCAGACCTCGGTCTCGGTCAGGGACCGTATCTCGCCGGGGCCGGTGGCCGAGAGGTTGTGCACCGTATCGGCGACGCTCCCTTGTTGCGCCGGAACCGGTCCGGCGGCCAGGAAAGAGAGAACAACGAACGCAGCTGGAGTCCAAGAACCCTTCATTTCTCAGCGCCCTTCACCATCGGAGACCGTGTCGGCGTCGATCACCCGGAAATACTGGATCCGTCGGTTGAGCGAGTCGGCCACCGCCACCCTGCCGTCGGGATGGACCGCGATTCCGGCGGGGAAACTGAGCTCGCCGTCAGCCTGACCCGGACCTCCGAGCTCCATCAGAAAAACCCCACTCGCGTCAAACAGCGCGATGAGGTCGAGGTGGGCGTCCGAGACCCACAGGCGACCCTGGGAGTCGAAGGCCAGGCCCTTGATCCGCGGAGTCTCGCCCGCGGCGTCGCCGAGCGCGCCGAAGGAGGCGGAAACCTGCCCGGTCGCGGCGTCGATCTCCTGGATCCGGAAATTGAGAGTGTCGCCGACCCAGAGGGCGCCGCCGGCGGACGTGATGGCCGTGGGGAAGTTGAACTCGCCGTCGGCGGTCCCTCGCGTGCCCAGCATCCGCCGCGAGCCGTCCGGGGAGAGCATGACGATGCGGTGGGCTGCGGTCTCGACCACGGCCACCTCGCCGGCAACGCAGGCGACTCCGGTGGGCCGCTCGAGATCCTCCGCGAGCCAGCGCACGAGGGCGAGCTTGTCGCTCAGGAGGCCGACACGGCCACCGCGGCTGTCGGCGACGACGACTCCGTCGAAACAGGCAGCGACACCGGTGGGACCATCGAGAAGACCGGGCCGGGTCTTGATGACCTTGCCTTTGCCGGTGAGCTTGAGGACCGTCCCGGCGGCGGGGTCGCTGACCAGAAGATCGTCGCCGGACCACGCGACGCCGTAGGGGCGCTCGAAGATCGGCGCCGGGGTCTGGCCGGCCAGCCGCTTGAAAAATGCCGACCGCCCGAGATCGCGGATGGTTGCCACCGTCCCGTCGAATCGAACTCTGGGCTCGTCCGGCGGCCAGGCGGGCGCTGAATCGGCATCCACCTTCCCGGCGGGCCGCCCGCTCGAGCATGCGAGCAAGCACGCCAGGCCGGCGCCCAGGATGAGCGAGCGGTGAATCACCGGATCACCCCGCGCCGTTGCGGGCCGGTCACGATGGGCAGCCAACCGCCGAATCCCCGTCTCACGGACCAAAAGATACCGCGGTTGCGCCGGACAATTCCGTCATCGGGGTACTCGGTGTACTGGAAGGCCTCGCCGCGGATCCACAGCTTCCCCATCTGGAACTCGAGGGTCGCCTGGATCCGGTCGCTGTCGACATCCGGCGACAGTGCGAGCCGGCGAAAGTCCTCGCGGTAGTTTCCGGTGAGTCGCAGCGACCGCCACGGGTTCCAGCTCAGAGCCGCGCCATAGTAGGTCAGCTCCTGGTCCGCCGCCCGGAAATCGTCGAACTCGGTGGCGCCGCCGTTGAGCATCAGCGAGAACCGACGCCACTGCAGCTGGAAGTTCGCGAGCAGATCTTCGGCACGGAGCTGGGTGTCGTCGATGAGGCTGTCCGCCATGCGTATCCGCCACTCGGCCCAGGCGCTGACGTTGCCGCCGGCCCAGCCGTGGATGAGAGAAAACCGCGCCCCTCCGCCGTCCTGGGTGCCGGCGGCGGCAAAGCCGATGCCGAGATCGGGCAGGTTGGGCTCGCCGTCGCCGACGCTGCGGATTTCGTTGCGGTCGGCGCTGATGACGAGTTCCTTGCGCAGCCCCTCCTGGCGCCCGTGACCGACGATCATGGCCGCCGACCCGGACCAGAAGGGCTGGGTCGCCGACTCGTCGGCGACGGAGAATCGGCTCTGACCGTAGGCCCCCTGCCCCGAGAACGACATGTCCCAGGCTCGGGCGTTCCAGGTCCAGGTCGCTGCCAAGCCACCCTGGAGAACCGTGATGTTGCGGTCACCGACGTCGCGCCAGGTGAGGCTGGCGAAGGGAGAGAGCTCCCATCCTGACCCAATACGCCTTTGATAGCGGCCGTCGAACTGGTGGTCGAAGGCGCTCGCGCCGCTGCCGGCCGAGGCGTAGCCGAAGCCGTAGCCGATGTTCAGTACGTCCCCTTCCCGATTGTTCCGGATGAATCTGTTGCGCAGTCGCGCGGTGTCGGACTCCACCGGGTCGAGGGACTCGTACTCGGTCCGGCGTCGGATGCCGACAGCGAAGAGATCCCAACGCCACTTGGGCGCGATGGGTCCGTGCTCGTCCCAGGTGAGGGTCGTGGTGTCGAAGGCGTAGGCGACCCGTGAGTATTCGCGCATGTCGTGGACCACTCGGACGTGGTGCTGGATCTTCTTGCTTGAACGCGACCAGTCGACAAAAGCCCGGTCCATGCGATCCGAGCCCCGCTCGTCTCCGAGGAAACGCAGCTCGGTGGAGTCGAATCCGAGGAGCAGACCGCGGAGAAAGCTGCGGCGGATCCGCAGTCGTCCACCGTACGAGTCCGACACATCCGGAAAGCCGCCGAGCAGGGTGATGGGGTCATCGGTCGCCAGATCGGTGTAGCTGTATTGGGCGCGGCCGTAGTAGAGACGAATGGGGACGGCGCCGCGGTCAAAGAGTCCGAGGTCAAAGCGGCCGCCGAAGCGGTAGTTGTCCGTGGCCCCGCCCTCGGGGAACCGGGTGTACCAGGTGTCGAGACCGATCCGGAAACGTGCCACCGCAGGGTGAGCGATGAAGCCGTTGAGGCCGAGCCCGAGGAAGAGTGATTGGGTCTCATACCTCGAGATGGACTCATCGGCGAGGAGGTTGTCGGTCGACCGGCCCTCGACCCCGACGATGCCGTCCCAGCTCCAGCGGCCGTACTGTTGGGATTCGGCGATGGCAGAGGTCATCATCAGCCCGGCAAAGATCAGGGGCAGGGCGAGGCGTCTGATCGGGGCCTTTCTCACTCCATCTCCGTGGCCAGATCCGGGTCGAGAATTACCACCGGGTGCGCCCGGCGAAGCGGCTCGAACCAAGCGTCCTCGGCGACCTCGAGCTTCTCCGTCTCGAGCCTCTCACGGAGCATGGGCTCGACCTCGGACCACTCCATGGGCCTCGCCTGCCGCCGGCCGAGCACCTTCGCTAGGTGGTAGCCCTCGCCCGATCGCACCGGGCCGACCACCACGCCGATCTCCGCCGCCCACACCGCGTCCTCGAGCTCCGCCACCAGGCGGCCGCGGTGGACCCATCCCAGATCGCCGCCCTTGATGCGGTACATGTCCTGGGAGAACCCGGACGCGAGGTTTTGAAAGTTCTCACCCTCCCGGGCCCTGGCCGCGAGTTCGGCCGCCTGCCGCTCGACCCCGGCGGTCTCGGCCGCGTCGGCGTCGGGCCGGACCATGAGCAGGATGTGCAGGACGTGTGAGCTCTCCGGCATCCGCCACTGATCGGGCGCGGCGTCGAAGGCCGCCCGGACCTCGTCGTCGTCGACCTCGGCCGGTCGCAGGACGAACTCATCGTAGGCGCGTTGCGCGAGCAGGGTCTCGGCGATGGCGCGGGCGTGGTCCTCGCGGGTCATTCCGATCGAGGCCAGCGCCTCGTCATAGGCCGCGGTCCCGAGCCTGGCCTCGATCCCGGCCCGCGACGCCTCTGCCTCGGCGAGAGGCGGCTCGAGGTCACGGTCGAGGGCGCCGGCCAGGTTGAGCTCGCGTCGGATGAGTTCGTCGATCTTCACCCGCTCGAGCTCACGCCGCCGCTCTCCCGTGATTTGGCCGTGGTGGTAGGAGGCGTTGAGCGCCTGGCTGATCGCGTCATCCAGCATGGCCCGCGAGATCGTCCGTTCGCCGACCCTCGCTGCCGGGTCCGAGGCCGTTAACTCGGGATGCTCGGACACCCCTGGAGCCGGCGCGACGCCCATGATCACCAGTGCGGCCAGGATGGCGGGCGTGACGGGCACGGCGGCTCCTCCAAAACGGGCGGGAGCCTGATCGCTCCCGCCCGACCATACCAGATGAGACGATATCTTTCTTATCCTACTTGATGTGGCAGGTGGTGCAAAGCGCGCTGTTGGTGTTTGGCGTCACCAGGAACGGGGAGTTGGTGTCGTTGTGCGGGTCGTGGCACGAGCCGCACTGGACCATGCCGCCGTTGAGAAGTGCTTGCACCGCAGGGCTGCCTGCCGGGTCGACAAGACCGCCGTCGGCGTTGGCCAGGGCGGTGTCATAGGTGAAATTGACGGGATGGTCGTCGGTGAGGTCGGTGCCGACGTTGGGTGTCCCGGTCATGAAACCGGCGGCGTTGACGTTGCTGCCGTTGGAGGAGATGGTGATCGTACCCACCTCGTTGGGCGGGTTGTAGAGCGAGTGCACCGCGACCGAACCGTCGTGGCAGGACATGCACAGGTTCGACGGTGCGGCGGTTCCGACGGTGGCGCCGCCGATCTCAGCCGGGACCGCGTTCAGGGTTGTACTGCTGTAGACACCGTAGGTCGCCTGTGACGACAGGGTGTGGTTCCAGAGCGGGTCCTGGCCGTTGGACGCAGTCGCCTGGTGGGGGGTGTGACAGAAGACGCAGACCCGGCCCACGTTGGTGGTGGCGCCGGGGCCGCTCGAACTCAAGTCGTGGTCGGTTCCCACGACGGTCTGCGCCGAGGCCATCCCGGCCGTGGCAATGATCGCAGCTGCGATGATCAGTCCTCTTTTCATCTTGCCCTCCTGTGCTGTCTCGGCCGATGGGTGCGGCCGTCGCAGGATCATTATGCAACAGACGCGCCAGTTTGATCTCGAGCTTGCCGGTTCGCAAACGAATTTGTGCCCTGGGTCATGTTTTCCGGCGAGAACGAAACCATGGCGGTCATCCCCCGGAGTCCAATCGCGAGGTGGACGGTCGCGTTGGCAGCGGAGACGCGAGGTCATGGGCGACAATCGAGCCCGGGGTCAGGTTTCGCGGGGCCGCGATGAGGGAAAGTCCGCACCCCTCGTCGAGCGGTGTGGACTATTCCCCGGTGGCGAAGCCGGCACACCCAACTTCAAGTCTCGATGAGAACTGCAGGCTAGGAGCGTGTAGTGAATAGAATTGGCGGCGCCTTTCGGGTGTCGTTTGGCCCGTTTTTTGGCGTATTCTTGGCCCATACAACCAGTATGAACCTGCGAATCCGACGAAAAACGGACTCAAACGACCCTCCGAAATCCATCCACCATCTATCCACTACACGCTCCTAGGGCAGGAATCGGAAGAGCTGGACCCGCCGGTTGAGCTGGTCGACCACCGCGAAGTCCGACCCGCGGACCGCGATCCCGGCGGCGATCTGGAATTGGCCGGGGCCGTGTCCGCCCGATCCGACAAAGGTCAGGAGGCGGAAGTCGATGTCGAAGATCTGGATGTTGCTGAAGGCGGCGTCGGTGACCATGATCAGCCCGTCGGCGGTGACGGCCACGTCCTTGGGACGGACAAAGCGGCCGAAGCCGACCCCGAGATCGCCGAAGGAGTCGAGGAACTCACCCTCGTCGCTCAAGAGCTGGACCCGCGAGTTGAGCTGGTCGACGACGAGGAGATTCCCCTCGGGATCGAAAACCAACGCGGTTGGGTAGTTGAACTCACCCTCGCCCTCGCCGCGCCGGCCGAAGGCGAAGGAGCGCGCACCGGTGGCCAGGTCGAAGACGACGATCTCGTGCGCCTTGGAGTCGGCAACGTAGAGCGACTTCCCGTCCGGGTGGACGGCAGCATCGGTGGGGTTGTTCAGCCCGCCGCCGCGGCCGAAGACGCCCACCACCTTTCCGTCCCCGTCAAAGGCGACGATCTCCTGGTTGGCGCTCGAGGCGACGAAGATGCGCCCGTCGGGGCCGACCTCGACACCCAGGGGAATTCCGAGCCGGGTCGGGCCGGTGGTGCCGAAGACATCCATTCGCCGGCCCTCGCGGTCGAAGCGCAGCAGAGCCTGGAGCTCGGTGTCGGTGACCAGGATCCGACCCTCTCCGTCGATGGCGACCCCGAAGGGCTTTCTCAGGTAGTCGTACGGATTCTGGGGTCCGGCGCCGGTGAGGGCCTTGGCGAGCTTGGACTCGGCCTCGACGTCGGCCCGACGGTAGAGGATGTCCATCAGCTGGATCCGCGCCTCGTCCGGCGGCGGCGGCCAGACGTACTCGGCGTAGGGGTTCTCCGCATGTTGCTGCTTCTGCTTCTGGTTCTTTTTCTTCTTCGCCTCGGCGTCGGCGGCCGGGAAACCGAGCGCGAGCACGACCGCGAGGGCCGTGAGGATGGTCTTGCGGATCATCTCATCGTCTCCTTAACCGTCATTTCTCGTGGCACGCACCGCACAGCTCGAAGGGCGAACCGGCGTTGTTCGTGAAGAGATGGCGGGACTTGCCCTTGTGCGGATCGTGGCAACTGAGGCAGGTCAGCTCGCCCGCGAAGTCCACGTCGATCCGGCCGCGCTCCTCTTTCGTCGGCGCACCGAGCACCCGGTGGTCCCGCATGGGGTGGCCGTGCTCGCCGTCGGCCGACAGGGTGAGGGTGGCGGCGCCGGCGGCCGTCGCGGCGGTGACCTCGAAACCCTCGAGCCAGGTCACCGTCGAACCGTCGGCGGGGATCTCCACCCGAGCCGAGTCGTGGCATCCGAGGCAGAGCTCGCTGCCGGTGACGCGCAGCAGCTTGGCGTTGGCGCCGCCGTGAGGTTCGTGGCAGGCTCGGCAGCCGAGCAGAGTGATGACGCTGTGCGCGAACTCGTCGGGCCCGGCGGCCTGGTCTTCGTGGCAGGTGGTGCACACCCCGCCCGCCGGGGCCTTGACCAGCCGGGTCTGGGCCGACGCGTGGGGGTTGTGGCAGTCGACGCAGCGAATCATGTTCATGGCGTCGTGCGGGACGGCCGCTGCCGTTGCGGCCTCGCCGATGTCGTCGTGGCAGGCAAGGCAGAGTTCGGACTCGCCATTGGCCACGAGCTTGTTGAATGCGCCCTCGTGACAGGTGTCGCAGCCTTCTTCTATGGCGGCGTGGACATTGCGTGCGAGCAGCTTTTCGTTCCCGTCGCCGTGCGGCGAGTGGCAGCCGGTGCAGTCAAGGCCGTCCATGGCGGCGCCGAGATGGGCTGTGCCGAGGTCCTCGTCCCCGGCGTCGTGGCACGTCAGGCACAGCGCCGGCGATGTCGCGATCAGCAGGTTCGACTGCTCCGATGCGTGGGGAAGGTGGCAGTTGGCGCAGTCTTCGGCGGCGGGAGCGTGCCCCGTGTCGGCGGTTGCGCCCGCCAGCACGTCTGTGTGGCACTCGCCGCACAGCTCCGGTCCGCGGGCGGTCAGGAGGGCGGCGTTGGGGCTCATGTGGGGATCATGGCACGACAGGCACCCGGCCCTGGTCCGCGTCCCCGCGAGGGCGGCGTGGACCGAGCCGTGCTCCCCGGCGGCGTCTCGAAAGTCGCCGTGGCAAGCGATGCAGATCTTCTCGCCGCGGACCCGCAGCCGGATCCGGCCAGCAAAGGGCGCGCGGTGGCAGCTGTCGCAGGCACCGTCGGCAAAGGGCGCGTGCCGGAACGATCCGACGAGGAGCTTGGCGTTGTCGCCGCCGTGCGGAAGATGGCACGAGGTGCAGTCGACCATCCCGGTGATCTGACCCCGGTGAATCTCGGCCAGGTCGACGGGGTCGTGGCAGGCGGCGCAGGTCTCGGTACGTGGGACCTTCAACAGGGCCTCGTATTCGCCGGCGTGCGGGGTGTGACATGTGAGGCACGAGTCGGTGACGGGAGCGTGAGGCGCTTCAAGCTCGCCGTAGGCCGCTGCTTCGAGACGATCGTGGCACATGGCGCAGAGATCGGGCTCGGGGAGGAGCAGCGTGACCGTGGTTCCCTCGTCTTCGATCGACAGGGCGTGGCAGGCGGTGCAGTTGTCCTCGACCGCTGGGTGGATCACGGCTGCCCCGCGGAGCAGCTTGCCGTGGCAGGTCGAGCACGAGGTCGAATCGAGGCTGACCAACCGGGGGTGGTCGGCCGCGGAGACAAGGACGCATCCCAGGACCATGAGCGCCGCCGCCATCGCGAGTGATTCCCCAGATCGGTGGGCGTTGTGCGGGATTCTCCCCATCTTACCTCCTGAATGGGCAGCCGCGCCACGGTCACGGCCGCGGGCGGTCGGTCACGATTATACGAAGTTGACGGTCGTTGGCGCGAATGTGGAAATCGCCGAGCTGCGCTCAGTTCCTTCGAGCGTCTTTCTTTCGCCGTTCGGGGTTCGCATCGGTCCAGAGTTCGCGGTCGCGTCGAAATCGTTGCGGCTCGCGCTCTTTGCAGTCTTCGACTAGAGAATTGATACGGTTCTTGAACTCCGCGGAGGTGCCACCGCTGGGTACGAAGTCCGCTTCTCTGCAGGGCAGGTCGCAGCCGCAGGATTCGAAATGCTCGAGCTCGCCGGTACAGACGAAGGGGATGACTCGCGGTCCGTCGAGGCAGCGGTCGATCAACGTCCGCCAGCAGGCGTGGCACCGCTCCAGATAGAAGACCGCGGCGTCCGGCGGGTCCTGGACGAGGGCTCGTTCCGCGTCCGTGAAGCTCGAGGCCCGTTCGATCACCACGTCGGGCGGCGACAGCCGCTCGACGACCCACGCCAGGAGCTTCGACCTGTCGACGACGAGAATTCGAGTCATCCTGTCCTTTTCCCCGTAGCACAGGACTGCAAATGTTATGCCCGCTCAACTCACGACTCGATGCCGAACTTTTTGAGCCGGTAGCGGAGCTGGTCCCGGCTGACACCGAGGAGCTCCGCGGCTCGGGTTTGATTGTTGGCGGCGGCGTCCATCGCTCGCCTGACCATTTCCTGTTCGACCTTCTCGAGGGGCACGATCCCCGGCGGAACGCCTGCAGGTTGCGCCGGGGCGGATTGCTGCGGTGTTTCTGAAATCGAATGGACGCGGTCGAGAACCAGTGAACGGGCTTCGATGTAATGACCCCGCTCGAGGATGACCGAGCGTTCGACGACGTTGCGGAGCTCGCGCACATTTCCCGGCCAGCCGTAGCTGATGAGGACGTTCTCGGCCTCGCGAGTGAAACCCTTGAATGATCGGCCGACCTTCTTTTCGAGCTGGTCGAGGAAGACGCGGGCCAGGGGAAGGATGTCGTCGCGGCGATCGCGCAGGGCGGGGATCTCGATGGGAAAGACGCTGAGACGGTAGTAGAGATCGTCCCGGAACTGCTTGTCGGCGAGCATCTGGCCCAGATCCCGGTTGGTCGCCGCAATGACCCGCACATCGACCTGGATCTGCCGCGATCCGCCGACGCGACGGAAGTTCCGGTCCTCGAGCAGGTGCAGCAGCTTGGCCTGGAGGTCGAACTTGATCTCACCGACCTCATCGAGCAGAATGGTCCCGCCGTCGGCGAGCTCGAATGAGCCCTTACGGCTGATCTTGGCGTCGGTGAAGGCACCTTTCTCGTGGCCGAAGAGTTCACTCTCCATGAGGTGGTCGGGGATGGCGGCGCAGTTGACCTCGAGAAAGGGCGCGTCGCTGCGCATCGAGACATCGTGAACATGGCGCGCGATGACGTTCTTGCCCGAGCCGCTCTCGCCGAGCAGCAGCAGGGTGTCCACCTTCGATCTCGCGACGTCCTCGGCGATGGCGACGATCCGTCTGAAACTCTCGGAGTGGGCGATGAGGTTGAAGTCTCTCGCCTGCTCGCGGGTGCGCCGGGCGATTCCCGCGTCCCGTTTGGTCGACTGGACCTCGATGCTGCGGTTGACCTGTTCCACCAGGGCGCGATGATCGATGGGCTTGGTGAGAAAGTCGAGCGCGCCGATCTTCATCGCCCGCACGGCGTCCTCGACTTGGCCGACCGCGGTCATGACGAGGACCACCGATTCCTCGAGGGCCTCGCGGTGCCCTTCGTAGAAATCGAGACCGTGGCCGTCGGGCAGCCCCAGGTCCAGCAGGACGAGATCCGGCCGGTGGCTCTCGACGTGGAGCGAAGCCTCGGCGAGATTTTCCGCGGGGTGGACCTGGTGCCCCTCCTTCTCCAGCCGTTGCTGGAGGGACCAGCGGAGGAGCTGTTCGTCTTCAACGAGGAGAATCAGTGCCATGAGTCAGTTTCCCCTGGTTCCGGCCCGTTCGGTGACACGTCGATGGTTCCGTCATCCTCCTGGGGGAGGATCACAAAAAAGGTCGTGCCCCGTCCGACCTCCGACTCGACCTCGATCCGACCATCGTGTTGATCGATCTGGCTGCGAACCACCGGCAGGCCGAGCCCGGTGCCGGAGAACTTGGTCGTAAAGAACGGTTCGAAGATCCTGTCCATGTGTTCGGCTGGAATCCCGGGTCCGTCGTCCTCGACCGAGATGATCAGGCCCGGGCCGTCGGGAAAGGTGGATGCGCGAACGATGATGTGTCCATCCGAGCCGATGGCGTCGGCGGCGTTGGCGACCAGATTTGTCATCACCTGACGCATCTGTTGCTGATCCAGGGAGAAGAGACCGACCGTGTTCGCGACTTCGACCGAAAGCCGGATGTTCTTCTTCGTCAGCGACGGTCGAATCAGGCCCACCGAATCTTCGATGAAACACCGCACATCGACGAAGTCGCGTTTCGGTGGAGTGGGGGTGGCGAAGCGGAGGAGGGCGTGGATCGTCTCGTTGACCCGATCGAGCTCGCTGATGACCTGTCCGAAGAGCTTCGTCTTCGCGTCCTCGTCGGCGTCGTCCCGCATGAGCTCCATGACGCCGCGAATCCCGGCCAACGGGTTCTTGATCTCGTGTGCGAGACCGGCCGCGAGCCGGCCGAGGGACGCCAAACGATGGGTGTGGTGGAGCTGATCGGTGAGCGTGTCTCGCTGTTCCCGTTGGCGTTGAAGAACGCCCGTCAGGGAGCGATAGAGCTCGGCGGCGACCGGATCGAGCAGGACTCCGGGCATCTGACCATCCGCGATAATCTGCGGGCCCGCAGAATCGTCTTCGATGCTTCTCAGGTGGGCGATGGATCGGCGGGTCCACTTTCGAATGCTGAAATTGAGGACCCCCACCACCAGCACCCACCCGGTGACCAGAAAGACCGCATTTCGCCCGAGGCGGTCGTGGGCGGCCGTGACCTCGGGGGTGAGGTCGAGGTCGATCGTCACCGCCCCGAGCAGCTCATCCCGAGGGTGACACTCGACGCAGGAACCCACCGAACGGATCTTGCTGATGCCGATCAGGGCGGTGATCTCTCCCCGCTTCTCGAAGTGGAACCGCTCCTCTCGGGAGTCCTCGATAAACGCTTCAACATCGGGGAACGGCTGGTCCGGATGTCCGATGAGGCTGCCGTCAGCGCCGAAAATCCGCAAATCGAGCAATGTGTGGGAGTCGGCGAACTCGATCAGATCGACCGGGATCGTGGCGCGGTCGGGAGCGCTCATGAGCGGGTGAAGCGAGTTGATCGCGTCGGCGACCATGATGCGGGCGCCCTCGCTGTGCGTGCTCAAGACCTCGGCGCGGATCAACCTGGTCATACCCCAGTAGAGCACCACAAAGGCCGCAAGGTGCACTGGGACGAGGATCAAGGCCGTTCGGCTGGCGATGATCGAACGAAAAAACGCGGTCACCCGCGTTTTTGACGTCGAAACGGCGGCGTCGGACCCACTCATCTCGAGTATCATACGCAGGCCTGAGCAATCCGGACAGTGATCCAAACGGTCATGTCGGGGTGCTTCCGGTGGACGTCGAGCATCAGTGCGGCACGGATCTGGGAGGGTGCGGTGCAATAAATTGGCGGCGCCATTCGGGTGTTGTTTGGCCCATTCTTCGGCGAATTCTCGGCCCATACCACCTCGCATGGGGAGTCGGTCTCTTCGCCGACCTCGCTATCTGTCGCCCCGAAGGCGCTGCGCGAAGTCCCACGACTGCGCTTCGATCCGCTCCTGATCGAGAGTGTTCAGCGTCCGATTACCCACGACCAGCTGACCGCGGACAAGCACGTGACGAACGTCGGAGGCGCGGGCCGCAAAGACGAGGTGGGACCACGGGTCGAAGGCCGGAACGGCGTGCGGGCTGTCGAGGGCGAGGCATACGACGTCGGCCTGTTTGCCCTCGGCGAGGGTGCCGATCTCGGCGTCGAGCCCAAGGACCCTCGCTCCGCCGATGGTGGCCATCTCGACCATGGACCGGGCGGGGAGAACCGTGGGATCGCCGGTCACACCCTTGTGCAGGAGGGCGGCGAGCTGCATATCGCGCAGCAGATCGAGGGTGTTGTTGGAGGCGGCGCCGTCGGTGCCGATGCCGAGCTTGACTCCAGCCTCGACCATGGCGGGAACCGGGGACACCCCGGAAGCCAGCTTGAGATTGGACACGGGGTTGTGGGCGACGCCAACCTCGAAATCCACGAGGATGTCGATATCCTCGGGCGAAACGTGGACGCAGTGGGCGGCGACGGTGCGATCGGAGAGCACCCCGAGATCGGCGAGGTAGGCCACCGGTGACCGGCCCTTTTCCTCGAGCAGCTTCTCAACCTCCCAACGAGTCTCGGAGAGGTGAATCTGCATGGTCACACCGAGATCCTCGGCGAGCTCGGCCTCCTTGACGAGATTGCCGGCGGACACGCTGTAGGGCGAGTGTGCGGCTACGGAGGGGGTGATCAAGGGGTGGTCACGGTACTCCTCGGCGAGCTCGCGCTGTTTCTCCATCATTTCCTCAGGGGTCCGACAGCGCGGGGTGGCGGAATCGATGAGCGATTCGGCGATGACGCCGCGCATTCCGGCTTCTGCCAGCACCGCTGCCACCTCGTTTCCGAAGAAGTACATGTCGGTGGTGGTGGTGACTCCGGCGAGGAGCTGCTCGGCCACCGCGAGTTCGGTGCCGAGGCGGACAGCTTCTCGGTTGATGTGGGTCTTCTCAGCGGGCCAGATGTGGTTTTCCAACCACTCCATCAACGGAAGGTCATCGGCCAGACCGCGGAGCAGGCTCATGGCCAGGTGCGAGTGGGTGTTGACGAATCCCGGCAGGATCAGGCACCCGCCCGCGTTGACAACCTCGCCGGTGGGGGCGATCTCGAGCAGATCTTCGGCCAGACCGACGGCGGCGATCTTCCCGTCCGCCACCGCGACGGCGCCATCGGGGATGGGTTCGCTATCGGGCTCCATGGTCAGGACGGTGCCGCCGACGACGAGAGTGTCCCAGTTTGTTGTATCCATATAATCCTCCAGACCCGAGCCCAGGGGCTCGGGTCTGGAGGATTGTAGCTAATCGGGCTCAGCGCTGCGTCGATTTATGATTCTTCGCCCTCTTTCAACCGGCGGAGACGACGGCGTTCCTGTTTCTTGGGCGCCCCCATGCCGCGGCTGCGGCGCGGCGGCATGGACAGTCGCTGCATCTTTCTGAGCTCGATCTCCTCCGCGGTCGGTGGCGGCGTGTGATCAATGTAGAGCTCACGAGCGCGAGCCTTGGGAACGTTGGTGTTCTCGAGCTCGACCACTTCAATTGTCCGTTTGCGGCCGCCGGGCAGGGAGATCCTGATCGTGTCGCCGGGGCGCACTGCACGGTGCGGCTTGCCCGAATCCCCGTTGACCTCGACCCGGCCTATCTTGCAGGCTACCTGAGCCTGCGACCTGCTCTTGAATATGCAGGCCACATCGAGCCAAATGTCGAGGCGGACACTTTCCGAATCTCTCATGGGAAGAGTGTGGCAATCGGAGAGGGCCGGGTCAAGCATCTGGTTTGATGCAAAGGGTGAAGGTGTGCTTGCAACCCGACGCCCACTGCCGATCTGCCGCTGGGTGTTACCTTTGCCGGTTGGTGGTCGCTTCACCTCCGTGTTCATCCGAGCACGATCGGAGTTTCCGCGAGACAAACCCTACGATCAGTGCCGACGCCGCGGCACCGCCGGCGCCGATGCAGGCAAAGCACGAGGTGCACGCGCCTCCCGGACAGACGACGGCGGGAAGGTAGGGCGCGAGCCCCGCCGACACCCCCGCCACCCCGGCGACGATACTAAGCCGCCGGCTTGCCATAGTGGATCGCCCCGTGTTCGCAGACATCCTGGCACTGCCGGCACGGCATGCAGGAGAGCTGGTTGATGGTGGTCCGGTCCATGACGTCGATGGCCCAGGTCGGGCAGACCTGCGAGCAGTCGCCGCAATTGGTGCACGCATCCTGGTCGATTCGGACTCGGCGCCCTAAACTCGCTCCAAGGCGGTTCGAAAGGGCATCGAGCGCGCCGACCGGGCAGAGCAGGTTGCAGTAGGCCCGGCCGCCCTTGGCGAAGATCCCGAGGAAAAGCAGGAGTCCGAAATTGATCACGCCCTGGAACCTGAGGAAGTAGATGAGATCGCCCTCTGAGAACGGTGCGGCGAAGAGCCTCGGGACCGCGGCGAAGTTGCAGTAGTTGCAGCACAGGCTGCCGATCCCGATGGCCGGAGCAATGAGGTAGACCGCGAGGTAGGCGTATCGGAACGACGGCGCCGGGGTTGCCGAGAAATCGAGTTTGAATTTGTTCGGGATCAACCGACTCCCAAGCTCGAGGGGGGCGGCTACCGGGCACAGGTGGCTGCACCAGTAGCGGCCGAAGGCCAGGGTGGTGGCCAGGATGCCGACCACCAGTGCGACCCCCATGTAGGCGCGGACAAAGCCCATGAGGAACGCCGCCATGGTCATGCCCTCGCGCCAGGTGAAGAACATCCGCGGGCACCAGCGGCCGCAGAAGTTGACGTCCGCCGTGAGCTGCAGGACTGCCGCCAGCGGCGGAAGAAAGAGGATGATGCTCGCGATGAGGATCGGCGTTCGATAACGGGACCAGAAGGAGACGGTCGCGGAGGTTTCGATGTCAGTGCTCATGGTGACCATCCTCCCCGCCGCCGAAAATGACCGGGATCTTTAGAACCGGGTTGCCGGTCGCCGTGTCGATGAAGGTGACGTCACGCTTGCCTGGGTCCATGGGTTCCGTGGGCTGCATCACCACCCAGATGGTGAAGCGGTCTCTCGGCTGGAGACCGGTCAGGGTCTGGTCCTCGAAATGAGGGCGGTGTCGCAGTGCCAGATCGATGATGGGATCGGACCCGCGCACGATGAATGGGATCGGCTGTCCACCATCGACGGTGACTCGAGCATCACCCCGGTAGGGGGGCAGAATTGTGCCGGTGACAACCAGGGTGTAGCGCTCCCTGCCGCTCGGCAGGTGGACGGGGTGGAGGGCGCGTCCTCCCTTGATGGAGACCATGCCCATGGCATGGGCGGAATCTCCGTGGCGGTACCAGGCGGCAGCGACCGAGAGGATGGCTGCAAACAAGAAGACGAGGAGCTTTTTCATCAGTGCACTCCGTTCCCTTCAGAACTTGACGGCGAAGCGGGCGAGGAAGAATCTCGGTGCGGCCGGGGAGTAGCGAAGACCGCCGTAGAGGTCCTTCTGCGCCTCGACCGCATAGCGTTGGTCGAAGAGGTTTTGTACGATCAGCGCGACCTCGTAGCGGTGGTTCTGCCAGCCCACGGTCAGATCGGTCGCGAAATCGTAGCCCTCGTACATCTCGGTGTTGGCGTTGTCCATCCAATACTCGCCCCAGGTGTAGGCCGTGGCCCGTCCGTAGAACCCCGATCTATGGGTGTAGGCCGCGAAGAGCGAGTAGTAGTTCTTGGGGATGTAGGGCAGGGAATTGCCGCTGCGGTCGATGTTCTGTCCGAAGGCCGGCTCGGAAAACTCCTTGTAGGTGTAGTCCGAGTAGGTGTAGCTGCCGCCGAGGGAAAGACCGGCTGCGGGCATCCAGTTGAGCGCGAACTCGAGGCCCTTCTTCTCGGTTTCGCCGGCGTTGACGTACTCGGTCTCGCCGAAGGGCTGGATCACCTGGACCACCTCGTCGAAGACCGGGCTGTAGTAGATCGATGTTTCAAACGCCAGGTTCCTCCATCCCGCTTTGATCCCGATCTCGTAGTTCTGAACCTCTGTGAGCTCCAGATCCGGGTTGATGGAGAGCTCGTCGGAGGTTGGTGTCTGGGATCCGCTCGAAATGTTGCCGTAGAGGTGGATGGCATCGCTGGCGTTGAAGACGACTCCGATCCTGGGACTGAATGCGGTGTAGGTTTCCACCGTGTCGATGGGGCCTTCCCCGTCGACGTAGCTGCCGCTGCTCCAGTCGTAGTCGATCCACTCGTAACCCGACTGGTCGAAGGTGATCCGGTCGACACGGGCGCCCAGATCCACGATCCAGCGGGACCCGAAGCTCATGGATTCCTGGCCATAGATTCCGTACAGCGATGTTCCCCGCTCCAGACTGCGCATCAGATCGCCCGGTTCGTCCGACAGGGTCGAGAGGATCCGGCCGCTCGGGGTATTCAACGTGTCTTTGTAGGTGTAGGCCTTGGAGTCCTGGTTGTCGATGCGGACGGTGACGCCTCCGGTGAGCACCCCGAAGCCGTGATCGTAGTTCGCCTGCAGATCGATCCCGCCGACCAGGGTGTCGGCGTCGTTGATCCGCGCTGTGACGGGGTGGAAGTGCTTCCATGAATTGACGTAGAGCACCGGCATGAACTCGACCTTGCCGAATCGTTTGACAAGCTTCGAGCCGAAGAAGAGGATCTCCGAGTTTCTCGAGTTGTGCTTCCACGGTTCGGCGGTCCGTTCGACCTCGCCGGTCTCCAGATACGGGGTCCACTGGTCGATGCCGTCCCGCGGGGTGACGACCAGACGGCCCGGGAGCTGGAGGTCCGCATCGGTGTAGCTGATGAAGTTTTCCCACACCCAACCGTTGCCCAGGATCCACGATGGCTGGATGGTGAACTGGGTGGTGTCGAACTCGTTCCACTCACGCCAATCGTTCTTCGACTGGCGCCGGCTGAAGTTGACGTTGTAGAAGGTCGTGTCGGAGATGTCGCCGGTGCAGCCCGCCTGGAGGTTGAGGGCGCCGTAACTGCCTACATCCACCCTGGCGCTGCCGCCCTGACCGTCAAAGGGGCTTCTAGTGACGACGTTGATGGCGCCTCCCGTGGAATTGATGCCCCACAGCGTGGAGTTCGGACCTCGGACCACCTCGATCCGGTCCACCAGGTGGGTGTCGACAAAGTCGAGGCGAGTGAGGCTGTCGGGGTCGGTGATGGGAATCCCGTTGAGCAGGACCATCACCTCACGGATGGCGTAACGCGCCTTGAGACCCGCTCCGCGGATGATGAGGCGTGCATCGTAGCCCTGGCTCTTGGACTCGATGAGGACGCCCGGAGTCCCGACGATGGCCTCCTTGATGTTGGTCATGGGGGTCTTCTCGATGACATCGCTGCCGATGACGGAAACCGCCGCTGGGACCTGCTCGATCGTTCTTGCGGTTCGGGTCGCGGTGATGGTGATGGATTCCCTGAACTGGGCGGAGAGTGAGATGTCGTGCGAAATCTCGCCACCGGCGGAGAGATCGATCGTCGTCGAGAAGGCTTCGAATTCGGGGCTCTCGACTGAGAGAGTGTGGGTTCCCGCTTCGAGCCCGGTGAATGAGAATCTGCCCTCCGCCTGGCTGACGGTTCGAATCGGAGCCGCGAACTCCGCGCTGTCCAGGCGAAGACTGATGCCCGGCATTCCGTGCGCGGATGTCTCGGTGGTGCTGAGCACCCTGCCGGTGATGGAACCTGATCCTGTGGATTCGGCGGCGAACCCGCCTGTTAAAATCAGGACGAGATACATCATTGTCAAGCCGAGAATCGCGGCGCCGTGCCGGACTCCGTCGACCTTGTAGTCGGATTTCATTTGAGCTCCTCCCGTTTTGGACGCCCCAACAACCCGGGAGCAGATCGCCGGTCGCTCTCCGGTTGGTGACCCAACGGCGTGGCCGGGGTTCGAGACGAGTCCGCGAATCGGTCTGCGCTTCGGTTCGGCGAGGCCATGGCATCCTCCGCAGCCACTGACGGCGTTCGAAAATGACCACGGCTCCGCAGACCGCAAGAACCCAAGCCGCGTCTCATGCTTGGCATGCGTCCGTTGTGTTGTTTTTTTGGGAGATCTAGGAGGAGAGGGCTCTCGGCGGGTGTTCGTGCTCGTAAGGCAGCCGCCACGCCTGAGAATCGCCCGGGCTGGGGGTGGGTGACCACATCAGATAAGGGAAAAGTGATGAGCAGGATCGGGGGAACAAGCCCTCCCATGTGGTCGTGGCGCCCCGGTGCGCAGGATCAGAACACCCACAACCGCACCGCGCTTTGACGGACAATCCCTTGGAGCTGCAGCCGCAGCTCGTCGCGCCTTGACAGCTGCACGAGGAATCACAGCCACAGTCGTGGCAGCCGGACTGCGGCTGCGGCTGGGCGGCCATCAGGACCTCCGAACCGTGCACACTGGCGATAAATGCCAGCACAAACACAACCCACAGAGCCCGATGAAGAGTAACTCTCATTTTGAGAACACTCTATTTGATAACACCCTTTCGATTGAAGCGCAAGGATTTTTCGACTGGTCGTTGCCGTGATCCTCAACCGGCGAACGCCGCTCGCGGCCCGATTCGGCGAGATATCGAGATATGCGGGCTACACGCTCCTAGTCGATCACGACCTCGGCGTCCTTGAGCAGGACGGCGTAGGTGTAACCGGCTCCGAAATCCTGATCGGTGACAAGCGTGCCCGTGGCGGTGATCACGTCGCCGACCGAAGCCGTGCCAAGGGTTGTGACCGTGAGATCGTGAGTGCCGTCGGCCGCCGAACCGGTGCCGTCCTGGAGGTGAATCCAGTTGGTGCCGAGAATGCCGCCGTTGAACTTGACCACTCGCCCGCGCACGGCGATCGAGGTGTCCGCGAGCTTGGCGGTCTCGGACCAGATCTGACCCACCGTCACACCGCCCTCGGCCGGTTCGACCGGCTCCGACGCCGGTGTGGACAAATCGTGGGCGGGGATGGTCTCGCCGGTCACGGGCGGGTGGCCGGCGGGCATGGCGGACGAGGCGGTTTCGCCTTCGCGCAGGATCCGCGAGGTGAAGTAGACCACGGGGAAGGTCCGGTCCAAGCTTTCGCTGTAGAAGTCCTGCATGGGCATTTCAAGAGGAACCACCACGGCGTCTCCCACGGCCACGTCGAAACGTGTGGCCGCGGCCCAGATTTCTTCTTTTCCCGTGTCGACGCGCACATAAGTGTAGTTGCCGGCGTTCATGGTCTCCACAACGGTACCGGTGGCGGAGGGACCGGCGGGAGGCTGGGCTTGGGGTGCTGTCTCGGCCTGGGGCTTGGGGGTCTCCTCTGCGTGGTGCTCTGCGGAACATGCGCCAACAACGCCGAGCGAGGCGGCAATGAACAGGGACATCATTATTCTCAGGGTCATGGGTTTCTCTCCTCTGTCTTCGTTTCCGGGGGCGAGATCGGCGGCCGGATTCGGTGGAAACCCTGGCCGCTGGAAGGCGTCACCTTAACACGAATGTGCTGCAATTAATGCGCCACGGAGGTGGCGTGCGTCCTGGAACATCGGGTGTTTGTCATGACTCGGCGTGCTCGATGCTCTTGTTGATCATCACCGCTTGAGTCGCTGGTGACCCAAGAACGCGACGATTTCAGAACACGACATACCGATCCACCTCCGCCAGCATCTCGGCGTTTCGTCCCTGGGTGGCGAAGCCCTTGTAATCCACGCCGGGCACGTCATCTTCCCGACCGTGGAGACCGTTGGTGCGAAAGCTGACGTCACACACCCACAGCTTGGCCTTTCCCTCGAGCTCTGCAAAAGCCGGCTCGAGGGTCAGGAAGACCGCCGATCCGGTGAAGAAGACCTGGGTCTCTTTTCCCCGTGCGTGGGCGGCTGTGACCAACTCGACAACGCTGTCGAGATGGTTCGTCGAGCTGACCAGAATTCCCAGAGTGTCGGCCATGATTCTTTTCCTCGTCTGCCATCGAATGTCGTTCAGTCGACGACGGTCCGGATTTTTTCGAAGATCAACTCGCGGGTCCGTTTGTCCTCGGCATACTTGAGGAAGAGCAGATAGATGCCCTCGCGTACGAGCTCGGCGCTGCTCTTGCTCTCGTTCCCCTCGATTCGCTTGAGCGCCTCGAGGATCTCGTAGACGTCCTCGTTGACCTGTGTCGTCACGGTGATCGTGTCGGGCCCGAAATCGGTGAAGACCGAAGGTGGACTCTCCGGTTCCGGGCAGACCTCCACCCCCAGTGCCGATGGATCGATCTCCGGCGGCCGGTGCTCGACCAACAGCTGGTAGCACTCCATGGCCTTATCCATGAAGCGCTGGCTCACAAAGGCCTCGCCCAGCGACTTGATGATCCGCCGAGCCCACATCACTTCGTTGATGTCGACGTCCTCTTTGTCGAGCACCTTGCGGGCGGACGCCAGCGATTTGTTGTAGCACTGGCAACGTTCGAGCAGGATGGCGGAAGCGAGGTCCTTGTCCATGTCACTCTCCCTGATGCGCTATGCGATCGGCGGCGATCCGCCCGGAAAGGCTCGTCCGCCGCAGACCTACCACCAGCAGATCACCTTGTCCGCGGCGAAGATTTCGTCCACGAGGCCGGTCCAATCCACGTCCCCTTCGAACAGGGGCACCGTTGTTGCCTCCTCGTCGGCAGTCGCCTCCATGAGTTCTCTCACGGTTTCGTCGGGCTCGGTCTTCAGAATGTGCAGGATTTTCATGTCGTTGAGCCCTCCCTCTAGAATGGGATCACGTGGTCGGCGTCCCGGAGCATCGCCGCGATTTCATCCGGACCGGCGTGCTTGAAACCCCACTCGTCCACGTTTAGTTGATTGTTCGAGTAGCGCTCGCCCTCCATCTCGTCGATGAACTCCATATTGTCGAGGTAGGCCTCATATGCGTGTTCGTCGTCGTCCTTGCCGGCGAGCGCGGCGATCTCGTGGTGGAGCACGATCATCTTGACCTCCACCGACTCGAGGAGCAGACCCAGGCTGGTCCGCAGACCCTCGTACTGCTGCTCCTGATCCCTGATCAGAACCACGGCTTTCTTCATGGCGCCTCCTGTGCCGCTCGTCATCCCTTGCGGATGAAGTACCTGGTGTAACCCTCGTCGTCATCGACGAAACCGAGGAAGGCGTTGCCCTTCTTGGCGCCGAAGTGGGGGATGTCGTTCTTCGAACCGGGGTCGGTGCCCCAGATCTCGAGGATCTCCCCGATCGGCACGTCCTTGAGGGTCTTCTTGGTTTTCAGAAGCGGCATCGGACAGGTCAGTCCGCGCGCGTCAAGGATGGAATAGGGCTCGATGCTTTGCAGGTCCATTTTGGATTCCTCTCTAGAACACGACGAATTTTTCGGACTTCTCGTTCCAGATGGCGACAAATGCCCAAAAGACGAAGAAGAGCAAGAACGACGGCACGGTCACGTACCACGTGAGCGTGTCGGGGATGAACAGGCCCTGGCCCATTTTGTCGTAGAGGTCGTGATTTTTGAGGAATGAAGCCAGTGCCGAGTTGGTGAGGGCGAATGCGAGGAGGGTGAGGACCATCTTGGTCTGGCCCTCACCGATCCGCCACAAGGTGCTGCTGGCGCAACCGCCGGCAAGCAGCATTCCTATGCCGAAGATCACGCCGCCGAAGAGGCTGCCGATCCAGAAGTTGTGAGTGACCCCCATTGAGGGTTCCTGGATCCAAGCCCACTTGATCACCGCCGTTCCCATGCCGTAGATCATCAGGCTCATTGCGACCACCTTGACCATTTCCGCGTCGCCGGTCATGAAGGGACAGCGGAAGGCGCGGACAAAGCAGAACCGCGAGCGATGCATGATGAGGCCGATGAGGAGCCCGAAGAAGAGAAGCCCGCCGAGATCGGTCTTGTCGAGCAATGAATAGCCGTAGAACGCCGCGATGACCAGGATTAGGACGGTGCCCCCGAGGTAGGGCTGGATCTTGACCCACGCATCGTTGGAGGGACGTTGCTCGACCCCTTTCTGTTGCAGATGCTCCATCTCCCACAGGAGATAGCGCAGACCGATCCAGGCGCCGGCGATGAGCCCCGCCATCATGGCCAATCCGCCCATGTCGAACATGGCCGCCGCAGTGTAGAAACCACCGACGTTGCAGCCCGCGGCGAGGACGGCGCCGGCGCCCATGAAGACCCCGCCGATCAGAGATTTTGCGTACTCCAGCGGGGGTGCGCGGTGGATCTTGAACTGGCGGCTCAACATGGCCGACACCAGGGCGCCGACAACCAGACCGGTATTGGTCAGAGCGATGGGGTGGAGCCACGGAGAGAAGGGTCTGTCCCCGCCGCCGCCGGCGCCGTAGACGATCCAGTCACCGAGGTTGCGGTAGCCCGCGGCCACCCCCCAGGGGCCCTGCCACAGAAAGATCAGCAGAGCGACGATGGCAAGGAAGATCCCGGCCAGCCACGTCGGCCACTCCTGCTCGAAAACGGCGATGTAGTTCCGTCGCGCCTCTTCCTTCAGGCTGCTCCAAAATGATGTTGATGCCAACTTACGCGACCTTCCTGCGAGCGGTTACTCGAATAGATACAAAGTCGGGCGTGCGCCGAGCTCTGTCAACGGCGCAGACATCGATTTTTCTCGTATCGCTGCGGCCGGCAACATGACCCCGGCGGAACAGTGCGGCGATCATATTTATCGATCTCGACGTTGACTTGCTCACAGTATATTACACTTGGATGAGTACTTTCTCAATCGCTCATATATGTATCGGACCGACCGGTTTCGCTGTATCCTGGTCGGGTCAACCAGAGAAGAATGCCAGAAGGAGGAAGGCATGTGGACCAAGACCATGATCCGTCTCTTTTGTATCGCCTTGGTGGGCGTCTGGATCGCCGCGATTGCGAGTGCCGCCTCAGCGCCCAATGCGCGCAAGGGCAAGGCGTACTACAAGAAGAACTGCCGAGTGTGTCACGACGGGAAGACCGAGGGGATTCCAGCCCTGCAACCGTCGGATCTGATCATGGATCAGTGGGACAAGGCGTTCGAGGATGAAGAGGACGTCGCCGAGTGTGTGCCGCGAGTCAAGGAGAAGACCGGTGTCGAGCTCACCGAGCAGGATCTGCTCGACATCCAGAAATACCTTGTCGATGGCGCCGCGGATGGCGAGAGGCCCATGACCTGCGGCTGACGTTGGCCTCTACCGACGGTGGTGGCCAGAATACCCCGCGATAGAGCTAACAGTTAACGGCTAACGGCGAATAGCTCCCTACTCCGGCAGATCGATCGCCGCGCGTCCGACGCCGTAGTAGTCGAAACCGTGGTCGGCCATACGGTCCGGACTGCAGACGTTGCGCAGATCGACGACGACGTTTCCCGCGAGCGCTGATTTGATCCGTTCCATGTCCAATGAGCGAAACTGGTTCCACTCGGTGACGATGACCAGGGCGTCGGCGGCGGAAGCCGCGTCGTAGGCATCCTCACAGTAGACGACCTCGGCGGGAAGCATGGTCTTCGCGTTGTCCATGGCCACCGGGTCGAAGGCGCGCACCTTGGCGCCCTCGGCGATGAGAGTCTCGGCGATGGGAACCGAGGCCGATTCGCGCATGTCGTCGGTCTCCGGTTTGAACGAGAGGCCCAGCAGGGCGACCGTCTTGCCGGCGAGATCGTTGTTCAACGCCGCGCGGACCTTTTCCACCGCCCGCAGCTTCATGCGTTCGTTGACTGCGACCACCGTTTCGATGATGTCGAAGGGTCGACCGGCTTCGCGGGCGATCTCGGTGAGAGCCTGGGTGTCCTTGGGGAAGCACGAGCCGCCGTAGCCGGGGCCGGGGTGGAGGAACTTCGGTCCGATGCGGTTGTCGAGACCCATCCCCTTGGCCACGTGGTGGACATCGGCGCCGATGAGCTCGCAGAGTTCGGCGACCTCGTTGATGAAGGTGATCTTGGTGGCGAGAAAGGCGTTCGAGGCGTACTTGATGAGCTCGGACGACTCGACGTTGGTGATCACAAAAGGCGTGTCGCGAAGGAAGAGCGGCGAGTAGATGTCCTTCATGATGGCGATGGCCTGGGGGTCGCGGGCGCCGATGACCACTCGGTCCGGGCGCATGAAATCCCCGATGGCCGACCCCTCGCGAAGAAACTCGGGGTTGGAGACCACCGAGAACGGGTGTCTGCTGGTGGTTCGCTGGGAGATGGTTCTTTCGATGAGTTGGCCCGTGCCTGTCGGCACCGTGGACTTGGTGATCACGACCTTGTAGCCGTCGAGATTGTCGGCGATGGACTCGGCGACCTGGATGACGTATGAGAGATCGGCCGAGCCGTCTTCCTTGGGCGGGGTGCCGACGGCGATGAAGACCGCGAGGGCGCTCCGGATCGCCGGTTCGAGGTCGGTGGTGAAGTGGAGCCGGCCGGCCTTGAAGTTCTTGTCCACCAGTGCGTCGAGGCCCGGTTCGTAGATGGGCATCTCACCGCGCAAGAGCATGTCGATCTTGCGCTCATCCTTGTCGACGCAGGTGACATTGATGCCGAAGTCGGCGAGACACGCTCCGGTCACCAGTCCCACGTAGCCCGTACCTACCACGCAAATATGCATCCCTTACCTCCGGCCGCGCTGAGGCGCGATTCTAGCAGAGCGACGGGTGATGAGGATTCGTGTAACCTGTCCGAGTCGTCCGGATGAGACGGCTGACCTGCAAGTCCCCACAGGGGTTTCCCAACGGGAGCAGGCTAAGATTGACCGAGAAATTCACACCGGGAGTTCCGACATGTCCGTGCCCTTGCTCGATCTCAAGCGTCAATACGAACCCATGCGCGAAGACATGGAGAGGGTCCTTGCCGAAGTCGCTGACAGCCAGTACTTCATCCTCGGGCCCCAGGTCGAGAAATTCGAGCGTGCCGCGGCCACCTGGCTCGGGGTCGATCACGCCGTCGGAGTGGCGTCGGGAACCGATGCCTTGTTGGTCGCCCTGATGGCCCTCGACGTGGGTCCCGGTGACGAAATCATTCTGCCGACCTTCAGCTTCTTCGCCACCGCCGGAGTTGTGGCGCGTCTCGGTGCGACGCCGGTCTTCGCCGATATCGACCCGGTTGACTTCAACATGGATCCAGCGGCCCTCCGCGATCGGATCTCGGACCGGACCAAGGCCGTCATTCCGGTCCACCTCTTCGGCCAGTCGGCCGATCTCACCGCCATCGCCGAAGCCGCGGGAGAGGTGCCGGTTCTCGAAGACTGCGCCCAGGCATGGGGTGCCGACTTCAAGGGGAAATACGTCGGTGGCTACGGCGTGATGGGCGCCTTCTCGTTCTTCCCCTCGAAGAATCTCGGGGGCTTCGGCGATGGCGGTCTGGTGACCACCAACGACGGCGACACGGCGGCCGCGCTGCGCGAGCTCAGGGTCCACGGCCAGTCCGGGCCCTATCTTCACCCGAGGGTGGGTGGGAACTTCCGGCTCGACGCCATCCAGGCCGCCGTGCTCCGCGTGAAGTTGCCTCATGTGCAGGGCTGGATCCAGGGGCGGCGTGCGAACGCCATGCGCCTGGTGGATCTCTTCACTCAAGAGGGCCTGGACGAGGTCATCGGTCTGCCGGCCGCCCTTTCGGGCCGCGGTCACACCTTCAATCAATTCGTCATCCGTGCGCCCGAGCGCGACGATCTGCGGCAGTTCCTCAACGATCGTGGGATCGGATGCGCCGTCTACTATCCCCTTCCGCTGCACCTGCAGCCCTGCTTCAGCGGGTTCGGCTACTCCGAAGGGGATCTGCCGGAGGCGGAGCAGGCGAGCCGAGAGGTGCTCGCGCTGCCGGTCTTCCCGGAGCTCACCCAGGACGAGATCGGAGAAGTGGTGGGCACCATCGCGGAGTTCTACAAGGTCTGAGTGAAGAATGCGGGTTCTGCTGGTCTCGAGCCGATATCCCTGGCCACCATGGCGAGGAAACCAGCTGCGAACCCTCCAGTGGCTCGACGCGCTCGTCGATGACCAACGCCTCCTGATCTGCCCGGCCTCGAGCGCCGATGATCCTCCGCTCGAAACGGGGGTCGAGTTTCGCCGTCTGCCAAGGGGTGGACTGGCCTCGACGATGGGTCTGGCGGCGGCCGTTCTGAACGGACGACCGGCGCAGGAGGGCATCTACGCAACGGCCTCAGCGCGGCGAAGTCTCATCGAGGCCGTTGATGAATGGCGACCCGATGTGGCCGTGATCCAGATGGTGCGGTGCGGCTGGGCGGCGGACGCCATCCGCGAGTTCAGGCCCGATCTGCCGCTGCTCTTCGACGCCATCGATTGTATGGCCCTCCACTACGGGAGAGGGGCTGCCTCGGCCCATCCTCTCGTCAGGTGGATGGTCCGTTCTGAAGCCGAGAGGTGTCGTCTTCGGGAAGGCCGGCTTGTTCGGAGCGCCGCGTTGACCACCGCCGTGAGTGGACGAGATCTGCGGGCCCTGGGTGCGGGACCGCGGGGAATGGTCATCCCGGTGACGGGGGGCACCCAGGCGCTGGGCAGCGCCGGATCAGCCGATCGACCGACCGCACTCTTGTCCGGGAATCTGGGCTACAGACCCACCGTTCGAGCCGCGCTCTGGTTCGCAGACCGGGTCTGGCCGAAGGTGCGGGATCGCTCGCCGTCGGCGATCTGGGTCCTCGCCGGCGCCCGCCCAGCCGCGGGAGTTCGACGGCTCGCACGGCGCCCGGGGATCGAGGTTCACGGTGATGTGGATGATCTCGGGTCCTTCCTGGGTCGGGCGACCGTGGCCGTCGCTCCCATGGCGAGTGGGTCGGGGGTCCCCATCAAAATCCTCGAAGCCATGGCGGCCGGAGTGCCGGTCGTCGCAGATCCATGGTCGGCCGACGGGCTCGAGGACCCGGGTGCGGTGATGGTGGCCGATGGGGAGACCGCGTGGATTGACGGTCTCAGCCGCTTGCTCGGTGATCCGGCAGCGGCGCGCGAACAGGCAGCGCGAGGAACCCACGTCTGGCGAACTCACTATGAGCCGAATCGCATCAGGATCGGTATCCGCAACGCCGTGGATTCAGCCGTGTCGCGGATCGGGGAACCCCCCCGAGTTGTTCCCGGGCACCCCCGGCGATGATTGAGTTTCTCAGTCTCTTTGTCGGTCTGGTCGTCGGTGTCCACGATGTCGAGGTGACGGTTTCCGGGCCGGTGGCGCGGGTCGAGATCCGCGTCGACCACCAGGTTCTGGCCGAGATCCATGGGGCGCCGTGGGTGACGCAGTGCGACTTCGGTCATGAGCTGGCTCCGGCGGAGCTCGAGGCCGTGGCCTTCGCCGCGGATGGTCTCGAGCTCGGGCGCGACCGTCAACAGCTCAACCTCCCCGGTCAGCGGGCGGAGGCCGAGATTGTCGCCCTCCGGGACGCATCGGGAGCGGTGACGGCGGCGCGGCTCACCTGGTCGAGCCCCGAGTTCGACCGGCCCAAGAAGATCCTCGTCGAGCTCGACGGGAAGCAGCTCGATGTGAAGAAACCCTTTCGAATCGACCTGACCGACATCCCCGAACGCCGACTCCACGTGCTCACCGCTGAGTTCCAGTTCGCGCCCGGGGTCATTGTTCGACGCGAACTCGTCTTCGGCTCGGAGTTCGAGGGTGCGCACGACTCGGGGCTCACCGCGGTCGCGGTTGTGCTCGAGGACCTCGATGAGCTGCCGGCGGTGGCCGCAATGGCCGGCTGGTTCGTGAAAGACGGGACCGAGTTGCGGGTCGCGGCGGTGGAGAAGCCGGACGCGCAAGTGATCCTGGTGCGGGATCCCACCGTTGTCCACCGGCTGGCGGCCATGGATCCCGAGCTCGAACGCCGCCGAAAGATGGCGCGCAGAGATCCTGAGAGGAGCCGCCCGCTCGACACATTTGACGACGACGTGAAACTGTTGACCCTGTCGCCGGAACCGGTTCGACACGACAACAGACCCGTATCGGCGCTGTTGTTTCCGCTTTCCGACAAGCCGACTCCCGGTTCCATGGGGGTCGTAGCCGGGGCCGTGGGGACCTCGCCGGCGTCACTCCTCGCGGGACCGTTGATGATGTCCGATGCGGTGGCGGTGGCCGGAATGCGATCGGCCGAAGGAAACGGCCGGCGCGCCGTGATTCTTCTGCTCGGTGAAACGAGGGAGGACGGGAGTCGATTCTCGGTCGAGGCGGCGAGGCGGTTTCTCAGTGATCTCATGGTTCCGCTCTTTGTGTGGGATCTCTCGGGGCAGGCGTCGGAGGTACCGCCGGGGTGGGGCGATTCGCGCCCGGTGGACAACGTGGATGATCTCGTGCGGGCCGTGCGACGGGTGCGCTATCAGCTCGACGAGCAGCGAGTCGTCTGGGTCAACGGCCGCCATCTGCCGCAGGAAATTCAACTCTCGGAGAAGGCCAAAGGAATCCGGTTGGCGAGGTGAGGGGTCCGGGGGGCGTGAGAAAGTTAGAAAGTGAGACGGTTAGAAGGTGGGACGCGCAGCACACCACGGAAAAAATCTCTCCAACCCTCTAACTTTCTGTCCTTCTCACTCCTCACCCTCAGAAGATCTCGAGAGCGTCGACGTCGCCCTTGCCCTCTCGCACGAGGACGGGCTCGGCCCCCGTGAGGTCGACCACGGTGGAGGGTTGGGCGACCAACGGACCACCGTCCACCACCACATCGACCCGGTCGTCGAGGGTCGATTCGACCTCGACGGGTTCGATGACCCACTGGTCGTCGGGGGTGCGGACCGAGGTGGTCAACAGCGGTTCATCGAGCTCCTCGAGGAGCGCCAGCGTGATGGGGTTATCCGGCATTCGCACGCCGATGGTCGGGCGCTTGCGAAGCATGATCTTCGGCACTTCGGAGGTCGCTTCGAAGATGAAGGTGTAGGGTCCCGGCAAGACCCGTTTGAGCAGCCGGAAGTAGGGGGTTGTCACCCCTCGGGCGTACTGACCGACGGTGGTCATGTCACCGACCAGAATGGCCAGGGGTTTCTTGGGGTCCATGTCCTTGAGGGCATAGATCCGCTTGATCGCCTTGGCGTGGCTGATGCCGCAGGCTAGGCCGTAGACGGTGTCGGTGGGGATGATCGCGACGCCACCCTTTCGCAGCACGCCGGCGGCGCGGGCGACGAGCCAAGGCTCCGGTGATAAGGGATCGATTTCGACGATCACGGTGTCACTCCTCCCAGTGTGTATAGCCGGGGATGGCCTTGGCGTCAACACTCGGCTCGCACATCTCGTCGGGTGTCTGGTTCGGGGGGCTTATCGCGGCGTTCCTCCGCACCTGGCGCAAATGTACTCCTGAAAGTAGCCGGGTCGACAGAGTACAATCCTCGTGCGCTGCCGCGCTGCCGCGATGCGGCGAGACGGCGCCAACGAACGCGACGGAGGCAAGGAATGAGTGAGAGCGGACTCAAGAAAATCGGTGTGATCGGGATCGGCACCATGGGCAACGGCATCGCCCAGGTCGCCGCCCAGAGCGGATTCGAAACAGTGGTCATGGATGTGGACGCGAGCGTCCTCGAGAAGGGTCTCGACTCCATCTCCCGAAGCCTGGACCGGTTGGTCAAGGCCTTCGAAAAATCGGGTGGGGAAAAGGGCATCGACGGAGCAGCCAAGGACGAGGCGGTGAACCGTCTGTCCACCACCACCCGGAGCGAAGACCTCCTCGACTGCGACCTCATCATCGAGGCCGTGCCCGAGAGACCGGAACTCAAGGAGAAGATCAACCGCAAGCTGGCCGAGCTCGGCTACGACAATCTCCTTGTCTCCAACACCTCGGGGATCTCCATCACCCGGCTCGGCGCCGCCTACGGCAAGCCCGAGAAGTTCATGGGCATGCATTTCATGAACCCGGTCCCCATGCAGAAGGGCGTCGAGATCATCCGCGGACTCGCGACGTCAGATGAGACCTACGCGACCGTGGTCGCGCTCTGTCATGACCTCGGCAAGATCGAGATCGCGGCCGAAGACAAGGCCGGATTCGCCATCAACCGGATGTTCGTGCCCTTTGTCAACGAGGCCGTTCGGGTCATTGAAGAGGGCATTGCATCGGTGGATGATGTCGACAAGTGCACCTATTGCCTCGGGCACAAGATGGGTCCGCTCATGACCGCCGACTACGTCGGGCTCGACACCATGCTCTTCATCTGCGAGGTCCTCGAAGAGGAGCTCGGCAGCTTCTACAAGCCGAGCCCGCTGCTCAAGCGCCTGGTGGAGTCGGGTCAACTCGGCGCCAAGACCGGAAGCGGTTTCTATGTCTGGGAGAAGTACAAGGCGTCAGGGATCAATCCCGACATCGCGCGGTATCGGATTGGCTGACCGCCGAACCTCTCCTTCTCCCTCTCCCCCTCCTTCTCCCTTGTGACGTTTGCATCAGGGAGAGGGACTGGGAGTGGGAGAGGGAAAGCGCTCGACCCGGCAACAGTTCGATACTCGATCCGCCCCCTCACCCCGCCAGGGCCGGGTGGGTAGCTTTCCACGCCGGGAGCTCGGCGATGGCCGCGTACCACCGTTGGATGTTGGGAAACTCGTCCATGGGCAGCTCGGTCGCTTCGGCATAGGTGAGGTTGGCGGCGACGGCGAGATCGGCGAGGGTCATGGCGTCGCCCACCAGCCACTCGCGGCCCTTGAGGTGGTCATCGAGGGCCTGAGCGTGGCGGCGGAACTTGGCCACGGCCTCCGTGACTCGAGCCTCGTCGGGCTCCTGGCCGAGCAGCGGTTTGAGGAGCTTCTGGAAGAAGACCATCCCTGCGGCGTACATGAAGTGCGACTGTTCCCAGAACATCCAGCGGAGGATCTCGAGCTGATGCGCCTCGGGCCAGAGGTCGGAGCCGGTCTTCTCGGCGAGATAGATGACGATGCAGTTGGACTCGAGCACGGTGGTGTCGCCGTCGACCAGGGCCGGTACCATCCCGTTTGGGTTGATGGCCAGAAACTCGGGCTGCGCCTGCTTGCCTTTGGGCAGATCGACGAACTCGTATTCGGCGTCCACGCCGAGCATCTCGATCACGGCGCTGACTTTGCGACAGTTGGGCGATCCGGGGTGGTAGTAGTACTTCATGGCAGCTCCCTCAGTGTCTTGAAGAGGATACAGGACCTCAGCGCGAGTCGTGTCTGCACCCGCCACTGTGACCGAAGCGCCAACCG
>Ga0316192_10000356_pt1 | contig 33026 bp, 28 predicted proteins | sample MerIslwburrow_MG_FD_204931 | JGI IMG/M metagenome (GOLD analysis project Ga0316192, IMG submission 204931) | Coastal sediment microbial communities from Maine, United States - Merrow Island worm burrow | ecosystem: Environmental > Aquatic > Marine > Coastal > Sediment | place: USA: Maine...
ACTCAGGGCGGCTACACGGGGCGTAGCGACTCACCCAAACGGTGAATCTGTTTAATCCATGAAAGATCATGCACACCAACACGTTAATATATCCTCGGAGCGGTCAACTGCGGAATCTAGGTTCAAACGAAACGTTCCTGATATTCGTGTTCATGCTGTGAGCCGCTCGCAGTGGTGGCGAAGGCCGCATGAATTTTTGCAGACGGCAGGTCATAAGAAAGCCGCGGCGCACTGTTCGATATAACGACCAGGCTTCGCTGCTGTCTGGCGCCGTTTAAATACCGGTATTCATGCGAACCGACTCAAGATAATAAAATACTACCAAAAGGGAGCCACGGCTTCCGATAGCATTGTAAAAGAGAGCCAAACTATTACCCCCCTGTAGAATATTGTTATCGATTCTCATGTTAAAAAGTGGGGGGTAGAGCGAACCCACCCCGTAGAAAGGGACTTTTTCAGCCCGATCAGGTTGGCCGCTTCGTTCTCGATGTCCTCCGGCCTTAGCCGGTCGTTCGGGTTGTTGGTGATCCAGTGGTCGACGTACAGCGTAGTTGTCATCGCGAAACTTCTGGGCGGCGCCCAGGAAATCGACAATATAGAAGCCGAATTCGCTGTCGATGGGGTAGAGGGTCACGCCCTGCTTGTCGATGACCGGTCGTACCTCCGCTGTATCCGGGCAGGCAACACCGCCGGGCACGTCGCAGATGATCGTGTTGTCGGTAACGGCGCCTGCCGACCCGTAGGTGCTGCCGTTGAAGTCGCCCTGGATGTCGTCGATCGAGAACACGTGCGGTGGGTCGGACACGAACTCCGCGGCTTGTGCGCCGGGCAGTGCAGATGCTGAGGCGATGGTGGATGCTATAACAAGACTCAGGGACGAACGTCCCGGCACTTTCCGTTTCATAACTACTCCTCCGTTTTGGCGTCCTCTCGAACCGGGCAGCAGTCGCACCCTGGGATTCATGAGCGAACTAGATAGATGAGTGCTATGCCCTGTCACTGTGGAGCCGGCAGCACACAGTAACCTTTGTCAAAAGGCAAGCCAGGCCGGGCGCCACGCTAAGACTCTGAATTCCCATAAATCGTGATCTCTGAATCGAGGGGGTGGCATGTCAGTCGTGTCAATTGTGGCATGGAATATCTGCCAGATTGGCATACGTGACAGGTACACAGCTGCGCTGTAGCAGCCTGCCGTGACGCGCAGGGCTGGGTTATCGCTTTGGCGGATATGCCTTATGTTCCGGCAAACCTGACAAGGCGTATCGTCTCGGCTTTGCAGCGGGGTTCCGACACTGTTGCACCTGTCTACGGTCAGTAACGCGGGCATCCGGTGAGGTTTTCGAGCAGGCACGCAAAGGCACTGCTGAAACTGTCTGCGGATCAAGGCGCACGCAATGTTATCGCGGCGAATAGAGACACGTCGACTTTGATTGAAACAGCGGAGCAAGGTGTCATTGTCGACATCGACAGTATCGAGGATGCGGAGGCCTGGTCGGCATGTCTCACCACGTTCTAAACCACTTTTGTGTCCGACTAATCGGTACGCGGCCTGATGACGATGATCCCACCTAGTAACGCTTCAATGTAGACATCGCCTGCGATGCTCCGGGAAGCTACACATCGGAGATGATTCGGCGGGTGAGCTGATCCATGACCAACAGCAAGGTTGCCTCACATGGCATGGCAGCCCATACATAGCCGAGTCCGACTCGGGCCGGTCGTATAGCCTGTGCCAACGTTGCATTGTTGACTGCTGGCCTGGGTTTGGGATACGCCTGGCACGGCTGCAGGTGCACTTTTTGTTCGGTGGCAGGAGACGCAGGTGACTTTGCCGTCTTCGAACAGAATACGTTTGTCCATGCCGGCCAGCGCGACGTAGGTATCAGGACGTTTGTATGCGGTTCGGTTATAGTCCATTCCAATCGGATGATCGATGCTGAGGGCTCCGCGGAACTGCATCGGTGTCCCGGCGTGCTTCATATTGATCTGAGGTCCGGCGTTGCCATTGTGACATTTCATGCAGTTGCTCGCCTGGCTGGTTGCCGGTAGTTGTACGGCAGGCAAGGTCCCGGCGTTGGCTTCCGGTCCGAGTACGAAATTTTTGAATGCATCTGAAAAACTACTGGCGTGTGTAGCGTAGGACGTACCCAGCAACACCACGGCTGAACACACACCGATTATTACACGTGCCAGACGGCGGAACCTGCTCATACTTTCGCTCCGGTAGCCCCTCTGCCATAGCCACTGGCCACAGGCAGGTAACTTTGCGTCCCAGCCTTTCGGCTGGTTTGCTTTTGTCACAAAACTGATCAGGTTATCGTGCTTGCAGGGGTAATCTTTAGGACAAAACAGTCAGTTGGGGCGTGGATCCTGGGGGCCTGCCCTGCGGGTTGCAGCTGAGCTGCCACGAGAGCGCAGTAAAGGATCAGCACGGTTAGGAATGCGGTTCCGGCGCAGTTAACGAACGCGTCCGGAGCCTGGCCCATGAGAGCGACGCAGCGCTCGAAAGCAGAGCTGGCCCCGTCGGCCGACGCCATGTCCGCTTCAATCCGGCGAGCCTCCTGCCGGGCTCGATGTCGGACGAGCTTGTTCGAGTCTTGCGTGACCAGTACCGCTTGCCATCCCTCACGGGCCAAAGAAGTCTGTAACGGCTTTTCCCAAGCCTCCGCCCCATTCCAATGGCCATGACCCAAAAGGGAGAACCAGGCTTCCGGTTGGTCTGATGCCCGGGGTAGGTCCCTTCGTTACCCGTGCATGCCCCGTTGTCAAGAGATGAAAAGGGCGCATGCCGAGCTGGCTCTTCGGGTGGAGCATATCCTGGACAAACTGGATCGCGGCAGCAGGGAGGCACCCGGCGACTTGAACGACGTGCTTATTCCTTTGATTCAGGATGCGATAGAAGAGGCCCGGGATATGTGTATGGGCTTGCGGCCGTCCATCCTGGATGATCTGGGCATCATAGCCACCATCAACTGGTTTTGCAGGGAATTTCATAGTGCACACCCGGATATAAACGTCCGGCATACGATTGATATTGAAGAGAGTGAGATCCCTGATGCCCTGAAAATTGTCTTTTTTAGGGTGCTGCAGGAGGGGTTGAGCAACGTGGCCGAGCATAGCCAGGCAGACCATGTCGATGTTCACCTGCTGAAAAAGAACGCCAGCGTGGAATTTGCTGTCCAGGACAACGGTATCGGCTTCCAGCTGGATGAGCCGGGTTCTGTCGATGACGCTGATCCAGGCATGGGGCTCAGCAGTATGAAGGAGCGGGTCGAGCTTGTTGGCGGTTGTTTGGCTATCCAGACCGGCAGGGGATCGGGAACGCTTGTAAAGACATCCTATCCTCTCAGGGAAGAGCAGCGGCTGTATCGCCGCCGCACGCTGATCTTCCCCACCCTTCCCCTGACACTGTTGTCATGCAAGTATGACGAATTTGTCATGCCGGCATGTCAGAAATGTCACCATTGCCGCGGTCTGAGGATTCTTGCGCCACTGTGAAACAGTGAATTACGGGATTTGAAATGCTGGAGCATTAATTGCAATTAGTTATATAGTTATTTGTCTGGAAACGTATGCGAAAACAGCATACGCTGGTCAAGTGATGCCTGTCGCCGAACGGAGACGGAACAATTGTCGGGAACGGCGTTTTCATGAACAGGTCGCGGGGCTTCTGGAACGTTAGAATGTATTGTCAGACCGGCAATCGCCGGGTACCAGGATGCGCGGGACATGGATGGCGGTCACCAGCTGCTCGGGTCAATACGGACTTGCCCGTTGTGCAGGGCGAATTTGTTACCAGCCATTTCTTTCAAGTTTGTGAGGAGAAATTATGAAAACGTTTTTCAGGGGGAGGCGATGCTTGGCATCGGCCGGCCTGTCGGTTGTTTTATCGCTCGGGGCGCTGGTGTCAGCGCCATTGGCGCATGCTTCGCGTGACTATTCGGGCATCTGGAGCAGCGAATATCCCGCCTCGACGTCGGATAACGTCGCCGGTTGCCAGATCTGTCATGCGGCGAGTACCGAGAACGTGAATCCCTATGGCAGGGCGTTCTGCCTTGAGGGGGGCACTGTCGCCCAACGTATCCGGGCGATCGAGGGCCAGGATTCGGACGCGGATCCGACCGGTTCCGACAATATCACCGAGATCGACGCCAACGCGCAGCCGGGTTGGACCACTAGCGCCGTGCCGATCTATGCGCGGAGTAGCTGCAACCCGACCGGTAACACGGAAACAGCGCCCTTTAGCGGGTTGCTGGACCCGGCACCTGCCGAGGAGATCTGCGACAACGGTGTCGACGACAATGACAATGGCCTCGTCGACTGCGAAGAGCCCAGCTGTGACGGTTTTGTGGACGGGGCGACCAGCTGCGGTGTGGGTGAATGTGCCGCCACCGGCAACCTGGTCTGCCAGACGCCGGACCAGGTCGACACCTGTACGCCCGGTACCCCGGGTGGCGAAGGTCCGTTCAATGATCCGAGCTGCAGTGACGGCGTCGACAACGACTGCGACGGTCTGACCGACGGGGACGATCCCGATTGCACCGAGCCGGATCCTGAGGTCTGTGACAACGGCATCGACGACAACGGTAACGGCCTGGTCGACTGCGAAGACCCGCAGTGCGATAACTTCGTATACGGTACGACCGCCTGCGGCGTGGGCGCCTGCGCGGCCGAGGGTCAGGAAGTCTGCCAGACGCCGGACATCGTCGACACCTGTACGCCCGGTACCCCAAGTGGCGAAGGGCCGTCTGGCGATGCGACCTGCGGGGACGGCATCGATAACGACTGCGACGGCCTGACCGACGCGGCCGATCCGGACTGTGCCGAGCCGGAGCCAGAGGTCTGCGACAACGGCGTCGATGACAACGGCAACGGTCTGATCGACTGCGAAGACCCGCAGTGCGACGGTTTCGTGGATGGTGCCTGCGCCACCGGCGAGCCCGGTATCTGTGCGGACGGCACCTTTGTCTGTCAGAGTCTGTCTCAGGTCTGCGAGCAGAACCAGCAGGCCGGTACCGAGGGTCCATTCGGTGATCCGACCTGCAGCGATGAGCTGGACAACGACTGCGACGCTCTGACCGACGCCATCGACCCGGACTGCGAAGAGGTGCCGGAGATCTGTGACGACGGCATCGACAACAGCGGCAACGGTCTGGTCGACTGCGAAGACCCGGCCTGCGACGGCTTCGTGGGCGGTGCCTGCGACACCGGCAACCCGGGTATCTGCGCAGCTGGAACCACGGCCTGCCGTGAGCTGCAGGAGTTCTGCGATCAGAACCAGCAGGCTGTGCCCGAGGGCCCGTTCGACAGCCCGACCTGCACCGACGGTCTGGACAACGACTGTGACGGTCTGACCGATGCAGCCGATCCGGACTGTGAAGAGCTGCCGGAGGTCTGTGACAACGGCGCCGACGACAACGGCAACGGCCTGATCGACTGCGAGGATCCGCAGTGTGACGGCGTCACCTTCGGCGCCTGTGACACCAACAACCCGGGTGTCTGCAGTGCCGGAACCCTGACCTGCGACGGAACGGCCATCGGCCCGGTCTGCACGCAGGACCAGGCGGCCGGGACCGAGGGTCCGTTCGGTGACCCGACCTGCGGTGACGGTCTGGACAACGACTGCGACGGTCTGACCGACGCGGCCGATCCGGACTGTGACGAGCCGGTGGTGGAGATCTGCGACAACGGCGTCGATGACACCGGCAACGGTCTGGTCGACTGTGCCGATCCTGAGTGCGACGGCTTCGTCGACGGGGCCTGCGACACCGGTGAGGCTGGGATCTGCGCCGCGGGCACCTTCGTCTGCCAGAACCTCGGCCAAGTCTGCACGCAGGACCAGCAGCCTGGGGTCGAGGGTCCGTTCGGTAGCCCGACCTGCAATGACGGTGTGGATAACGACTGCGACGGTCTGACCGACGCGGACGATCGGGACTGCGCGGCGCCGGTTGGCGACGTGTTCCTGAGCCGGCTGCAGGTGCAGAACAGGCTCAACGTCAAGGAAGGTCAGGTAAAAAACCGGAAGGCGACGGTCAGAGGCGACGGCACGCAGCTCACGCAGGACGCCACCGTGGTGTTGTCGGCCGCGGCTTCGCGCAATCTCGGCGTAGTCGTCGAGCCGGTCGGTGTCACGGCACAGGTCGTGCCGGGCAACCCGGAGACCAAGTTCGGGTTCACCGTGTCCGTCTCCTGCAATGCTGCGGGAGCAGGGACGGTGGTCTGGACGGCGACCATCGATGCGCCGGGTAACGACGACCCGTCGAATGACGTCCTGACGGAAAGCACCTCGGTGAGCTGCGGCGGCGACGATGTGGCCAACGACGGCGACGTGTTCCTGAGCTGGCTGGACGTGCCGAACAGGCTCAACCTCAAGGACGGTCAGGTAAAAAACCGGAAGGCGACGGTCAGAGGCGACGGCACGCAGCTCACGCAGGACGCCACCGTGGTGTTGTCGGCGGTGGCTTCGCCCAATCTCGGCGTAGTCGTGGAGCCCGCCAGCGTCACCGAACAGGTCGTCCCGGGCAACCCGCAGACCCGATTCGGGTTCAACGTGTCCGTCTCCTGTAACGCGGCGGGATCAGGGACCGTGGACTGGACGGCGACCATCAGTGCCCCGGGTAACGACGATCCGACCAATGACGTCCTGACCGGAACCACCTCGGTGACCTGCCGCTAACGGCCGGTTCCACCGTTAAGTTGAAGGGGGGGAGGCAACTCCTCCCCTTTTTTTTCGTACCCTTTAAGCAACAAGGTAAATTTTATGACGCCCCTAATTCTGACCTGTACCGGCTTCCGGCACGGGCTCGCTATTGGCGCTGCAGCGCTCTTTCTGACGGCCCTGAATGCCGCCTGGGTGCCTGATGCGCGCGCCCAGCAGGGGGCTGGGGATCCATCCGCGGCTATCACGGCCGAGCAGGCGGACGCCATCGTCCAGGAGCTCAAGGAAATCCGCAAGCTGCTGGAGAGCATTGACAAGAAGGGCGTTGCCCAGGCGCCCCAGCGACCGCCAGTGCCGCCGATCGCCAAGGTGTCGGTGAAGGACAGCCCGGTGCTGGGGTCGGCCGATGCACCCGTGACCGTGGTGGAATTCACCGACTATCAATGCACCTACTGCCTGCGTTTCATTAAGCAGACGTTCCCGAAGCTCAAGGAGCAGTTCATCGACACGGGCAAGGTCCGCTGGGTGGTCCGCGACATGCCGCTCGGCTTCCACAAGAATGCCCGCAAGGCGGCCCAGGCCGCGCACTGTGCCGGCGAGCAGGATAAGTTCTGGGAGATGCGCGCTGTGCTGTTCCTGAACGCCAAGAAGCTGGAGGAGGAAAACCTGCCGAACTACGCACAGACCATGGGTCTGGACATGGCGGCGTTTGACAGCTGCCTGGCGAGCGACAGACACCTCGCCGCTATCGACAAGAGTACGCAGGACGCGGGCGGCGTGCAGATCACCGGCACCCCCACTTTCGTGGTCGGCAAGGCCAGCGGCGACTGGGTCGAGGGTAAGCGTGTCGTCGGCGCCCGTGATTTCAAAATCTTCGAGGAAAACATCCGCAAACTGCTCGAAGAGAAATAAGCGAATGCTCAGCAAAAGGGGCCAACGGCGGCGCCCGCCTGTGTGCGGTATGCCGTCGACACTCTGGCTACAAGCAACTTCGTAACCATACTGCATCGAAGGTAGGGGGCAACCCCTCCCTTTTTTCTGCCCGCTAGCAGAAATAGCCCGCCACATTGCTTTGTTTCGGGAGGCAATGCTGGACTGGGACTGAATCTGTTTCGTAACAGCCTGCGCTGGCAACGCGGCAGTTTATACTGAAGCCAAATTTAGGCGAAAATGCTGCGGAGGAGATGTGAGTTTAATGCCGTGTTATCAAAAATGGGGGACTTAATTATTATTTATATGTCAAATAACTGATCGAGATCAATTATTCCTGCTTCAAACATTGGCAATTTTCGTTGCCATTCGTTCTAATGCTCAGCAGAGAGATAATAATTGCTAAATATTCTGGTAAGGAGGAGAATAGCATGGCCAGGTTGTATATAGTCACACGACACCGGGCGGCGGCATTGTTTGCATTATTTACTGCCGGCTACACATTCGCGGGTCCAGAGGTAACACCGGACCGGTTTCCCAATTACAACCCTGCCCATACTGTCATCAAGTGTCCCTATCTGCCCCCAGATTTGGGGGGGATTCCCCTGTGCGGCGGGCAGCCCGCCACTTGCGTTGGCACCGAGGGTTCAGACCTGATTATAGGTACTGATGGAAAGGATGTCATCGTTGCCGGTGGCGGCAAAGACGTAGTGCACGGTGATGCAGAAGATGACATCGTTTGCGGCGGGCCGGGCAACGATTCCCTAATGGGTGCTCGTGGGGCTGACCGTCTGTTCGGCGGTCCCGGCGATGACTGGTTGTTTGGTGCGAAGGGCGATGACGAACTGAACGGCGGGGAGGGGGATAACGACGTGCTCTGGGGCGGTCCCGGCGTTGACAATCTCGATGGCGGGCCTGGCGCCTATGATGTCTGCATGCTGCAGCGAGAGATGGGCGACTATGATGCCGATGGATGCAATACCGTCTATCCACCGCCGGGATATGTACACGATGAGGAACCAGATCCTGGGGTCCTTCGAAAAACGGACCCGCTGAAGCTGAAGTAGTGCGGTCGGGTCTGATGTGGGAGGCAGCGTGATGACACTGGTCAGGGCTGAAGGGCTGCGCAAGGACTATCAAGTAGGCGAGTTGGCGGTGCCGGCAATACGCGGCGTGGATTTCGCCATCGAGCCCGGTTCCTTTGTCTGCTTCGTGGGACCTTCTGGCAGCGGAAAGACAACCCTGTTGAACATGATCGGCTGCCTTGATCGGCCGACTGCTGGACGCCTCAGCGTGCTGGATACCCAGGTTTCGGACTTGGACCGACGTCGGGCAGCGGCCTTTCGTGGTGAGCATATCGGCTTCGTGTTCCAGGATTTCAACCTGATCCCGGTGCTCACTGCCTACGAGAATGTGGAATACCCTTTGATCATGGTCCAGAAGTGGTCCGCTGGGAAGCGACGCGAGAGGGTGCGTAGCCTGTTGGCGGCCGCAGGCATTAAGGAGCAAGCGGACAAACGGCCTGATCAGTTGTCTGGCGGTCAGAAACAACGGGTGGCAGTGGCTCGGGCTTTGGTCACAAACCCAAAGCTGGTGCTGGCGGATGAGCCCACCGCCAACCTGGATCATGAGACCGCCTATCGAATAATCGGCCTGATGCGTCGGCTGCGCGACGAGTTTGGCACCAGTTTCGTGTTCTCCACCCACGATCCCAAGATCATGGGCGAGGCAGAACTAACCTTTGAGCTGGAGGACGGCCTGCTGCATCAGAAGGGAGAGGAGGCATCGCCATGATCGATATTCTAAAGATCGCCGTGCGTAATCTGCTGCGCTACAAGCGACGCACACTGCTTACCTCGCTGTTAATTACCGTGGGACTCGTGGCTGTGATGCTGTTCATTGCTGTTGCTGGTTCCTTCAAGTCAATGATGGTGGCCCAATTCACCGATTCCATGGTGGGGCATTTGCAGGTGCATAGGCGTGGCTACGTGGGGGCTATGGAGAGTCTGCCGGTTGACCGTAATATGCGGCCGCGCATGCTGGTTAAACTTTACGAGGAGCTGGATGCCGCCGAAGGGATCGAAGCCTGGTCGCCACGCGTCAAGCTGATGGCCATGTTCTCCAACTTCGCCAATACCACCAGCATCCGCCTGAACGGAATCGACCCAGCCCGTGAACTGGCTACCGTGCCCCTGGTGGCCAACCGGGTACTGGAAGGCGGCCAGGTAACACCGCTGGTGGAGCCTGGCAGGATCCAGGTGCCGGAGCTGATCGCCAAGGGTATGAGGGTGAAGGTGGGTGACACGGTGGTACTGGTAGCCACCAACAAGAAGGGCTCGGTGAATGGGAAGACCTTCGTGGTGGCGGGCATCCTGGAGAGCATCTCGGGTCCTGGGGGGCGGGACGGTTATATTCACATCGATGACGCCCGGGACCTGCTGCGCATCGAGGACGAAGAGGTGGAGGCCGAGGTCCTGGCCCGCCATGGCTACGTCACCCTGGCGCCCGAGGCAGAGGGACCGGACCCGCTCAAGGTCCAGGAAAGCCTGAAGGCCCAGGACCCACTAAAGCCCCCCGATCCGCTCAAGACCGAAGACCCGCTGAAGACACCAGCGACGCAGCTGTCCACCGATCCTGCCGAAGAGGAGTTGGATATCGACGCCATGTTGGCAGGCATTCGCCCTGGCCCAGCGGAGCGGGCCGGTTACCTGACCGAGACCAGGACGCTGTTCGCTGACCGTGGCTGGGGAAGCCCGGCTGAAGTCAGTGAGATTACCATCCGGCTCAAGCATCCTGAGTCCCAGGAGGCTGTGCTTACGGCGATGCAAGCCCAAGTAGCGGATCTTAAGAACCGGCGCGGACTAAGCATTTTCCAGTTGCATCCCTGGGAGAAATTCGTTCCCTTCTCGAAGATCGCTAAGATGATCGACATGATGACCCTGTTTATCAAGATTATCCTGACCTCAGTGGTTCTGATTAGTATCATGAACGTGTTGGTGATGGCCGTGTACGAGCGCGTCCGTGAGATTGGCACTATGTCTGCCATTGGCACCCGACCCGGGACCATACTGGCCTTGTTCGTGAGCGAAGGCTTTTTGCTCGGGCTGCTGGGCACCTTTGTGGGAATCATCTTTAGCCTGTCAGCAGTGTCGGTGCTGAACGCGGTGACGCTTACTTTTTCTTTCGGCCGCCAGGAGAACCTGATCCTGACGCCGACCATCGCCGCCGGAGATGTGATCACGACGGCCTTGCTCACTATCCTGGTGGCGGTGCTGGCCAGTCTCCAGCCGGCCTGGAAGGCATCGCGTATGGATCCTATTGCCGCCCTTCGTCATGTCTGAGGGTGTAGCGTTACATTGAAACCGGGGCCTCAGGGCCCAGAACAGATCAAGGAGACTCCAAGTGTCCACCATTCGCCGCATATTCGTCTTACTCCTGCTACTGTTGCCCTTTGCCGGGCTGACCCAGCCAGCCGCTGCAGAGGACAAATTCGCCATTGCCGCCGACGGCGACCAGCCGAGCGCTGAGATCGCCAAGCTGGCCGGCGTGGCGCCCTTCTTCCACCTCTACGATGTTAACGGCAACCTTTTGGAGGTACTGCCAAACCCGCACCTGGCTATGGATTACGGCACAGGTCCTGCCTGCGCTGCCACCCTGGCGGCCATGGGAGTGACCGTGCTGGTCGCGCGCAAGGTCCCCGGTCCGAAGATGGATGACGTGCTCAAAGCCCGCGAGATTCGTCTTGTGCGGCGGCTGGGGACGGTGCAGGATTTGGTCAACGAGTTGAAAGAGTAAGCCATGACCCTGCGTGCACTGATCATTTGCCTGATCTTGGCGGCCGCTCCGGCGTGGGGGCTTGATGGCAATGCTATCCTGGCCCAGGTGGACCGCAACCTGGCACCGGATTCCTACGAAATGTACCGCAAGCTGATCAACCAGGAACCGGACGGAAGTCGCAAGGAGTTCGTGCTCTATACCGCCAAAAAGGGGCGCGAGAGCATGATAGCCCTGTTCCTGGCCCCGCCAACCGACCTGGGCCGCACGACCCTGCGCCTCGGCGACAACATGTGGCTGTATATTCCCGAGGTGGGCAAGCCACTGCGCATCACCAGTCTGCAATCGGTGGTGGGCGGCATCTTCAACAACGCCGACCTGATGCGACTGGAGTTCAGCACCGAATACGATGTGCAAGGGATCGAGGAGCAGGGTGAGGAATACCTGCTAGACCTCAAGGCCAAGACCGGGGCGGTAGCTTATGACCAGCTCAAGATGCGAGTCGACAAGAAGCTCCTGTTACCTACCGTGATCGAGGCTTATACCGCAAGCGGGCTGTTGGTCAAAACCTTGCGCTACAAGAAGATAAAGGACTACGGCAACGGTCTGGTTCGGCCCTCGGTGCTGGAAACAGACAGCCCACTATACCAAGGCTACAAGGCAGTCATGTTGTTCGCCAAGATCCAGTCTCGGGTGTTCTCCGACGAGGTGTTCAGCCTCAACTACATGCCCCGAGTTGATGAACTTAGATAGCCGCTGCGTCATTCATGTACGGGTCCCGGACGCTGCTAATCCTTCTGTTGGTCCTAAGCCCATTGCTTGGAGCACAGGAGGAGGAATTCAGCTTCGACGTGGAAGAGTTCGAGCCCAAGGTTTTCGAATTCACCGGCTACCTGGAGGGTGAACCTGAATTCGCACTGGCCAACCGGGACGGTGCCTTGTATCAGCTTCAGTTCTTCGATCGAAATCCGGACAAGTATCTCAACCGCTTTACCGGCACTTTGGAGCTGGAGGGACACCTGCGCAAGGGCATCGCCAGCGTCAACGTACAGACCCATTCCGAGGCCGTCTGGGACTACCTGGGGGATGACTATGATCATGCCCTCTATCAGGGCTATTTGAGCCTGCAGCCGGCCCCGGGATTCGCCGTTGACCTGGGTAAGAAGGCGATGCGCTGGGGTAAGGGCTATGCCTGGAATCCGGTAGCCTTCGTGGAGCGAGCCAAGGACGCGGGCGATCCAGATCTGTCGCGGGAAGGCTACACCATCTTTGCCGCCGATTGGATAAACAGTTTCGACGGCCCCCTGCAGACCTTGGCCCTGACTCCCCTCATCTTGCCCACAGGCGGCGACCTTAACAATGATTTTGGTGAATCCGGTCACACGAACCTGGCGGCTAAGCTCTACCTACTTTATCGGGATATCGATTTGGATTTCATGTTCCTTAGCGACGGCAGCCGCAACGCAAGGTATGGTATGGACTTTTCCAAAAACCTGGCTCCAAACTTCGAGATCCATGGCGAATTGGCCTACTTCGACGACGCGGTGCATCCTACCGTGACCGCGGATTGCAAGCCCGGCACGCCGCGGGTGAAAGACGAGATCAGCTATTTGATGGGTACACGCTACCGCACCAGCCACGACGTCACTCTGATTTGGGAGTACTACTTCAACGGGCTGGGCAACGAGAAAAAGGACCAGAAGCAGTTTTACCGCTGCGTGCACCAGGCCTGGGAGACGGGTGATCAGGACTTGATCGACCGGTTGCCGCGGGGCCAGGAGCAGGACCTGGACAAGGGCCCCTTCACCAAGCCAAATCCTATGCGCCGCTACATGAACTTTCGCGTCTGGTGGGAGGAGCCCCGCAATCTCCTCTATGTGACCCCGGGTCTGCAGCTACTCTACAATCTCGACGACCGCAGCTTTTCGGCCTCACCCGACATCAGCTATATCGGTTATGAGAAACTGATACTGCGCCTGCGCGCCACTGTCCCGGTGGGTGATTCGCTCACCGAGTGGGGGGAGAAGCCCAATAAGTACAAGATTGAGCTGCGGGCCCGATACTATTTTTAGCGCGCCTACACAAATGGCAGTTCACACCGGTAGCGTTTTGGCGGTGCGCTGAACTTGAATATGCATTTTCACATGTTGTTCCTTGATGGCGTCCATGTGGACGCTGCCGGTTCAGCGGCACGGTTTCGATGGGTCAAAGCGTCAACTAACGTTGCACTAACTCAACTCATCCACCCCATTGCCCATCGCGTTGCCCGATATCTGGAGAGCCAGCAAAAGCAGGCGCTTTAGGCGAGCGGGTCTGTTTGACAGACGCAATGGAGCCCAGCTGTTAAATGCAGGTTGCTGCTACCCAGACAGAAACCGTAGGGCATTGCTTGGCCTGGTCAGGGGGGTGAGTCGTGAACGGCTTGAAAAACAGAGAGATTTTCAAACGAAGACCGCAGAATTGGGCAAGATTTCGAGTTCACCATGGCGAAAAGTGTTAGCAGCGGTTGCTCAATGACCGTGGTCTTCGAGCGGAAAGGGTGTTAATCCGTCTTATACTCTATATATACTCTCGGCAAGTTTCCAGGGTAGATCCAGAGAGGGCTTATTCATGCGCAACTGGAGAGTGAGGAACGTATCGTGAAAAACATAGAAATTTTGTGGCGTGGTTTTTTTTCGGCAGCGCTAGTTGGAACAGTGATTTCAGCAGCAGTCGGCGCTGAAACAATGGCCCTGGGCGGGGAAGGTGCCGTCATCATGTGTCCGTATCTGCCGGTTGAACTGACCAAGGTACCTTTATGCAACGGTAAAAAGGCTACCTGCGTAGGAACGGACGGTCATGACATTATCTGGGGCACCGACGGCCGCGATGTGATCTACGCAGGTGCAGGCAACGACATTGTCCAGGGAGACGACGGGGCCGATACAATCTGCGGCGGACCGGGTAACGACGCGCTTCACGGAGCTCGCGGTGACGATCAGCTATTCGGTGATGATGGCTCGGACTGGCTCTTCGGAGCCCGTGGACATGATGCACTTTGGGGAGGACCCGGCGATTTCGACGTCCTCTGGGGCGGGCCAGGTGGGGATCGGTTGGACGGTGGTCCGGGTACCAAAGATGCTTGTTTAGTCCAGCGGGACCGCGGCTTTGCGAATAAGGAATCGTGTGAGACAATCCACCCGCCGGAAGACTATACTCACGGTCAAGAGGGGGAATTGGGTATGGGTATTATCGGACCACGTTAAGACCCATTCTCTGCGTAGATGCAGCATGTGCTGCAAGGGAAATCGGGAATGCTCACCATGGGGGTGGCCGGAATAAACAGGGATTCCCTTACTAGTGCTCTGTCCATGTGATAATTACGGGTTCAGTTAGCTTGTCAACGTTCACGGCACCAACAGTAGGCGCTTTAGGCGAGGCGCGCCTTGCAGGCAATCGCTATTCCCTTGTCAAGAGGCGCAACGCAGTCCGTGGGCGTTGACATGCCAACCCGAAGGGCGTCCCTGTGGTGTCCCGCAACTGCGTTCCAGTGCTCGACAAGGGAATAGCCATTGCCTTCGCACAGCGCCTTGCTGCGAAACCCCACAGGGACGCTGAACCCGTAGTTATCACATGGACAGAGCACTAGTACCAGCTCTGGCTATCCTGCACAGCAGCGGAAAAGCCTGTGCCGTCCACCTGCAACAACGGTGGATCACCCCGCCTGCTTTGTTTGCCGCCCTTTGCACCGTGCGCAAGCAGGAGGACAACAACCCCTTGGTGCCCCACTCTTTTCGCCCGATCAAGCGCCGTGTGGCCCCGTTTGTCCTTGGCATTAAGGTTCGCGCCATGCGCGATTAGCAGTTCCGCGACGGCCTCATTCCCGGCTATGGCTGCTTTGTGCAAAGGCGTATGCCCTCGTCGGGACACGCTGTTGATGTCAGCCCCTGCTTCAAGCAATACCAGGGCCACTTCTTCGCGGCCATAGAAGGCCGCGTCGTGCAACGGCGTCCAGAGAAGTGGGTCCCGAGTGTCAACTTCGGCACCAAGGGCGATAAGCAGCTTAACCGCGTCCGCGTGGCCCTTGATGGACGCACGATGCAGCGGTCGTTCACCGGAATCCACCCCATTAATGTCGGCGCCATTGGCAATCAATTTCCTCACCGTGCCCATCTGGCCTTCATCGGCCGCTTTGTGCAAAGGCGTTTGCCCGCGCCTGTTCTGTGCGTTGACGTCAGCACCATGCTCGCACAACAGACAGGTTAGCTCTTCATAACCCATCTCGGCGGCGTAGTGGAGCGGGCTGTTACCATGCTTGTCCGGAGCACTTATATCGGCCCCTTTGGCGATCAACAGTTCTGCAACCCCAGTGTTTCCATTCAGGGCTGCCTTGTGCAGAGGCGTCTGCCGGTACAGACCTCGAGCATTGGGGTCGGCACCGTGTTCGATAAGCAGCTCTGCGATTTTTACAGAACCTTTCATGGCCGCGTAATCCAGCGCACTCAAGCCCAGTGCATCACGCGCATTCAAGTTGCTGTTCCAATGAATATGCCGTTGGATCTGCACCAAGTCCTCGGTTAGCACTGCCTTATACAAGGTTTTGGACGGTCGTACATCCCCGCAGCCCACAGCAACTGTCAAAACGGCAATGATGATTGCCCCCACGCTGAAACGCCGACGCCGGATGTTCATCCACTTTTCTCCTGCCATATGTGCGGTGCTAGTCTCTATCCCCCCTGCTAATGTCCAGTAAAGCATATCCAAAATGGCAATTGCTGGACGTCGGCCCCAGTGTTTTCGTTCCGGGCGTTCACCCCAAATATACCTTATCCTGCACCCTGGGCAAGTTGACTTTTCCGATTCCCAGAGCCCGTCAGCTACACGACCGTAACTGCAACGTCAATCGGAAAATAGTAATATTATTATAGACTAATTCTCCAGTCTTGCTACCAATATGCGCAACCCCAATTCTGCCCTAAAGGCCTTGCCGTTATCCGTTTCCGGTAACCGTTGGTAATAAATATAAATTTGCCTGCAAACCCGCGTGGAAGTGGTCAGGTCCTTATCCGCCGCTCCCACCTCATGCCTCGTCGCTCAACGATGATTGCCTAAACGTTGGATGGACCTCCTCATTTACCAGGGCATGAAGCTATTCATAAAGGACATGGGTCGACCTATGTTTTGATTCATACCCGAAACGCCCTGATTGATATGATGTGTGGCTGCCGTCATGGAGCCTATCAGGTTGGTCATAGCGTTCACCTGCCCGTTCATGATCCCAATGTTCTGGTTAATGTCCGCCATATGCTCGTCCATCAAGCGCGTACTCGTTTTCATCTGATCCAAGTTGGTGAGCATCGGCGGCAGCGTATCGATATTGGCTGAGATCAGCAGTAATGTGTCGCCCATGCTTTTTATGGTCCCAGTGAGATCGTCGAGATTGACCGAAATATTTTTAACGCTGCCGGTGAGTTCATCCAAGTTGGCGGATACCCGCTGCATCTGCCCCGCCATGCTATCCATGTTGATCTCGACAGCGTCGGCGATTCGATTTATATCCCCAACCAAGTGAAAAATGAGATAGAAACCGTAGGCCGCCAAGATGAAAAATGCTGCCAGGGACGGAAAAACGACCACCTGCCATTTTAAAGTATCTTGACTGGATTGTTTGGAAGAGGACACCATATTCGTTCGTACACTAGGCCGGTGCTGTGACGGCCCCAGTTGTCCCCCTGTGGGAATCCCCGTGGCGAGAATTCGGGCGTCTGCCTGGCCCCCGGGGTACTGCCCGCTGCCTTGGATCCGGCTTTAGTATTTACGTTTTCTAGCACGCTAGCACAAATCCCGGCGACTAACAAGGAAACAAGATGGAGACGCAGGTGGACCTGGCGAATTGTTACTCAAGCTGCAACCGGGAGTTGGAGCAGGTCGCCGTGAAGCGTTTCCCATGTGTAGCTGTGCAACGGCAGTACTGTTTAAGATGGAGTCATCGAAGGATAAATTTTCAGGCGGCGTGTCATTAGGGGTGGCAATGCCTTTAACTCATTGAAAAAAATTAAAAGACAACGGCTTGCAACTCCGTTGACCTCGGTTCGACTGCGGGCGTTCGAAGTGTACAAGCGGGTCAAACGCTAACAGGGTGATACCAAGGTCCTGCAGACCGTAGCTCTGTCGGATTGATGGTCACATGTGCAATCTCTTGTCAGAACTATGCATCCGCACATTGATGCAATCGGCGGCCCCGGCAGGCGCGTTCACGATCGTGTAGAGGGCGAGTGCGATCGCATTGTTACTGCCGACTTGCGCTGGTTTATCGCGCTGTTTTCTATCCAGATCAACCGACGAGCCGGCATTTTGATTCATTGCGGTCTGAAGCCCATTTAAATTGACCTATGTCAATGCGCGTCTTCATGATTTCGGATAAACGTTCATTGTCTGCCGTGTGGTATGTTGGGAACCGGAACAGGACAATGACCATTCACAGGAGGTACCGCCATGGGCGCAGGGCGTAGGCTGCTGTTGTTGACAGTCGTGCTGCTGCTCGCGACAGTGTTCCTGTCCTGCTCCAGCGACACGCAACCACCCCAAAAAACCAGCGCCGCGGACAAGCTGCCTGAGCACCCCGTGCACACCGATCACAGCACCTTCTTTCAGACAGCCTTCCCGGATGGTCCGGCGGTGACCCGTGCCTGCCTGGAATGCCATCCAAACGCCAGCGCTGAGGTCATGAAGACCACGCACTGGAACTGGCAGGGCGAGGAAGTCACCGTTCCCGGGCATGTGGGTTCGGTGCGCATCGGCAAACGCAATGTCATCAACAACTTCTGCATCGGCATTCAGTCCAACTGGCCGGCCTGCACCATGTGCCATATCGGGTATGGCTGGGAGGACGAAAATTTTGACTTCACCGACCAGACCCTGGTGGACTGCCTGGTTTGTCATGACAACAGTGGCAGCTACCTCAAGAAATTTCGTGGCGCGGGCGTACCGGACGACTCAGTGGACCTGCTGAAGGTGGCTCGCAGTGTAGGCATGCCCCTGCGGCAGAACTGCGGCGGTTGCCATTTCCAGGGCGGCGGCGGCAATGCGGTCAAGCATGGCGACATGGACGAGACTCTGCTCTTCCCCAGCTCCCGCATCGATGTGCACATGGGCAAGTATGATATGCAGTGTGTCGACTGCCACCGCACCGAAAAGCATCAGATTCGCGGCCGCGCCATGGCGGTGAGTGTCGACAACAAGAACTTTCTGCGCTGCACCGACTGCCATGACCCGCAGCCACATTCCGAGATGCGTCTGAATTCACACACCGACCGGGTTTCCTGCCAGGCCTGTCACGTGCCCTACATGGCCCCGGACACGGGCACCAAAATGACCTGGGACTGGTCTGAAGCCGGCCAGGACCTGGACATCACCGATGGACACCAGTACCTCAAGATCAAGGGCCGCTTCACCTGGGCGAAAAAGGTCAAACCCGAGTATCACTGGTACAATGAAACCCCGACACGCTACATCACCGGTGACAGGATCGACCCCTCAACCCCGACACGTATAAGCGGACCGCGGGGCGACCGCGATGATCCCACGGCAAAGATCTGGCCCTTCAAGGTACACCGGGGCAAACAGCCGTATGACACAGTACACAAATACTTCCTGGTGCCAAATGTCCATGGCAGCAAGGGTTTCTGGACGGCTTTCGACTGGTCTGGCGCCCTCAAACTGGGATCGGAGGTCACTGGGATGCCCTACAGTGGTTCCTTTGATTTCGCACCGACCGTAATGTACTTCCCGCTGTCGCATATGGTCGCGGAAACGGACAAGGCACTGGACTGCCGCGACTGTCATGGCGAGCGCGGCCGCATACACTGGAAGGCGCTCGGCTACGATAGCCACCTGTTGCTGCACGAGGTCAAGGGTCATGACCCGATCTATCTGCTCGACGCGAACGATGAACCGGTGACCGAATCAGGCGCCCCGCTGTCGATAGCCAATACCTGCGGCATGTGTCATGAGCTGGAAGAGCAGGATTTTATCGATGCCCACGGCTATCACAGCAGCGTGCAGGACGAACAGTTGGTCCCCGAGCGCCGGCTGCTGATGGTCGATGGTCCGCGCATCCCGACCGACCCGGACAGCCAGATGAACTGTTTTCTGTGCCATATCGGGCAACCCGATAATGCGGCCAGGCGCGTTGCCATCGAGGCCGGCATGCCAGAGTGGTCGGTGACAGCGACGCTGATGGGCAGCGGCCTGGTGAAGCTGGATGATGCGGGGGGGTACCGCTGGGACTCCAGACGCGTTGCAGAAGACGGCGAGGCCGAACTGGAGCTGCGCGCGGTTGGCGAGGCCAACTGCGGCGCCTGCCACGGCATGGTACATGACGGCGCCACTCCCCTGCTGGTGCCACTCGGCAGCGGTGAATACTGGACCACGGAAAAAACCGGGCAGGTCTTCTCACCCCAGCAGATCAACCTGTCCGCCATGAATCTGGCCGATAAGGATACGCTTGTTATGGTCTGGGATGTCCACAGTCAACGCCTGGTCTCCTGCGGTGACTGCCACTATTCACGCGGGCGGCCCGAGCGCCTGGCGGGCACGGCCACCCCGGGCAGTGTGGTTCCTGCACAGGGTATACGGCGCCGCTGCGAAAGCTGTCACAGTCTGACCGACACCCATGTCTGGCTGCCGGAGCGTGAACGCCACTTCAAGGCGGTTGCCTGCGAAGCCTGCCACATACCGAAACTGGAGATGGCCGCACAGCAGTCAATCGATCAAACCGTCATCCTGCCGGACGGCTCGCCACAGATCAGCTACCGCGGCGTGGACGGTGATGTGAGCGATGCCAGCAGGGCCTACATAAGGGGCTACCGCCCCCTGCTGCGGGTCGGCAAGACGGCCTATGGCGAGAACAAGGTGCTGCCCTATAACCTGGTTGTTCAGTGGTACTGGACAGACGGTGTTAGCGAAACCCCGATCCCCGAGCAGCAGTTGCGCCAGGCCTGGCTCGACGGTGACGGGTATGCCAGAGAAGTTATCGAGACCTTCGATAGCAATCATGATGGCGAACTGGCCCCCGATGAGCTGCGGCTGGACAGCCAGCCCAGGGTGGTCCTGATCAAGGAACGCCTGCGAGATGCCGGCGTCAGAAACCCGAGGGTACACGGGCATATCCGCGCCTACCATATTCATCACAACGTGCGTCACGGTAACTACGTCAACCGCGAGTGCACGGTGTGTCATCCAGAAAGCCAGGAAGACCTGCCACCTTTTGAGATGGCGCCCTACCTGCCGGACAAGGTGAAACCGGTCCTGCATGAGGACAGTACGGCGATCCTCATCGACGGCAAGTGGCGGACAACCGGGGATGGACGCTTGCAGTTCGCGCCGGCCAGCGGTGTGGCCGAGTCCTGGCAGACGATCGAGAGCACCATACGGAGCGAACCATGAGTGTCAATACAGACAAACCTCAATACTGGAACCCCTACGTGGGCGGCGTACTGCTCGGAATTTTGCTTTTCCTGTCCTTCTTCATCACCAGCCACGGCCTCGGTGCCTCCGGTGGTGTCAACCGCATCGCGGTCTCCATCCAGGACCTGGTTGTGCCCGAACATGTCGACAAGACGCCCTACATCGCGAAGATGGCCGGTGGCGACCGTGATCCCCTGAATCACTGGCTTGTCTGGGAGGTGACCGGCATCCTGGTGGGCGGGTTCGTCTCTGGCATGCTGCGCGGACGCGTGAAACTGGAGACCTACCGTGGCCCGCAGATCTCACCGCGCACCCGTTGGGCCTTCGCCCTTGCTGGCGGTTTTCTCATGGGCTATGGGGCACGCATGGCGCGCGGCTGCACGTCCAGCCAAGCCCTGAGTGGCGGCGCGGTCATGTCGGTCGGCAGCTGGGCCTTTATGTTCGCGGTATTTGCCGGCGGCTACGGACTGGCGTGGTTCGTGCGGCGCTTGTGGCAACCGGAGACATAAGATATGGCACCCTATGATCTGGTCGCATCCGTCGGCGTCACCGGCTCCTACCTCATCTACCTGGCCATCGGCTTCGCCTTTGGCTTTATTCTGGAATCCAGCGGCTTCGGCGATTCACGCCGGCTTGCCGGTCAGTTCTATTTCAGTGAACTGGCCGTCGTCAAGGTGATGTTTACCGCTATCGTGGTTGCCATGATCCTCATCTTCTGGGCCACAGCCCTGGGGCTGCTCGACTACAACGAAATCTGGGTCGCGCCGACCTATCTCTGGCCGGGCATCGCAGGCGGCGTGATCATGGGCATCGGCTTCATACTGGGCGGCTATTGTCCCGGCACGTCGGTGGTGAGCGTCGCCACCCTGAAGATCGACGGTATGTTCTTTTTCCTGGGCCATGTAGCCGGCGTGATCTTCTTTGGCGAGACGGTCAGTTTCATCACCACCTTCTGGAACTCGGGCTATCTGGGCCGCTTTACGCTGCCCGAGCTGCTGCATGTGGAGACCGGGGTCACCGTTGTACTGGTGGTCTGCCTGGCCCTGGCGATGTTCCTCGGCTTCGGGTGGCTGCGCAGCGCAATCTATGGAAAAACGAAATGAAGCGGATCCTCGATTTCAGAGTCCTGGGTGCCCTGACCCTGCTGCTTGCCGCGGGCGGCCTTGCCTGGCATGGCCAACCGAGCCTGGAGCAGAAATGGGAATTCATGGCGCCAAAACTCGAATCCCGGCTGTTGGAGCGGGAGGTCTACATCGATCCTGCGGAACTGCTGCACGTGATTAATGACGATTATATTCACCTCGTCATCTACGATGTGCGCGGTGAATCAGACTGGAACGAATTCCGCCTGGTGGACTCCGAACGCGTGCCGCCGGACAAGATGCCGGGTGAACGTGACCGGCTGCGGGCCTTGCCCGATAATGCCGTGGTCGTGGTCGTCAGTAACGACGAGATGCTGGCCGTCGAAGGCTGGAAACGCCTGATGGTGATCGCCGAAACGAATGCCTACATTCTGGAGGGCGGACTCAACCATTGGCTCAATATTTACGGCGCGGCAGGTGATGAGGTGGCCGCCCACGGCAAGGCCAGTCTGGGTAAGCCGGACGGCAGACTGCGCCACCCGTTCAAGCTCGCCCTGGGCGACCGGCACGCGGCCTCGCGACCGGACGAACACCTCACACCCCACAGGGAATACAGCACGAAGGTCAAATTGCTGAAGAAGGTTGCCAAGGCCGGGGGCTGTGATTGACGCTGACCGCAGACAGGTAAACGTCAACCCATGCAGAATTAGAAATTCACCTGGCAGTCAGATTCATGGCCACGAACCATGCGATCAATCATGATGAAAACTACGGCCACTGTTCTGCTCATTATCCTGGGCTTGCCGGGCACCCTGTCCTGTGCACAGGCGGCTGAAGTCGATGCTGCCGACGAGGAAGAAACCGCTTGTGCCGGCATGTCGGATGGTGATTTCATGGGGGTCGAAATCTGCAATGAATGCCATGAAGACACGGTCACCGCTATGCAAATGACTGTTCATGGCGAGGCATTGGATGACTGCGAGGTCTGCCACGGTCCCGGCAGCATGCACGTGGAGGAAGTGGGCGAGTGTATCATCAGTATGACGGGGCGGTTCGGCGAATCGGTGGAAATGCTCAACGGGATCTGTCTGGAGTGTCATGAGGACGAAACGCTCCAGCACTGGCCGGACAGCACCCACGGGAACAATGGTGTGGCCTGCGCTGATTGCCACCAGATCCATGGTGACCGTCACGTGAGCGATCGGCAGGATCAGGCGGGCATCTGCTATCGCTGTCACACGCCGCCGATACGCACCGACACCTCCCAGCCCTCTGGGCACTCGATACGCCACGATAAGATGCTTTGCAGCAGTTGCCACAGTCCCCACGGTGCGACCAGCCGCCTCGAGCGCTGTCGCTGCACCCCATGGAAAGAGAAATAAAGGTGCTTAGGCTCCTAGCCGCGAGGCGTTACCCGACCTACACTCGCGCGCTAAAGGGGAAGTGTTGCCGTGTCTATTTTACATGGCACAGCTTGCATTTTTTCTTCAGGGGCCCGGCCTGTTCACCCTTTTCGGCGGTGTATTCATGACAGCCGACGCAGCGCGTGTGAAAGGCGGTCTTGGCGGCAGGCGATTCAGCGCGTTTCTTTTTATGGCACTCGTGACAGGGTTTGATCGACTCACCCGCTTCGCCCTCGAAGGTATGGTGACAGGTCGTGCACTCGGTGGAGCTCAGATCTGCATGTTTCCGGTGCATGAAAGTCACGACCCCGAGTTTGGTATCAAACTGGATTGTCGCCTTGTCAGCCGGTATAGGAATCTCTTCAGTAACGGCACTGCCAGAATAGCCAATCAGCAGCGTAAGAAGCAGGAACAGTGTGCGCATGATAGTCACCTCCTTAATGAACCATTCACCTGCGAGCAATATAGTCCGGCACAGGTGCGCTGTAATTGATGGATATCAAATAGACATCACGTTTTCACTTGGCTAACTCAGGAAACGTGGCTCCAGTTGACTCGGCGCAGGTCTTGCGGCGCGATCGTGCAGACGCGGGTAATCAGCCTGTATCGGACTGGATATACGCTGCCGAGACATACCCTCAACCGCCACCGCCCGGCCCGCCACCGCCCGGCCCGCCACCGCCCGGATAGGGTAAATTCATATGTTGTCGACCGTGGCAGTTCAGGGTGCAACTGCCGGCAAAACGTCCATTGTCGGTGAACTGGAGACCACCCATCCCCCCCATGGCGGGGAAAACCACCGAGATGTCGAAATTGATCAGGTGAGTGTTGTTGATGCTGTTGCCCTGGGTGTCGCTTATACCGTGCGGATCATGGCAGACATTGCAGGGGGTTCTTTCTTCGACAATATGTTTGTTGTGCAGGCTGAAACTCTGATCACCGAGGATACTGTTACGGTCGTGGCAGCTGTAACACAGGGCATAGCTGGACGGGCTCTCCGGGGTGTTGTCGAGGGTCCGGTATTGTCGTACCAGTATCGGTTCGAAAGCCGAGCCGTGCGGGCCCTCCGGCCCGGCACCACCGGCCGAGGGTGCGGCATTGCTGTTATGACAATCGGCGCAGCCAATGGTACTGACCGGGGTCAGTGGTGAGATCAGGCTGGGGACATCGGGGTTGCGCCCCGGGCCCGCGACCGGATGGAAAGACGGATTGGTCAGCCTGAACTCCAGGCGCGTGTTGGTCTGTTCGATCTGGCGCGGTGTGGGCGCCGGGGGTTTGCCCGGACTGTCACCGTGACAGCGGAAACACAGTTGGTAGGTCTCGATAATGGGGTCGATATCGATGCCGTTGATGTCTATACCGCGCACGCCGAGCAGTGGGCCGGTGATAGCGCTGGAGCCGGCACGTGCAGCATGCGGGTTGTGGCAGTCGGGGCATTCCACATGGCGGTTGGCGACGACGTTGGATTCAGCAGCATCGTGCACCTCGAGGGTGTCCCCGATCGGGTGACTGGAGAACTGGTTGAAGACGGACATGACGTCCTTGCCTGCCACATTTCCATTATGACAGGCTGCGCAATTCTCCTCCTCGACCAGGTAGTTCAACAGGCGCTCGCGGCTTCCCGACGTATGTGGCCGGTGACAGTTCTGGCAGCCGTTGTCGGCCACGGTGACCCAGTCGGTGGCCGGCCAGGGGTCGGTCGCCTGCCCGTTCCAGGTGGCGCCGGACAAGTTGTGCCGCGATTGTATCCAGCCATTCTTGATATGGCAGGTCATGCACAGGCCGGATGCGCGTGCCGGCTTGACCAGGAACTTGCCCCAGGTGTTGTCGTGCGGCTCATGGCAACTGGTGCATTGCATCTGACCGCCGGCGTCCAGACGGACTGCGCCCGTGAGCGATGTAGGGTCTACGTATTCGCCACTGCTGGTGATGCTCGTCGTATAGTCGAACGAGATCGGATGGTCGTCAGACAGGTCCGTTTCCAGTTGGGTATCGCCGGCGGGCAGGGTAGTGACGCCGCCGGTCATGATGATATCTGTCGGTTGGCTCAGAACCTCGCCCAGTGCGATGGTACCGTCGTGACAGCTCAGACACAGAATCGATGCGCCGGTGGGTTGTCCCGGATTGGCGATCGCTGTGGTACTGGAGTAGGGTATATAGGTGGTGCCCGCGTCGCGCCGGTTCCACAACGGCGCAGCAGCCGAGGCATTGTGCGGCGCATGGCAAAAGATACAGATCTGGGATTCGCTGCTGGCCTTGATTGTGCCCGGCCCCGAAATCGACAGATTGTGCTTGGTATCGGCAACCGCTGCGTGGGCAGCATTGCCCGCCATTAGCAGCACCGTTGCAAGGCCTGCCCATGTCAATAATTTCATGGTTCACCACCGATGTAGCGGAATATCTGCACGCGTTGATTGTGCGAGTCGGAAACGTAAATGCTGTCGTCCGGTGCGATAAAAATGCCAGTGGGCAGCCAGAACTCCCCGGCGTCATGGCCTTGCGACCCGAGCATGAATAGCAATTCGCCCGTGGCATCGAATATCTGGAAGGCATGAAACATCGAGTCGACGACATAGATATGCCCGGAACGGTCCGTGGCGACACCTTTAGGACGCGACAGATCGCCGCTGGCATCGCCAGGCTGGCCGAACTGGCTGATAAACTCCCCCCGGGTATCGAGCCTCTGGATGCGAAAGTTAAGCGAGTCGCTGATCAGCAGTTGACCTTGCCGATCCTGCCACAGCGCAGTCGGGAAATTGAATTCGCCCGGGCCGCTGCCACGCCGCCCGAACTGCCGGATAAAAGCACCCGAAACTGAGAATACTTTGATCGCGTGTGCTGACGTGTCCACGATATACAGCTGCCCGGTTTCCTGGTCAAAAACCACACCGGTGGGTTGTTGCAGTTCAGATTGAAGCTCGACAGGGGACAGGAAGTTCACATCGGGCGTCGCCACGAACAGTCGGCCGAGGCTCGAATCCGTGATGAAAACCCGTTTGTCCGCTCCGAGTGCCATGCCTGTTGGTGAGGGTAACGGCAGATTGTTTTCGCGGTACATTAATTTGTAGCTGGAGCCGCGCAGATCGAAGCGGTGAATTCCCCGTGCTCCGGGATCGGCGACGTAGACCATTTCACTGCTCGTATCCACCACCACCGCCATGGGCCGTACCAGGCGGGTGCTGGAGGGACCTGTGATGATTTCACCCAGCCGCTTCCAGAAGGATTTTTCGATACCCAGGTCTTCGGCGCTGTAAACGCTCTTGACGTAGCGAATGCGTGGCTGGGCCGGGGGCTCGGGCCAGACTCGCTCCGTTTGCGTCACCGGCGTTATCTGTCGTGCCGGTGTGCAGCCGCTCAGCAAGGGAGCTGTGCCGATGAGGGTCAGTAAAGCGAAACTGATTATGTGTGGTATGGTCATCAGAAGCGCCGTATCAGTTGGCCCCTGATTTTATTATTCTTCTGTGTCACTTGGCCCTGCTTGTCATCGATGTGCTCACCGCGCAGCGTAAACTGCAGCTTGCGGTAGAGCCAGACCAGGCCCACGGCCAAAGCTCGGCGACGCCGGTTCTGGGTGCCACCGGTATCCTTCTCATAGTCAGCCTCGGCGTTGACAGCGGTACGCAGCCAGGGCCGCGAAGTGAGCTGTGCGATGACCTGGCTAATGTCAACATCTTCCGGTGAATTTTCGTTATCGACGAATTCCCGTCGCCCCATCACTCGCAGTCGCGTGGTGCGTGGCAGTGCGGTTTCGACATGGGCCTTGTACAGCTTGCGGGTAAAGGGTGATATATCTTCGTCCTGGTCTTCGTAGTTTACTTCGCCCCCCACCAGCCAGCCGCTCAACAGGGGATATTCGACGCGTACGCCTAGCAGTAAATTCTGAATATCATTGAGGGGTGTGGTCGGCTGTCCGCTTTTCACCGACTGGTTCAAGTCGCGGTAGCGGGCGAATAAGTCATGAAACCTGAATATTTTGAAGTTGCTGAAATAGTTCTGGTTGAAGGAATTGAATTTTACATCGCCCCCCGACCGGTACTGGTAGTCTACCAGCACCGTTTGACCATCGAATATGTTGCCGCCGATCAGGCGCTGAATTTCGGTGACGGCGCCGATGACACGAACATCGTAGTCCAGACCTTCAATGAACGTCTGGGTGTTGGCCTGGTTGGTCACAACAATACTACTGCTTATCACGAATTCGTTCTGTAAGGCCACCGGCGTGGTACCGGCCAGTGTTACGCTTTCGTCGAATACCTGGACGATATCGGTATCCCCTGTGGACTGGTCTGTCTGGTCGAGGCGCATGGAAGCACCCAGTTGCATAGAGCCGTACCGAATGGCTCTATCGTAACCGATCGCTCCCCGCGTACCATACACCTTTCTGTCAAAATTCGTGGTGTCCTGGTCCTCCTTTTCACCATGAATATCCATGTCACCGTGCCAGCCCTGCTCCTGCTCGTAGGAAGCTCCGACCCTGGCGTTCCGGTTGGTGGTATTCACCTCGCTGCGGTCGCTTTTCTGCAGGCGGTACTGATAGAAGGATTGCGTTTTCGTGGTATGTGTCCAGCGCATGTCATAGCTGTAGCGCAGATCGTCCAGTTCGGATGAAGGCTCCTGTTGCGGTTCGAGTGTCTGGTTGATATAGGTGAAGAGTTGGGTCAGACGTACCTGATCTTCGCTGCCAAAAATATTTACCGCGCCGGCGTCTGTGGTTTTAGTGGTGGTCACCGTCTGTTGGATCGGCAGCCCGGGACTGCCGCTCCGTGAGTCGGTTTCGTTCCAGAGGTAGGATACCCTGACGCTATTGCCGCCAGCGTAGGATTTGGAAGCCCGGATGGCAGCCTGGTCGGTGGTCTGGTCGATAGTGGTACTGAAGCCAGAACCGTCACTTTCAAACCGGAATGCCTCCAGGTTGAGCGTTACCGGGGAAAACGGTTCCAGCAGGGAGGCATTCATTCCATAGCGGGTGTTTTCCACCAGGAAACGTCCGGCCAGACTGGTGGTGACCGACGGATTACTGCGGTCATAAAACAGCCTTAGCGGATAGGGTTTCTTTTGCAGAAAATTCAAGTGGGCCGTGAGGTTGTATAATGACTCTCTGGTGTTGTTCTTTCCCTGGTCGGAGTCGAAATCCTGTTGCACCAACAGCAGGCCGCCACCCAGGTCCATATTGAGAAAATCCGGGTGGTAGGCATAGCTTTGCGTCAGTACAGAGATTTCCTCCTCGAAACTGGGGCGTGTCTGGTAGGTTTTATCCCCACCCCCCGAAGTCTGCTCGTAATCATCGAGGCTATAGCGGGCCGACAGATCGCCTTCGACGCCGAGCAGTTTGAACGGGGTGATGTCAGCGTATTTCGCACTGCACAGCGAGGGTTGCGCTGCCAGCAAACCCAGTCCGCAGAGGATAGCGGTCCAGAGACGCTGACGAGCGTTCGTCACACTCATTACAGTTGAACGCACAACCCACATTATCTGTTGCTCTCTTTATGGCGGAGCGGACTGTTTTGTAGCGGCAGTTCCATTGCGAATATGTGCACGTCCCAGAATCGGTCATTTCACCCTCGTGCCGTAGCCCCCTTATCGTCTATTTTCGGTCTTCCTTGTCAGCGGATCCGGGGGTCGGATAGTCCTTTCCTTCCATCTTGCCAAAGCCGAAGGCGGCGACTTTGTTGACCCCGAATTGGCTGGCTACCAGGACAACGTATTCCAGATTGAACCCGGGCGCCGCATAGGGCTGGAAATACTCGAGATTGTCATAATCGATAATAATATCCGTCGGTAGATTGATGTTACCGCGTTTATCACCCGGTTGACCGAAGAACATCAAGGGTGTGCCGTGGTTGTCGAAGATCTGTACATTTTCAAATGCAGCATCAACAACATATATTCGGCCTGCGCGATCGACCGCGATGCCCTTGGGGCGGGCGAAATGCCCCACGGCGTCGCCGATACTGCCGTAGCTTCGTATGAACTCCCCGTTAAGCGAATATTTCTGTATGCGGAAGTTTCCGGAATCACTGATGTACAGTCCCCGGTCGGGTCCTAACGCCAGGCTGGTCGGTTGAAACAGTTCCTGCTCGCCGGAGCCGGCTTTGCCGAAACTGAACAGGGTGTTTCCGCTGGATTTGTCCAGCACCTGAATCTGATGGTGGAGCAGGTCCGAGACATAGAGCCGGTCTCCCACCACCAGCACGTCAATCGGCTTGAACTGGTCCGGGGTCCCGTAGGCGCGCACGAAACGATCGTTCGCGTCGAATACCAGGATCTGGTTACGCTCGGTGTCGGTCACGTATTTGGTGCCATCGGGTTCAACGGTGATATTAATCGGTTTTTTCATTGCACCGCCGGCAAAGCCCTGCACCAGATCAGAACGTTTCTGTTTCAGGTCAAAGATGGCATAACCGCTGCCGCGGGTATCAGCGACATAGATCCTGCCTTCGTGCAGCGCCAGGCCGTAGGGCTTGCGGACCAGGTGATCGCCCGCAGTATCTTTGCCGACGATAAAGTCCTTGAAGCCCATGTTCTCGCTCTCCACATCGCTGGGCGTTGACAAGCGGGTAAGATACTGGAGGCGCGGCAATTCGGGCGGCGGTGGGTAGAACAAAACGCCCGATTCGTTCGGCCCGGGGGTGCTGGCACAGCCGCTTAGCAGTACCAGGACAAGAACAGCGCTGGTCCAATGAATACGCGTAATGCTGATACGGCAGACCTACTTGTCATGGCAAGCGAGGCAGATTGCGCTGCCGGACTTGCTTAGCAAAAGGAGGGGCTGGCCATTGGCAACCACATAGGTGTTATGTACGTCATGGCAGGACGAACACTGAACTTTGCCCGCCGGCGTCATGAGTTCGCTGACCAGGCCAGTGCGGCTTTTGTTACCTGAGCCGATGGTGACTGTCTGCTGGGTCGGATCGTGCAATCCGGGATCGGTGACAGACAGCGCGCTGTCGTAGGTGATCGAGATCGGATGATCATCCGTCAGGTCATCATTGGCACCCACGGCTACGGGGCCGGTCAGGAAAATACTGCCCACGTTGCCTCCATACGCGTCTACCGCGGTCGCCCCGTCATGGCAGGACAGGCACAGTTTCGACGAACCGGTGGGTTGGGCATCCCGTGCCGCATCCATCGTCGGGCTACTGTACATGGCAAAGGTCTGCGACGTCAGCTCATGGTTCCACAGCGGTGCTTCGGTAACCGACGTGTCGGCATTGTGCGTGGTATGGCAGACCACACAGATTTCGCCACCGGAGAAGCCACTGTTGGAAAAGTCATGCACGCTACCGACAATATCTGCAAAGGCTTGGCTAGCCGTCAACGCCAATGCTGCAACCAGCAGAGCAGCGGGCGTGCGGAACAGTTTTTGAGTGACTGGTTTCATTTTGAATACCTCCGTGCTATCAAGAGCTTCGGGGTGAAGCTATGATGTCGCCACATCATTAAATTATCTAATTGTAAGAAGAACCGCAATTTCTGGCCGATGCCAACTTGGTATTCCTCACCTGTAACTAAAGCACAGTTGCACCGTTACAACATTGATTTATGTCAATCAATAGATGGGTATTTTCACTTATAAAAACGGGCCAAATCTATCTCTTGTATCAAGGCCGAACCTGGTCCGCACAATTGCTGGAAGCGGAGCGTTTTCAAGCCTGTTTCTGACCGAATGTTTTCCGTCAAATTCATGAGTGTTTTGCTTTAGGCAGGCAGAAACACAACCGGGGCAGTTGCTTCCTGCTTTTTGACAAATGCATGAGTGGCTTTGCTGTATCGGTAGTGCGCACTGCCGGTAATCGCGAGGACCGGTAGAGCCTGATTTAGAAACTCTGAGTTTTTGCGTGAAATTGAGTGTGTCGCATAAGCGAAAAAGAGTACCAAGTGACTGAAAAAATAAAACAAATGAAATTAATCAAGTGGTTCCAATGTCGGCAGCCCCCATGATGGACTGAACCGATCGCCACTGCCGCTATTTTCTGCGGCTGATTTCCCGGCATGTGTCCCCGCATACGGAGAAGATCAGCTCGGCTGCGCTGATAAACAGTAACTGGGGCCACCTGCTGACCTTCGATGCGTCTGAACACCGCCTGGCCATTCAGCTCGGTGGCAGTAAGCCGGAAGAACTGGCCCGCTGTGCGGTATGGGCTGAACAGTCGGGTTTCGATGAAGTCAACCTGAACGTCGGTTACCCCAGCGACAGGGCGCAGTCCGGACCTTTCGGTGCCTGTCTCATGCTGGAGCCGGAACGGGTTGCGGCTTGTGTCGCGACCATGCGGCAAGCGGTGTCTGTGCCGGTTACGGTAAAAACACGCATCGGTGTCGATGAACAGGACAGCTATGATGAATTGACCCGTTTCGTGTCGTTGTTGCAGGACGTGGGGCTGGAGCAGCTGACTGTGCATGCGCGTAAAGCCTGGCAGTCTACGCAGCGTGTCTTTAATCAGACTGTTCTTTCTCTGGGTTTAACCAGGCTTTCTCGGGTAACTCCCAGTTCCTGATCTCACCACTCCGGCGGTCGGGGTGACGCTCTTTGGCTAGACGGTATACCTGCTGCCGATGCTCAAGTATCGCCGTTGCCTCACCCGTATGACGTTGCTCTGGTGTCGTGAACTTCAACACACTGTGTTTGTGCACCGTGTTGTACCAGCGATTGAATGTCAGTACCCATTCTCTGGCCTCATCAATGGTGGGAAAGCTGTTGATCGGGTAGCCCGGCCGGTACTTGCAGGTCCGGAATAACGATTCCGCGTAGGCATTGTCGTTGCTGGCTCGTGGTCGACTGAACGATGGGGACACACCCAAGCGGCGCAGCGTCTCCAACATGCTCGCGCCTTTCATGGGACTGCCATTATCCGAGTGCACGGTCTGAGCTGTTTTGCCATCATGTTTTGATTGCCTGAGCAATCGGTGGAGTCCCTCCTGTACGAAACCTGATCTGTTGTGTTGCTATAGCCTTTTTAGACCGCCGCTCGTCTTGGCTACCGACCGTCGAAGAGGAGTATCCGGTAATTGCTGAGCAACCTGTACCTGCACTATGTGCTCGACCTGTGGTTTGAGCAAGTGGTTAAGCCGCGTTTACAGGGTGAGGCCTATTTGGTGCGGTACATTGATGACTTTGTGGTGTGTTTCCAATATCGGGCGGATGCGCTTCGCACGCAGAATGCCCTGCGCAAGCGTCTGGGGAAGTTTGGACTTGAGCTGGAACCGACGAAGACAAAACTCGTGGAATTTGGTCGCTTTGCCCAACGGCATGCAAGCAAACGAGGGAGACAACGCCCAGAGACGATCTATTTTCTGGGCTTTACCCTCTATTGCACGCAAAACCAAAAGGGTAACTTCAAGGTGGGATTGCGTACAGAGAAGTCTCGGCTTCAGCGCAACCTGTCCCGCCTGCGCGACTTGATGAGGCGAATGCGTCACTTGCCGGTTCAGGAGCAGGTGATCAATCTGAACCGGGTCTTGCGTGGTCTTTATGCCTACTATGGTGTTGCCGGTAATCTACGGGCCTTGCAGAAAGTGCACAGGTTCGTGATCAGTTATTGGCGAAAGATGCTTTGCAGTCGGAGTCGTAAGGGTCATGTTCCGTGGGAGGTTTTCCAGCGGATCATGGATCGGTATCCGTTGCAGCGACCAAAGCTTAGACTTCCCTATCGGGAGTTGCAGGCTCTTGCTGTGCTGTGAATCTACTTCTGAAGAGCGTAGTGCCGGAAATCGGCACGCTACGTTCTGTGGGAG
>Ga0316192_10000358_pt1 | contig 32999 bp, 34 predicted proteins | sample MerIslwburrow_MG_FD_204931 | JGI IMG/M metagenome (GOLD analysis project Ga0316192, IMG submission 204931) | Coastal sediment microbial communities from Maine, United States - Merrow Island worm burrow | ecosystem: Environmental > Aquatic > Marine > Coastal > Sediment | place: USA: Maine...
CGGCAGACGGGCGATTTCACGATGCATGGCCGCGGTGGCGGCCTCGTCGGCGGATGCCTCGTCTCCACGCCCGAGCCATTGAGCGGCCGCAACAGCCGTTGCCTCGGTCACGCGCACGATGTCCAAAGCCAGTGCGCGGTCGAATTCGTTCTTTTCTCCCGACTTTGACACCTCAAAGCCTCTGTCGGTTCAATGCGGGCAATCCGCGATTGCCGCTAGCACCATTACAGTTTTTCGATGCGGATCATTTGCGGCTTTGCATCCACATGACCATCTCGCTCGATCGCCGCCAAGGCCTTACGAACCCCGGCCTCGGTTGTCTCATGGGTGACCATGACGACGCTCGCCTGCGTCCCGCTCTTCGAGCTTTCACTGTGGGCACGCCGCTGGACGATACTCTGAAGGGAAATGCCTTGTGCGGCCATGCGCTGGGCGATGGCGGCAAAAGCCCCTGTGCGATCGTGCACCGACAGGCGAATGTAATAGCCGCCCTCATGGGTCCGCATCGCGGCCTTCTTGTAGCTCTTCAGGCTCGTTGCCTTGATGCCGAAAGGCAGGAGTGTCGTACCCCTGGCGACATCGATGATGTCGCTCATCACGGCCGAGGCCGTCGGCCCCCCCCCTGCCCCGGGGCCGATCAGCATGACGTCGCCGATGAAGTCGCCATCAATGGCCACGCAATTGGACACGCCATCCACATTGGCGATCGCGGTTTCTTTGGGCACCATTGTCGGGTGCACGCGCTGCTCGATGCCGCTGTCAGTTCGAAGCGCCACACCAAGAAGCTTGATGCGATAGCCGAGATCGTCTGCGGCCTCGATATCCGCTGGTGCGATCGTTTCGATCCCCTCGACATAGATGGCGTCGAACTTCGTGCGGGTCCCGAAGGCAAGACTCGTCAGTAATGTCAGCTTGTGCGCCGTATCAAACCCGCCCACGTCGAATGTGGGATCTGCTTCGGCGTAGCCTTGCGCTTGCGCCTCTTTCAGAACATCGGCGAAGTCGCGGCCTTCCCGCTCCATCTTCGTGAGGATGTAGTTGCAGGTGCCATTCAGGATTCCATAAACGCGGGTGATGTCGTTGCCTTGCAGGCCCTCTCGGATGGCTTTCACCACCGGAATGCCACCGGCAACAGCACCTTCGAAATTGAGAGCGACGCCGTGCTTCTCGGCAAGGGCTGCCAGGGCGGTGCCGTGATGGGCAAGAAGCGCCTTGTTGGCGGTCACCACATGCTTTCCGGTCTTCAAGGCCGCTTCAACGGCCTCTTTAGCAATCCCCTCCTCGCCGCCGATGAGCTCGACGAACACATCGATTTCGGGGTCCGTCGCAAGTTTGACTGGGTTCGAAAAGAACCTCACGCCCGACAGGTCGATGTCTCTCTTTTTCCGCTTGTTACGGGTGGAAATCGCTGCAATCTCGATGGGCCGGCCAGCCCGTTGGGGCAGAGTTCCGGCGCGCGCCGCAATGAGCCGCACCAAGCCGCTGCCGACAGTGCCGATCCCGGCCAGTCCAAGCTTCAAAGCGTCTGCCATGGAAAGAGATCAAAAGGTCCGGTTGGCCTTGGAGGCCATGGGGATGACGTTGTGTAAGTCGTTAGCCGATTCAGTCAGGAATTTACGAATATTTCGGGCTGCTTGGCGAATACGCTGTTCATTCTCCACAAGCGCGATGCGGACATAGCCTTCGCCATATTCGCCAAAGCCAACGCCAGGCGATACTGCGACCGATGCTTTCTCAAGGAGAAGTTTTGAGAATTCCAACGAGCCGATATGGGCATACATGTCAGGGATTGGCGCCCAGGCGAACATGGTTGCAGGAGGAGACGGGATCGGCCAGCCTGCGCGCGTGATAGCATCAACGAGGCAATCGCGTCGCTTGCGATAGACACCGCGAGTTTCATCGACACAGTCCTGCGGGCCGTTCAAAGCAGCGGCCGCCGCAACCTGGATGGGTGTGAACGCACCGTAGTCGAGATAGGACTTCACCCGGGTCAAGGCTTGAATCAAGCGTTCGTTGCCGACGGCAAATCCAATGCGCCAGCCAGGCATCGAATAGGTTTTCGAGACAGACGTGAACTCCACGGCAATGTCCATGGCGCCTGGAACCTCAAGGAAAGAGCTTGGCGGTTCGCCGTCGAAGTAGATTTCCGCATAGGCGAGATCGGACAACACGATCAGCTCATGCTTTTTCGCAAAGGCGACGACTTCCGCATAGAAATCCCGATTGGCGACCACCGCCGTGGGGTTGGCCGGGTAGTTCAAAACAAGCGCGGATGGTTTCGGCACGCTGTGCCGCATCGCTTTGTCGAGCGAGACCATAAACTGGGAGTCTGTACTGGCAGGAAGATGCCGGATCACGCCGCCCGACATGATGAAGCCGAACTCATGGATTGGATAGGTCGGGTTCGGAACCAAGATGACGTCGCCAGGCGCCGTTATGGCCTGCGCCATATTGGCGAAGCCCTCCTTCGAGCCGAGCGTGGACACGACTTGCGTGTCTGGATTAAGCTTCACACCGAAGCGCCGCTCGTAATATTTGGCCTGCGCGCGGCGTAGCCCGTTGATCCCCTTGGACGCGGAATAGCGGCTTGTCTTCGGGTTGCGGACAGTCTCCACCAGCTTTTCGATGATGTGCGGTGGCGTGGGCATATCCGGATTGCCCATACCGAAGTCGATGATGTCGTCGCCGCGCGCGCGCGCCTCAGCCTTGAGCCGGTTCACCTGCTCAAAGACATACGGCGGCAGCCGTTTAATCCTATGAAACTCGTTATGCACGGACGGCTGTCCCACCGGATCGGTCCACAAAAGGGAGTATCGAGTTGAACCACAAAAAGGATCTGCCGGGCAAGCGACTCTCGCTCTGCCCTATTGCTGGTATGCTTTGATTCTAGTTCGTTTTTGGAGCGCCGTCGACCTATTGGACCTGGCCTTGTTGGCGCTCCCTTTCGTTCTGCAGATCGGAGATCGCCGCCTCCTTTTCCGTCTTCGTCAGAGTGCTATCATAGCCACGGATCACTTCGGTAAACCGCTGCGAACGGCTTGTGTCCGGCATAAAGCTGGCGCAGCCGCCTAGAAGCAGGACGGTCATTGCCGCAACAAGGCCATAGGCTGATCGTGCAAACATCGTGACGATGCGGCTCTGGTAGAGGTTTCCCCTGGCGAAGCATGCCACCTGATGGCTATATTGCGTCGCCCGATAGTAATATCGCATAGCACAATGAAATGAGTAGCGGAAGTTTGCGGGTTAAAACGAGGAGCGGAGATTCGCCAATACCGCGCTCCTAACGACGGGCAGACGTGTTGTAAATGGGGCCAACAATCAGGGGCTTTTCGATGCGGGATGAGAAAAAGGGCCAAGGTCCAAACGTCGGCGGGAAGACGGACGGGGGCGAAACCAATCAAGATGGTCACGATCAGATGAATTTCGATGAATTCGCGCGGAATATGGTGCGTCTCTTTGACGAAAGCACAAAAGTGGCCTCGACACTGGCCGAACGCAACGCGTCAAACGGAAAAAGCCCCTATAGCATGTCCTCGGAGGCCAACGAGGCCGCAAAGTCCCTTGGCTCTGTCGCCCAAGCTTGGGTGACAAACCCCGGAAAGCTTGCGGCCGCTCAAGGCGACCTCATGCAGAGCTATGCGGATCTTTGGGGGCGTTCGGTCCGCCGCTTTTTAGGCGAAGAGGTGGAGCCTGTCGCCACGCCGGAGCCAGGCGACAATCGTTTCAAGGACCCCGGCTGGTCTGACAATCAATATTTTGACTTTTGGAAGCAGTCCTATCTGATCACGTCGCAGTGGGCTGAGGACATCGCCAAGAATACCGAGGGGTTGGACGAAAGAACGCGGCTGAAGGCGATATTCTATTTGGACCAAGTGCTCTCCGCGCTATCTCCATCCAACAACCCTTTCACCAATCCCGAAGTGGTCCGGACCACGCTGTCGACCAATGCCGAAAACCTCGTGCAGGGAATGGCGTCGCTGGCGGAGGATCTCGGAAAATCGAAGGATATGCTCCGGGTCAGCCAGACCGACCTCACGGCCTTTGAAGTTGGCCGCGATCTGGCGGTCACACCCGGCAAAGTCATTTTTCAGAACGATCTGATCCAGCTCATCCAATATTCCCCGACGACCGAGGAAGTGTATGAGAAACCTTTGATTATTACCCCTCCCTGGATCAACAAGTTTTACATTCTCGACCTGAAACCGGAGAAGTCCTTCGTTAAATATGCGGTGGATAAGGGCTTCACCGTGTTCATGATTTCCTGGGTCAACCCCGATGCGTCTCTCTCAAAGAAGACCTTCGAGGACTATATGCACGAGGGCATCCTCAAGGCGGTCGAAGTGGTGAACCGCCAACTGGGGCTGCACCATGTCAACGTCCTTGGCTATTGCGTCGGCGGTACTCTTCTTGCCTCGGCCCTGGCCTATAGCGCGGCAAAGAAAGATGACCGGATTGCCACCGGGACGTTCCTCACTGCGCAAGTCGACTTCACGGAAGCTGGCGATCTCCTCATCTTTATCGACGATGCGCAGCTCAAGTCGCTGGAAGAGATGATGGCCGAACGCGGTTATCTGGACGGTTCGCAGATGGCGGCTATTTTCAACATGCTTCGCCCTCGTGATTTGATTTGGCCTTATGTGGTCAACAACTATCTCTTGGGCAAAAAGCCGTTCCCGTTTGATCTGTTGTTCTGGAATGCGGATTCCACACGGATGCCACCTGCCAATCACGCGTTCTACCTACGCGAGTTCTATCATGAGAACCGGTTGAGCAAGGGCGAGATGGTGCTCGGCGGCGTTACACTCGATCTGTCGAAAGTGACGATCCCGCTCTATGAGCTTTTCACACGCGAAGACCATATTGCTCCTGCGGCATCCGTCTTTCGGGGCAGCAAGCTCTTCAACAGCAAGGTGCGTCACGTGATGGCAGGGTCTGGCCATATCGCCGGCGTGGTGAATCCTCCTGCGAGGAAGAAATACCAATATTGGACAGGCAAAGCTGCGGACGCAGCGACGCTGGAGGACTGGCTCGAGACAGCGAGCGAGACCCCAGGGTCCTGGTGGCCCGACTGGGTGAAGTGGCTCGGGAAGCACTCAGGCCCAAAAGTTCCGGCGCGCGATCCCGCGAAGGGGCCGTTTAAGCCCATCGAGGACGCCCCTGGCAGCTACGTCAAGGATCACGATTAGGGGCCGCACATCACACCGGCACTGACTGTCGGTATGAAGCTTCTGTCCAGGAACGCTCGTCTTACGGGAAGAGAGGCAGCTGCTCGAGCGCCGTTGTCTCCTCCAGTCTATACATCACGTTGAAGTTCTGAACGGCTTGGCCCGCGGAGCCTTTGACCAGGTTGTCGATGGTGGAGATGACGATCGCGCGGCCCGGAATGCGGTCCTCGAAGACGCCGATATGGCAATAGTTCGAGCCGCGCACATGCTGGGTGGCTGGGATGACCCCCTCCTCCATAACCCGCACGAACGGATCACGCGCATAGGTTTCCATAAGCACCTGTCTGATGTCGGTCGCGCTCGTTCCGCTTGGGAGCTGCAAATAGCATGTACACAGCTCGCCGCGCGTCATGGGCACGAGATGCGGCGTGAAGTTCACGATCACAGCTTGGCCCGACGCGGCACCAAGTTCTTGCTCGATCTCGGGAACGTGACGATGCGTGCCAACACCATAGGGGGACAGGCCTTCACCTGCCTCTGAGAATAGGATGTTTTGCTTGAGCGACCGACCGGCCCCCGAGACGCCCGACTTGGCATCAATGATGATGCTGTCCGGCTCTATATGGCCCCCGCGGGCGAGCGGCAAAAGGGCCAGAAGAACCGCTGTCGGGTAGCAGCCCGGACAAGCCACGAGCCGCGCATTGGCGATCTCGCTCCGGTAATGCTCCGTCAGGCCATACACAGCCTCGCTGAGGAGAGCCGGCGTGCTGTGCTCACCGCCATACCACTGCTCATAGGTCGCAAGGTCCCGGAGACGGAAATCTGCGGACATGTCGACGACTTTCACCCGCCTCCGAAGCTTAGCGATTTCGGTATGGGCCGTGCCGTGCGGCAGGCCGCAAAACGCCACATCGACAGCGTCCCAGTCGACCTCTTCGGAGGTCACAAGGGCTGGCAGATCGAGACTTGCAAGATGCGGAAAGACTTTTGCGAGCGGCTGCCCCGCATGGGTCTTTGCGATCAGCGCAGTGATCTCAATATTGGGATGTCTGGCGGCAAGCCTGATGAGGTCGGCGCCCGTATAGCCGGAGGCGCCGAGCACGGCGGCCCGGATCGTTTGTTTGTTGGTCATGACTGACCCTAAGAAAGTAGCTCTGCGTGTACCAGAGCCCTAGCGGCATACGGTATGCTGCGGGCAAGAGGCGAAGCCCTCCTCCCGCAACCCTCCAGGGACAAGCGCGTCGATACTAGCGCTTGGAGAACTGGAAGCTTTTTCGGGCCTTGGCCTTACCGTATTTTTTACGCTCGACAGTCCGCGCATCGCGCGTCAGGAAGCCGGCCTTTTTCAGGACGCTGCGCAGTTCAGGCTCGAAATGGGTCAGCGCTTTGGAAATACCATGGCGCACAGCACCCGCCTGGCCCGAAAGGCCGCCACCGGAGACAGTGCAGACGATATCGACTTGTCCTTCGCGGCCCGCGCTCACGAGCGGCTGTTTCAGGATCATCCGAAGCACGGGACGGGCGAAATAGGCCACGTGGTCCTTGCCATTGACGGTGATGTTGCCGGGGCCCTGCTTGACCCAGACGCGGGCGACAGCGTCTTTCCGCTTTCCGGTCGCGTAGGCGCGGCCTTGCGCGTCGACTTTGCGCTCATAGACACGCTCCGGTGCGGGCACATCGCCCTCACCTTGCAGCTGAGCCAGATCTTCAAGTGTGGTCGTTTCGCTCATGGCTGCTAAGCGCTCCTTGCGTTCTTCGAGTTCAGGGCGGCGACATCGAGCACGACGGGGCTCTGCGCCTCATGCGGATGCTCGGAGCCTGCATAAACTTTGAGGTTCTTGAGCTGCTTGCGAGCAAGAGGCCCTCTGGGCAGCATGCGCTCGACAGCCTTATGCAGCACGCGCTCTGGGTGCTTGCCATCAAGGATTTTTTCCGCTGTGCGGCTCTTGATCCCGCCTGGGTATCCTGTGTGCCAAAAATACGCCTTGTCGGCGCGCTTGTTGCCCGACAACACGACATCGCCCGCATTGATGACGATGATGTTGTCGCCGTCATCCATGTGAGGTGTGTAGCTGGCTTTGTGCTTGCCGCGCAACCGCGTGGCGATCAACGCCGCGAGACGGCCCACCACAAGGCCGCTGGCGTCGATAAGGACCCAGGATTTTTCGATGTCTTTGGGTGTGGCGGAAAAGGTTTTCATAGCTCGCATCACTTTGCGTCTCATTCGAAAGATTGCCGCTTCTAACGGTTGGCTGACGAGGGGTCAAGCGAATTGAGGTTTCTCATCAAAAACAGAGGGTTAGATATGTGGTAACCAAATACCATCATTGAGCGCTTTGAATTCGTGTGCCTTTTCCACATTTTCCTGTAAGCGGTTGGCGGACGGACGAAACTTCAGGGATTGTAGGAAAAATGGACGACGGTGACATCTTGCTGCATGAGGATCGCGGCGCGGTTCGGATCTTGACCCTCAATAGGCCCAAGGCCCGCAATTGCCTGTCGATGGACCTGATGAGGGCCCTGACGGGCGCCCTTGCGGATGCCGGGGGCACTCATGAAATCCGTGCCGTGGTGCTGACAGGCGCCGGGCCTGCCTTCTCCTCCGGCCACGATCTGAAGGAGCTCACCGCTCATCGCACTGACCCGGACAAGGGCCAGGCATTTTACCAAGACACCATGCAGGCCTGCTCGGACCTGATGCTGGCCATTGTGCGCATGCCCAAGCCTGTCATTGCGGCAGTCAACGGCATTGCAACGGCGGCCGGCTGTCAGTTGGTTGCGAGTTGCGATCTGGCGGTGGCAGCCATTGACTCACGCTTTGCAACGCCCGGGGTGAATATCGGTCTGTTCTGTTCCACGCCCATGGTGGCGCTCAGCCGGAACCTGACGCGCAAGGCAGCCATGGAAATGCTTCTCCTGGGCGAAATGGTTGAGGCCGGGGACGCGGAACGTCTGGGCCTCGTCAATCGTGTTGTTGCGCCCGACCGTGTACTGAACGAAGCCGTTGAGCTTGGCCGCAAGATCGCCAGCAAACCAAGCCGCACGCTTAAGATTGGCAAGGAAGCCTACTACCGGCAGGCCGAAATGCCGCTTGATGAGGCCTATCGTTATGCCGCCGGTGTCATGGTCGACAATTTGCTCGATGCCGAATCCGAAGAAGGGATCGGTGCATTCCTGCAAAAGCGCGAGCCGCAATGGCCACGCTGACCGAGCTCGGAATGTGGTCCATATTGTGAACCGGCTTCGCCAGCGCCGAGACTCACTGGATACCCACTGCTCTATGAACCACGACGGCTATTCGGACGCGTTTATCCAGGACATCCTTGTGCGGCATCGCGTGTTCGCCCTCGTCGGTGCGAGCCCGAACGCCTCGCGGCCTAGTTTCTTCGTCATAAAGTACCTCCTGGGGAAGGGCTATGACGTGATCCCCGTCAATCCGGGCCATGCGGGCAAGACGCTTCTCGGCCAGCGCGTCTTTGGCACGCTTGGCGACTTGGGCAGGCTGATTGATGTCGTCGACATATTCCGCAGCTCAGATGCGGCGCTACCGGTCACGCGGGATGCGATCCATATTGGCGCCAAGGTGGTGTGGATGCAGATTGGCGTCCGCAACGACGAAGCTGCCGGGCTTGCCGAAGATGCGGGGTTGAAAGTCGTCATGAACCGCTGTCCCAAAATCGAGTATGGGCGCCTGTCGGGCGAGATCGGCTGGAGAGGTGTGAATTCGCGGACTCTTTCAAGCAAACGCCCCCTTTTGGGCGCAAGACGCGGGCAACAACGATCGCTTCAAGGACAGCCGTCGCAGCAACGAGAAGAGCCGCGCTAAGGGGAAGACGCGTCCACGCGCATCCCCTATTGTCGGTGCGCCGACAACGTTCCCCAAAAAGAGGGATCAACAGAGGGAGGTTGACCATGTCCGAAGAGCGTACGCCCGGTTTCAACACACTTGCCATTCATGCCGGCGCCCAGCCGGACGCCTCGACCGGAGCGCGCGCGACGCCGATCTATCAGACGACGTCGTTCGTTTTTGACGATGCGGATCACGCGGCCGCGCTATTCAACCTGGAAGCCTTCGGGAACATCTATACGCGGATCATGAACCCCACTCAGGCGGTTCTAGAAGAGCGTTTGGCGACTCTTGAAGGAGGCACGGCTGCTCTCGCGGTGGCATCGGGGCACGCCGCTCAAGCCATCGTCTTCCATACACTCCTGGAGCCGGGAGGCGAATTTATCGCGGCGCGGCAGCTCTATGGCGGCTCGATCAATCAGTTCGGCGAAGCCTTCAAGAAATTCGATTGGCGTGTGAAATGGGCCGACACCACAGATGCGGAGTCATTCCGGGCTGCACTGACACCGAAAACGAAAGCGATCTTTGTCGAGTCGATCGCAAATCCCGGTGGCGTCATCACCGATCTGGCGGCGATCTCCGCTGTTGCCAAGGAAGCGGGCGTGCCGCTGATCGTCGATAACACGCTTGCGACGCCCTATCTCCTCAAGCCGAAGGAGTATGGCGCAGATATCATCGTGCACTCCCTGACGAAGTTTCTCGGCGGGCATGGCAACTCCATCGGTGGCGTGATCGTGGATTGCGGTACGTTCGACTGGATCGGCAGCGGTCGCTATTCGACGCTGTCGTCCCCCTGCTCCAGCTATCACGGCGTGACGCTCGGCGAGACGTTCGGCAATTTTGCCTTCGCGATTGCCTGCCGCGTGTTGGGCTTGCGCGATCTCGGCCCCGCCATCTCGCCGATGAACGCGTTTCTTATTCTGACAGGCATCGAAACACTTCCGCTGCGCATGCAGCGTCACTGCGACAACGCACTGAAAGTGGCGTATTGGCTTTCAAACCACGACAAGATTGCCTGGGTGAACTATGCGGGCCTTCCCGGCAACAACTTCTATGACTTGGCGCGGCGCTATTGTCCGGCCGGCGCTGGCGCCGTCTTCACCTTTGGTCTCAAAGGCGGTTATGAGACGGGAATCGCGCTCGTCAGTGAGGTTCAACTCTTCAGCCATTTGGCCAATATCGGGGATACACGCAGCTTGATCATTCACCCCTCCTCCACGACGCATCGCCAGCTTGCGGACGACGCACGCGAGCGTGCTGGCGCGGGCGACGATGTGGTGCGTCTGTCGATTGGGCTTGAGGATGTCGACGACATCATCGCCGACCTCGATCAGGCGCTCGCCTCGGTGTGAACAGGCGAAGGGTCTGAGCTGTAGATGCTCTTCCACAAATGGAAGAGCGCCGCGACGAAGAGGACAATAGCACCGGCCTGATGGGCAAGGCCAAGCTCGATCGGCACAGCAAGAAGCAGTGTCCATATGCCGAGAGCCGCCTGAAGTATGGCCAGAAGTGCGAGCAGGACCGCAGCGCCCAAAAGCGGTCCGGCACCGGTTTTTCGCGCGAGCCAGATGGCTTGCACGAGGGTCACGAGAATAACGGCGTAGCCCAGCATGCGATGATCGAACTGGACCGTCAGCGGGTTCTCAAAAAGATTGAGATACCAGGGTGACGCCTCGCCTAGTCCTTTAGGAATGAGGGCGCCATTCATTTGCGGCCAGGTGTTGAAGCCAAGGCCGCCATCGATCCCGGCCACCAGCGCGCCCGCGAGGAGCTGGATATAGATCAGCAGCAGAACGAGGCCGGCGGCAATGCAGGTCCCTCTGGTGCCATTGCGCTTACGGGTCCCCTGCCCTTCCTCGTGCCCCAGACCGAGAATGAGCCAGATTGTGTACCCCAAGATCAAGACCGCGACCCCGAAATGGGCCGCAAGCCGGTATTGGCTCACATCGACCCGGTCGACGAGCCCGCTTTTGACCATGTACCAGCCCAGCGCCCCTTGCAGGCCGCCAAGAACAAAGAGCCCTAAGAGACGCGGCATGAGGGGCCGCGGGATATAGCCTGCGAGCCAGAAACCAACGAACGGAACGAAGAATGCAAGGCCAATGAAGCGCCCTAAAAACCGATGCGCCCACTCCCACCAATAGATGGATTTGAACCCTTCAAGGTCCATGCCCTGATTGACATGGGTGTATTCGGGAATCTGTTTGTAGGCATCGAACGCCACTTGCCAATCGGCGTTCGATAGAGGCGGTATGGCACCCATGATAGGCTGCCATTCAGTAATAGAGAGACCGGAATCGGTAAGCCTTGTGGCGCCACCGACAAGAATCATGGCGACAACGAGAAGTGCAATACAGCCGAGCCAAGTGCGAACAGCCCGTGCCTGGCGGGCCAGCATGGCCGAACCCCCGGCATGGGACGGAGATAGGCTTTGGGTGTCTGTTGCGGTCATCGATGCGGTGATAGCGGGCTCTTGTCCCCAACTCAATCCTGGCTCTGCGTGGTCCGTGCTAAACTTGGAGAGTTTATGACTCGGGGATTGCGCAAATTCGTTGGCACAGTCGCACTGCTCGTCTTTTTCACGCTGTATGTTGTGGTTGCGGCGGCAATAGGCTCAGGGCGAATTTCGGAGGCCTCCGGCCTCATCCAGTTCGTCTATTTCCTGGTCGCAGGCCTCATCTGGATCATCCCTGCCGGGGTCTTGATCCGTTGGATGGTGCGGCCGGACTGAGTGCGATCAATACGAAACCAAGAGCTTGGGAGCTTGATCAATCGATCCGTAGACAGGCTCAGGGCCAGGACCTTTAAGCACTAAGCGTTGACGGCACTCTATTGGACCGCCACTTGGCGGCTGAATAAACCTGTGCGGCGCTGCTTCAGAGTGGATTCGTAGACGACAATCGGACAGCCCAAGCGTTGGAACGTCCAAAGCGCCTGCCCCTCAGTCTCGATCGTGCCGTTTGCAGGCAGAACAGCGACGGCGACGGGGAGCTCAAATTTCAAGGCGGGCATCAAGGCATCCATTGCGGCAAGGTCCGCATGGAGGACGACGCAGTCATAGACTTGCGTCAGCGCTTCGAAGACTTGCATAAACCGGTCCGGTTCGTAGCTTCCATCGCTCTGCATGGGCTTGCCTGCAGCAATCACCTGCAAGGCTGAGTCGTCATCTATTCGCACCACGTCAACGAAGTCTGCTTGGCCTGCGGTGAGATCGGAAAATCCGGGAACCCGGGGCATGCCTAGCTGCCCTGAAACGGTCGAGCCGCCTTTGGCGAGATCGACAAGTGCGACCTGTTCGTTGCTGTCGGCAAGGGTACGCGCCATATCAATGGCTGCGAGAGTTGCGTCGGCCTGCGCCGAGGTTCCCGCTACGAGCATCGTGCGCGGCAGTCCACCCGTTGCTCCCTCAAGAATGTCTTCCAAAATCATATCGAGAGAGTGAAAGACCGGCCCGATCGTGCCCATGCCGACCTTCGGTTTGGCGAGGATTTCCATATCGTCGTCTGCCGTCGATCCTGCAATCCGCTGTGTCAGATAATGGCGAAGATCGTTGGGGCTGAGTGCGGCCACTTCGACCTCTTTAGAGTTAGCCTTATCGGATGGTTCTTGTTTCCTGGTCGTCAGAGGCATCAGGCGCGAAGTGCCGCTGCCCCGCTTTGAATGTCTGTACCGGAAACGATCGAGCAAACCCGTCTTCTTTGTGGGCTCAGCTATCGCGATGGACGTCTGCTTGGTTGAGCCCGATCTTTTGACGTCCTTGCGCAAGCGCTTGATGAAGTCCGCCGCGGACGAGTTCCGTGCTGCAGCCTGCGGCTCCGCGTCGTTCAACGGCGATTGTTTGCCCATTGCTATGTCGCTTTGGGCGGCAGGGGCATGCTGAAACCCCTGATCGTCCTTGCCAGCTTCGTCCTCGTGCTGCGGCGCCGTCTCCGATGGAGCCTTGGCTATTGCCCGTGTCTTGTTGTCCGCAGTCGCCTGTGTGCTCGAGGCGGCCTCATCGTCTTTGGCCTCATTGCCTTGTTCGGTTTCACGGTCTGTGATGGCTCCTGTTGCGGCAGACGCGCCACTTGCCGCGAGCGGGCCGGAGGACGCCTCTGGCCGCGGCTGCTCTGAGGCGTCTTTGTTGGCTGAGGTCACGGCCGGTTCTTTGGTTTTGCCCTCCAGAACAGCCGGTTTCGTACTGCCCAATTCGATTGTCTTATCGATCGGGGCAGACGTGGCGGGGGCACGTTCGTGCATTGATGCAGCTTCGTTGGTGACAGTCTCGGGCTGGGTATCGGCCCCTGCCGCTTTTTTGACGAGCTCTTTCGCGCCAGCCTGTGACGTCTTGCGTCGAGGCTCGTTCACTTGGAGCCAGCTCGGCCGTTTGGCTGGCTTCTTTGCTCTCCAGACAGATGTCGCCCCCGCACTAACCTCGGTCTTCTGTGCGGTGCCGGACCATAACGCCTTGGCCTTCACCCTGGCCTCGGACCGAATCCCCCCGCTTGGTTTTGGCTCTGGAGTCCTTGGCTCTTGAGGCTTCGCTGCCACAGGTTTGGTATTCGACAGCTCTTGTTCGCACGTCTCCATGTCAGACCTCTTCATTTTGGAAGAGCTCATCTCGAGGGATTTCGGCTCTTGCGCTTTTTCCTCGTGTGCGCGTGCCTGGCCGCTCCTGAGCCTTGTTCTTGCGACAATTGCTGTGAGTGCAAGGAAGGCTGTCGCGAGCATGACCAGAAGGGAGAGAGATCCGTGATTAGGAAAGGAAGGATGGATCGCCACATCTGCCCTGGAGACGATAGTGGTTGGCGCGGGGGGCTCACCCAGATTGTGGCGGGCGGATGCGTCCCGATTGCGGCCCAGATAGGATTCCAAGAGCTCTCGATTGGCCGTGGCCTCGCGCTCCAGCGCCCTCAACCTCGCTTCCGTATCCGAAAGGCCGGCCGACTTGATTTTCGCTGTATTGAGGCTGGCCCCGACCGAGGTCTCGTGGGCTGCGGGCACTTTCGGCTCGTGCTTAATGCTCTTGGCGACTTTCTGCGCCTCGGATGTGTAGATCGGGCGCATCATCGACAGGCCGATATACGTCACGACGCCTGCCCCGAGTGCCAGGCCCGCTATCCACGCCTTTGCGCGCCATAGAGCGGCCCCAAGGCTCCCAAAATCGGAGTTATCGCTGGCAGGGGGAACTGGTGAAGTTTCACTCACAGGGTCGCACTCGTGCTCTTGAAAAAGACCGCCGCCAGTAAACACAGATCGCTGTAACCAAATGCTTAAGCGCCGCATCGCTTTAAGAAGTGAGGCATGCTTCAGGACCAGTTCGTGACCTGACAGATGCGCCCCTGATTGGAGCGCTGGGATCGCGGGTCTGCTTGTGAAGGGTTTGCGGCTCTTGGAAAGAACGACAGGCCACAAGTCAAGCTCTCTCAACGCACACGAAGATTCGACGGCATCACGTCGCCCGTCATGGTCCTAACAGACGACCCAGCCCAACCAAGCGATACTATTTACGTCCTCGAGCGGTTCTTCTAAAGCTCTGGGGTCGTCACGCCATTCCCTTCAGAGCGCTGTGGTTCCCGTGAGTTCGAATTTCCGAATCCTACATTGTTTGCGTGCGCCCACGGGTGGGCTGTTCCGCCACGTCCATGATGTCGCACTCGGCCAAGCCGAGCTTGGCGCGGACGTGGGGATCATTTGCGATTCCAGCGCGGGCGACAGCAATGTCGAGGTGGCCATGAGCCGTCTCAACGACAATTGCGCGCTGGGCATAACGCGCATTCCCATGTCCAGCAATCTCGACTTCAGCGATTGGCGGCTCTACCGGAAGATTGCAAAATTGGCACGGACACTTGATGTGGATGTCCTGCATGGTCACGGCGCCAAGGGGGGCGCCTATGCCAGGCTCGCGGGTCGTCTCCTGCGCAAGAAACAGAGCACTAAGGTTGTGTACACGCCTCATGGCGGCATCGTCCATTACGCCCCCTCCTCTCTCTCCGGCAAACTCCACTTCGCGATCGAACGTAAACTTGCGCCTCTCACGGATGGCTTCATTTTCGAAAGCATGTTTGCTGGAAATCGATATGCGGAGCTCGTGGGACGGCCGCAATGTCCCGCACGGGTGATCTATAACGGGCTTCAACGGCACGAATTCTATGACTCCCTTCTAGCGGACGATGCGGCCGACTTTGTGTTTGTGGGCAAGCTGTGCAAACTGAAAGGGGTCGATGTGTTTCTGGAAGCGTTGGCCGCGCAACAAAATATCTTTCCCGGCCGGGCGATTATTGTCGGTTCCGGACCCAATGAGACATACTTCAGGCGCCTTGCCCGGCGGCTCGGTCTTTCGGCGCAAGTCGCGTTCTCAGGCCCACAACCTGCACGCACCGCTTTTGTGCGAGCGCGCTGCGTTGTGATTCCGTCCCGGGCGGAGTCGCTGCCCTATATTTTGCTTGAGGCCGCTGCCGCACAGATGCCGATCATTGCTTCCAATGCTGGGGGTATCCCCGAAATGATTGGCGACATTCCGCTGCCCCTCGTGCCGCCCGGTGATGTCGATGCTCTTGCGGGCCAGCTGCGCGCATTTCTGAACGATCCAAGGCCGTATTTGCGACGCGCTGCTGAACTTCAAAGCCACGTCGCGCGAGACTTCTCTGTGGACACGATGACGCGCGAAGTTGTCGATTTTTATATTTCGGAGCTTGGTGCGGGGATCCACAAACTGCCAGAACTCGAAGCCTCGGCGAACGCTTGACCAATGGTGCACAGTCAGAGCATGCGAGCCTAATCTATCTCGCAGCCGCTTTTCGAGGCATTGCCCTCGGCCAGCCCACCGTGACGAGAGCTAGTCCACGGCCCAACGCCGCGCGAAACTAGACAGGTCAATCAACTCATATCCGCTTCTTGAGAAGAGCGCCGACGCGCCGAAAAGGCGCGCTTAGCTTCCAGGATGTGGAGATCCTCATTGCTGAGATCAATTTCTGACTGGCTCTTTGCTGGGCCCGCAATTGACCTGCTTCCTTTCTCGTCTCCAGAAGCTGCTCTCGAAGCGTTGCGAGTTCTACAGACTTGGCGCGAAGTGCCCCATGCATCGCGATAAGGTCTGCATTCTTGTTGACGAACATCGACCTCGGCATCCCATAGCTCTGGGTTGGGATGCTGTGACGCCTGTCCAGAATTCGGTCCAATGCCGGCCGGTCAAAGGGCTCGCCCAAAAAGTCGAAAAGGGTTCTGCAATAATCCGGGTCGGCTAGGAGTTCGTCATAATCGAAAAAGATGCAGTTAGAGCGGCCCTTGGCGTAGGCGCTTGAAGCGCTCAATCGTGGCTTCGAGTTTTTGTGCTTCTGTGTCCGAGGTCTTTGTCCAAAACGTGCCGCTCAGCGTCGATGGGGTGTGGCGAACGTTAAAAACAAACGCTGCCCAGGGAATGCGTGCTGAATAAAGTCCAGATATTCAGCAAAGAGATCGTTGGGTATGTCTGAAGGTGTGTAGCGCAACTCCTTAAAACCGAGGAACCGCGTTCCTTCCGCTGGTCGAAGTTTTGCACGCCGAACAAGGGAGAGCGGGGACCGGCTTCATCGCCTTCACTGCTCTTGTCGAATGGAAGGTGGGCTTTCACCATCGAGCACTGGCGTACAGCAAGGAATAGATAGAACAGCATCGAATAGTTCTCGCCCCGGAGACAATAACCGGGGATTGTATTTATGATGCCTTGCAGGAGTTTTGAGCCCGACCGTGGATAGGTCAGGATAAAGACGACCGATACCCTGTAAGGTCCAATCGAAGATTGTTTTGGCACCGACATCATCTGCGCCAGCCTCAAAATGCATTTTATAAATATGCTTTTTGATTAAAGCTCAGCATGCGTCCGCGCAAATAGAAAGCCCCGGACGGGGAGGCCGGGGCTTTCTGAGGTTCCTGTTTGGGGGGGAACCAGGCCGGAGGAGGGAAGCTCGGACCCCATCGGGACGCTAACACCCATTCTCGTGGAACAGAAAATGACAAGATCGTGTGGTAGCGTGAGATCGCGCCTCTCAAAGGCGTAACCCATTTGCAACACACCAGAATCTTTGTTGGCAAAGTGAGGGGCTGCCCGATATTCGCCCACTTTGGTCTCTTAATATCATTTCGAACGCGGTTTGACGCGGGGGTACGAGGGAAACGGAGGGAGCCTTGCCGATGGCAGGGCTTCTTCTGCGTTTGGGGCCCCTCCCCACACCACATTTTCCAGAGCATCACGATGCACCGGCCATGACGGCACGGTCCTACCGAAGCCCACTTATCGGCGGCACTCGAATGACACAATGCCTCGGTTTGGGTAGTCATTAGTTATAAAGCGGGGAAAGTGGTCGGAGCGGGGAGATTTGAACTCCCGACCCCCGGTCCCCCAGACCGGTGCGCTAACCGGGCTGCGCTACGCTCCGACATCTCGTCGATGACGGACTTGCATATAACGGTTCGGCTTTAAGAAACAAGCAAAACGACGCTACGCCAAGTCTAATCTTGCGTGTCCGCAGTCGCAAGAATCTGCCGACATGCCTCGATCTCGTCTATCAGCGCGTGGAGTTCGTCTTCCACGGATCCCATTTCACGGGTTACGGGCACTCTCGCCGCTTCCGAGGCGATGTCTGGGATCTCGGGATGGGGCGGCTCATCCGGATAGGCCTCTTCGGCAAGGCCGCGATAATCCATGACGTACCGCGCCCCATGTTCGCGCAAGATCTTCTGAACTCCGCGGATCGTGTAGCCGTCGCTATAAAGTAGGAGCCGAATGCCTCGTAACAGAGCGACATCCTCGGGCCGGTAATAGCGGCGCCCGCCGCCACGCTTCATCGGCTTCAGCTGGGCGAACTTCGCCTCCCAAAACCGCAGGACATGTTTGGGGACCTCTAGCTCGTCCGCGACTTCGCTAATTGTGCGAAACGCCTCAGGTGCCTTTTCCAACGCACCTCCTCCTGGCGACAAATTGGCTGCTATTCCGCCGCATCATTCTGAGACAGCGCCTCGTTGATCCGCTGTTTCACAATATTGCTGGCCTTGAAGACGAGCACACGCCGTGGCGTGATCGGAACTTCCTGGCCGGTCTTCGGATTGCGTCCGATTCGTTCGCCCTTCTCACGAATGCCAAACGAGCCAAATGAGGACAACTTAACCGGGTCGCCCGCCTCTAGACTCGTGACGATCTCGCGCAGCACGAGCTCCACGATCTCTGCCGACTCATTCCGGGGTAGGCCAACTTTTTGAAACACGGCCTCCGCGAGGTCAGCACGCGTTAATGTCTTCCCGCCCATCGTTTTACAGTTCCCCCAAAGTCGCGGGACGAGCGGCGATGCTATCCGAGCGACTGACCACGGGTCAATCACCCGTGCGATCAAATTCCTGATTTAGCGTCATATTCTGGATAGGTGTGGCATTCACAGCACTCACCAGCGAATGAGCAATGCACCCCATGTGAAGCCGCCACCCATGGCTTCCAAAAGGACCAAATCGCCCTTTTTGATGCGGCCATCCGTACTGGCCGTCATGAGCGCAAGTGGAATCGAGGCTGCTGATGTATTCGCGTGGGTCTCCAGGGTCATGACGACCTTTTCTCGGTCTAGTCCAAGTTTTCGTGCCGCGCCGTCCAAAATACGTTTGTTAGCTTGGTGTGGCACAAACCAGTCTATATCGTCTGCCACATAGCCTGCTTTATCCAAGGTTTCACGAATGACTTGGCTGATCTTGGTTATGGCATGACGAAACACTTCAGGGCCGTCCATGCGCAAATGTCCGACCGTTCCCGTGGACGATGGCCCGCCATCCACATAGAGCTTGTCCCGATAGCGCCCGTCGGACCTCAGCGTCGTGGCGAGGACGCCAGGGTCAGTCAGCGCTCCGTTCGCCTTTTGCGCCTCAAGAATCAGCGCGCCGGCGCCATCCCCAAACAAAACGCATGTCGAACGGTCTTCCCAATCGAGGATCCGGGAAAACGCTTCCGAGCCAATTACCAGGGCGCGTCTAAACTGACCGCTTTTCAGATAGTTATCGGCCGTGGCAAGTGCGAACACGAAACCTGAACAGACCGCTTGGACGTCAAATGCGGCGCCATCGGTGATGCCCAGTTCGGCCTGCACCGTCACGGCTGTCGCCGGAAAGGTTTGATCCGGTGTCGAGGTGGCCAAGATAATAAGATCAATGTCACCCGGCTCAAGCTTCGCATCGGCCAGAGCACCCTTTGCCGCCTCGATGGCCATGGTCGAGGTCAGTTCGCCGTCCGCCACGATACGCCGTTCGCGAATGCCCGTTCGGGCGGCGATCCACTCATCCGACGTATCGACGATCTCGGCCAGGTCCGCATTGGTGACAACCCTGTCGGGCAGATACCCGCCAACGCCCTTCACCACCGACCTTAAAGTTTCCAAGATGACAAGTCCGCCCTTACGCCGCGCCTTCTAGCTCAAGCTTGGTGTGGAACTGGGCAACATCGCTCCCGAGCCGTTCCACCACTCCGCTTGAGGCCATCTCAAACGCAAGATCGATCGCGCTGGCGAAGCCCGTCGCATCGGTGCCACCGTGGCTCTTGACGACAATGCCGTTCAACCCGAGAAAAATTCCGCCGTTCAACTGGCGCGGGTCCATTTTTTCTTTCAATGCCCGAAATGCCCCTTGGGCTAGAATTGCCCCGAGACGCGAGAGCAGCGATCGGCTCATTGCAGCTCGAAGATATTGTGCGATTTGCTTAGCTGTTCCCTCTGCCGTCTTCAAGGCGATGTTCCCGGTGTAACCGTCCGTCACGACAACATCCACGGCACCATGGCCAATATCGTTCCCCTCGATAAATCCATGATAGCGAATTGGCAGCGGCGCTCCTTTCAGGACTGCAGCTGCCTCTCGAATTTGCTCGAGGCCTTTGACTTCCTCTACGCCGATATTGAGGAGCCCGATACTAGGGTTCTTCATTCCGAGGAGTGCGCGCGCCATGGCGCTGCCCATCAGTGCAAATTCGACGAGCTGGCGTGAATCCGCACCGACATTGGCGCCAACATCGAGAACGATGCATTCGGCCTCAACAGTTGGCCAGATCGCGGCGATCGCGGGCCGGTCGATCCCTGTAATTGTCTTCAGACAGAATTTTGACATCGCCATGAGGGCGCCTGTATTGCCAGCTGACACTACGGCGTGGGCCTGCCCGTCCCGGACCGCCTGAATGGCCAGCCACATGCTCGATTTCCAGCGCCCGCGGCGTAAAGCCTGGCTCGGCTTGGCGTCCATGGCGATCGAGACGTCCGAATGAATGACTTCAGATTTCGCGGCGAGTTCAGGATGGGTTTTGAGCTCCCGGGCAATATCGTCTTCATCGCCGACCAGGATGAAGCGCATGTCCGGGTGCCGGACAAGAGTGACCGCCGCCGCCGGAATGACCACGCTGGGACCATGATCCCCACCCATGGCGTCGAGCGCTATGGTGACTGGAGCACCCATTCTCCGCTACCGATCTGGAAAATTCTCTTTGAGGCGATCATTCGCCCGTGCAACCCCCGGAAACCAAACCCGAATAGACGTAAATGCCCGCCAGTGACAACCTGATTTTGATGTTGCGGTCAGATCCTCAAGAATCCTTGAGCCGTTTAAGGGCTGCGAAGGGACCGTTTTCCGCCGTTTCTGGCCCCGATTCTTCATCCGCCCACTGTAACCGTGCTCCGGCTTTCTTTGGATAGGGATCGAGCGAGGTCGCCAAGGTCTCATAGATCAGCCGACCAAGATCGATCGCACCAGCCTCTATCACCTCCGGCCAATCTATTTCGGCTGCTTGGTCTGGGTCTTCAGCCTGTTTCTCAAGGATCTCGATTTTGGCTACGGGCCAGAACTCCACGTCCACAGGAACATCGATGGCAGATGGTATGGGCTCGAGACTCACGACGCAGGTCTGCGTCACGTCGGCCTCAAGGCGCCCGGAAATATGCACCTTGCCCCCGCGATCTTCGCGCAACCGATAGGTAAAATTGAGCGTGTCGAGCGCCCTCAGATCAAGCAGGTCCCGAATACCCTCGCGCTCCGCGGCCGTGATGTCGCATGACTTGGACACCTCATTCTCGATTTCATTGAGCTTCACTTTCCGAATTAAAGGCGCGGGTTGGAGGTCTTCGTTGAGAGATTGCGTCATGATTGCGCGGCTCCTTCGGCTCGAGTGCCCGGGAATTTGAGCCTGCCTTCGCAAATCGCTTGAACGGGCTGGATTTCCAAACTCTCGATTATCTCCCTTAGATACGGCGTCACGCGCGCACTTGCAGCCCTTGCCGCGTTTCCATCTCCGGGTAAGGCGCCTGCAATTTCGTCCTCCAGCGCCGTGCCGCCGTTTGCGAAGGCCCGTTCATAGGTCTCATGAAGGCTGGCGCCGGAGGCCACGAGTTTCCGGACCTTGTTCGGCACTGACAAATCCCCGACTCCTGTTTCCCGTAAGACAGTATCCATATCGGCCGTGAAGCGGTCCACCAACGACTGAGCTGTCGCGGAAGCAGCCTTCCCTTGTCCCTTCAACCGATGCAGCACTGCAAACAGATGAAGTGACAGAACCATGAAGCGGCCCTCCAACGAATCGGGGACACCGTGCTCTTGGTAATGAATTGGAAGCCGTGCCTGCGCCACAATCGCGTCATAAATTTCGTGAGCGTGAAGCACTGTTCTGCGCCAGGGCAGAAGAGCGACGAGAGGCTTTAGGGACACGGGCATTTCGTCTAGGTTCTTGGCAAATTCTAGCCAGTTTGGCGAGTGGGCCAGTTCAAGGGGAACGCAAAGTCTTGCGAAAGGTCAAGTTAGCACCCGCATGGGCACCCCTGCCCGTGCTTGCCACGCTCTTACTCGGCGTTGCCCCTATCATGGGCTGCGCAGGACAGATCGACCGGCACGGGCATGTCTTTATCGATGTGGACCTCGATCAAATTCGGCCCGGCATGTCCAAGGGAGACGTGCAATCGGTTCTTGGGTCACCGGACACGCGCAGCACCATTGGCGGCGATGCATTCTACTATATCTCCTCGACGATGAAGACCGTGGCCTTCATGAAGCCGAAGGAGATCGACCGCGAGGTTGTGGCAGTCTATTTCGATGGCTCTGAGACCGTACGGAATGTGGCGCGATACGGCCAGAAGGACGGCATTATCGTCGACTACAATAAAGATGAAACCCCGGCACGCGGTAAGGACTATACTTTTGTCGAGCAAATGTTCGGCAATATTGCACAGCGCCAGCTGTTCAAGGATCAAAGGGGCGCGAGTGGCGCTTCCGGGATCCCGGGCATCTAACCCAAGACAAAGAAAAAGCCCCGCTCCTTTTCACAAAAGCGGGGCTTCTCTTTGATGTAAGCCAATCGGGTTGTTTTCGATCGCCTATTGGTGAGCGAGCACCGCGAGGAGAAGCAACGCCACGATGTTGGTGATCTTGATCATCGGATTCACAGCGGGGCCGGCGGTATCCTTGTAGGGATCGCCGACGGTATCGCCAGTAACCGCCGCCTTGTGAGCGTCGGAACCCTTGCCACCGTAATGGCCGTCCTCGATATATTTCTTCGCGTTGTCCCAGGCACCACCGCCCGTCGTCATGGAGATGGCAACGAACAGTCCTGTAACGATTACGCCAAGAAGCATGGCACCCAGCGCCGAGAACGCTGCACTCTTGCCAGCGATCCAATCGATCAAGAAGTAGAACGCGATTGGCGACAGCACCGGCAGCAGCGATGGAATGATCATCTCCTTGATCGCCGCCTTGGTCAGAAGGTCAACGGCCCGGCCATAGTCCGGCCGATCCTCGCCCTTCATGATCCCAGGCTTCTCCTTAAACTGACGCCGCACCTCCTCAACGATGGCAGAGCCCGCACGGCCGACAGCTGTCATGGCCATGCCGCCGAAGACGTAAGGCAGCAGACCGCCAAGGAAGAGACCGACCACAACATAAGGGTTCGAGAGTGTGAAGGCGGGGTCGACACCAGAGAAGTAAGGATATTTGTCGGCATTGGCCGCAAAGAACCGCAAGTCCTCCGTATAGGCGGCGAACAGCACCAGCGCGCCGAGGCCCGCCGAACCAATTGCATAGCCCTTGGTCACGGCCTTTGTGGTGTTGCCCACGGCATCGAGCGCGTCAGTCGTCTTGCGAACGTCCTCCGGCAAACCAGCCATTTCGGCAATACCACCGGCATTATCCGTAACAGGACCGAAGGCATCGAGGGCAACGATCATGCCGGCGATGGCAAGCATGGTGGTCACCGCAATAGCGATGCCGAACAAGCCCGCCAGGTTATAGGTGATGATGATACCCGCCATAATGACCAGGGCCGGTAACGCTGTCGATTCCAGCGATACCGCGAGCCCCTGGATGACATTCGTGCCGTGGCCGGTGACGGACGCTTTCGCGATCTCCCGTACCGGGCGGTACTCTGTCGAGGTGTAGTACTCGGTGATCACCACGATGAGAGCGGTGACCACAAGGCCGACCACACCACACAGATAAAGCGACTGACCGGTAAAGCTCACATCGCCAATCTTCATCGCCGTATCCATGCCGACCAGCCACGCCGTGACGGGCCAAAGCAAGATCAGCGACAAGACGCCGGTCGCGATGACGCCCTTGTAGAGGGCACCCATGATCGACTGACTTGAACCCAGACGGACGAAATAAGTCCCGGCGATCGACGTGATCACACATGTTGCGCCAATCGCAAGCGGATAGAGCATCATCTTCCAGACAGTGTCTCCGCCGCCAGCAAAGTAGATCGATGCGAGCACCATGGTCGCGACGATGGTCACCACATAAGTCTCGAACAGATCGGCCGCCATACCGGCGCAATCGCCGACATTGTCGCCCACATTGTCAGCGATTGTTGCTGGGTTGCGTGGATCATCCTCGGGAATACCCGCTTCCACCTTTCCGACCAGGTCACCGCCGACGTCCGCACCCTTGGTGAAGATGCCGCCGCCCAGACGGGCGAAGATCGAGATCAGCGATGCGCCGAAGCCAAGCGCCACAAGTGCGTCGATGACCGCCCGTGATGCCACGCTATAGCCGAGCACTTCCGTCAGCACGAGGAAGTAGATGGCAACGCCAAGGAGCGCGAGACCGGCGACGAGGAGCCCTGTTATGGCGCCGGAGCGAAACGCGAGACTCAGGCCGTCCGCGAGGCTCTTGCTGGCCGCCTGCGCGGTCCGCACATTCGCGCGCACTGAAACATTCATGCCGATATAGCCCGCGAGACCAGACAGAAACGCACCGATGGCGAAACCGATGGCCTGAGGCAAACCTAGTAGAAAGTAGAGCACAATGAAGATGATCACCCCCACCAGGCCAATGGCTTGGTATTGGCGGGTGAGATAGGCCTTCGCGCCTTCTTGAATCGCCGCGGCGATTTCCTGCATCCGCGGCGTGCCCGCGTCCGCCGCAAGAACGGCCTTGGTGGTCCAAACGCCGTACGCGATCGAGAGCGCGCCGCAGGCGATAATCAGATAGAGAACCCAAGTCATGGCAGACTGTCCCCGTTTTTTGAATTTGTTGGAATTGAGCGAGTTGCGGCTGCTTTCCTGACATGCAAATGTCTGCCGCTTGTTTCCCTCCAAAGTGGCGTTAGCCGGGGCGGAAAATGCCAAAGTTGCGGCACGGAAGCAACAGAGGGAACGCGAGTTCGTCCAAATGGACAATATTGCCCTTGGTCAGCCTAGAAGTGGCTAAATCCCTTGTGTTTTAGAGAGATGGCACTGCCGCTCTCATCCAAGACCTTAACATCCGAGGCAGCGACGGCGACAGTTCCTATGGCAACAAAGCACGTTTCGTGTGCTTTTGCTTCCGATTCGAACTGGTCTGCTGATTGAGGGGAAACGGCCATTGCGACCACATAGTCGTCTCCTGCTGCGATGAGATCGAGGAGATGGCTTGGAGAGTGCTTAAGCACTTTTTTGGCGGCTGAGGAGAACGGCACGCGTGCCGTTTCGATTTCAGCGCCCACATGGGAGACGTGGCAGAGCTTATCGATGTCGGCCACAAGCCCGTCTGAGATGTCGATGGCTGCCTTGGCGAAGTTGCGAACCAGAAGCGCCGCGGCCGCGTCTATGCGCGGGCAGCGATAGCAATCAATCAAGACGTCGATGTCGTCCTGCGTCAGGCCCCAAGCTTGTCCGAGAGCTGGATCTTGGAGGAGACGTAACCCCAAATACGCATCGCCAATCGTGCCGCTAACATAGAGCCGGTCGCCTGGCTTAGCGCCGAGCCGCGTCACAGCATTCTCATGCTGAACAAGTCCGATTGCCGTCACGGTAATCGTTGGTGGGCCGGATGTGGCCGTCGTGTCGCCGCCGATCAGCGAGATGCCGGTTTGGTCCTGTACGCGGCCAAGGCCTTCAGCAAACGCCTCAAGCCAATCTATGTCGGTCTCTTTGGGGAGAGCGAGCGAGAGCGTGTAAACAGAGCCCCGCGCGCCTTTGGCAGTCAGGTCCGACAAATTGACGGCAAGGGCCTTGTGACCGATTGTACGGGGCGGATCGTCTTTCAGAAAATGAATGTCTTGTACGAGTGTGTCGCACGTCACGACCAGTTGGTGGTCATCCGTGACGGTCAGGATCGCCGCGTCATCCTTGAGTTCAAGAGCGCCGGAGTCCTTGGCCAGTGGCGCAAAGATGCGGGCGATCATGTCGAACTCTCCCTCGAGCGCCATACCAAGTTCCTCTTCGTTGTCAGGCACCACCGACGGCGGGCTGGGCGAACTCTTCCGGGCGCTCTTTACGTGCGAGTCGGTCGAGAACGCCGTTCACGACCTTAGGCTCGTCCTCACCGAAAAACGCATGGGCAATATCCAAATACTCGTTGATCACCACGCGCGCGGGCACATCGTTGCGAATAAAAAGTTCAAATGCTGCGGCCCGGAGCACCGCGCGCAAAATTGAATCGACCCGGCTGAGACGCCAGCCTTCTGCAAGTTGCTGATCAATCATGGGATCAAGTTGGCGCTGCTCGCGCACCACACCATCCACGAGGTCATGGAAGAACTCGGCTTCGGCAGCGTGATATTGATCGCCCTCGACTTCCTGCCCCAGACGGTGCGCCTGGAACTCGGCAACCACGTCGTTCAGGTCGATGCCGGTCATATCCATTTGATAGAGCGCCTGGACTGCAGCGAGACGCGCAGCGCTTCGCAAGGACGACCTGTTCGTTTTTTTGGTTGTCGCGGTCATGGTTTAACGCCGGCTCGCTGACGAAAAATGCTGTTCAAGCCGCATCAAGGTGAGGCAGGCACGCGCTGCATCTCCCCCTTTGTTGCGGCCATCGACACTCGCTCGCTCCCACGCCTGCTCCATGCTCTCACACGTAATAATCCCTGAGCCAATCGGCACGCCATGCTGAAGGGCGAGCTGGTTGAGGCCCGCAGCAGATTCCCGGGCAACAATGTCGTAATGGCTCGTCTGGCCCCTGATGACGCAGCCGAGCGCAATACAGGCTCTGTGATGGCCAGCGCGGCCAATGAACCCATTGGCGAGCGAAAGGCTGAGGGCAAGCGGGATCTCAAGAGCACCGGGCACGCCGATCTCCTCATAGTCGATATCATGGCCGCGCAGCTCTTCGATCGCGCCGCGCGACAGCTCGTCGGCGATATCTTCATAAAAGCGTGCAGAGATGATGAGAACGGAATTGGGACCCTTGCGGCTCATTACGTGTTCTCCAGATTGCGCTTGCCGGCGACTTTTAATCCATAACCTACAAGGCCCACAATCTTGCGTGATGGCGAGTTCGTCAGCAGCACCATTTCGCGAACACCAAGGTCCAAAAGGATTTGCGCACCAATGCCGTAGTCCATGAGCCGGCCCTGACCGAGACCGTTCGCGACTCCGTTGAGGCGCGCGGAAATCGCATCGGGGCGGGACTCGCGGATCAGGACGATAACGCCGCGTCCCTCCTCGCCGATCAACTCCATGGCTTTGTGAACACTCTTATCGCAGCCCGAGGCCAAGATATCATCCAGCGTGTTGACCGCATGGACACGGACGAGAACGGGGCCGCAAGTTCCTACGTCCCCTTTGACGAGGGCCACATGCTCCACGGGATCGACGGTCGTGGCATAGACCTTGGCATCAAAGGCGCCACCATGGGCACTTTGGATTGTCGTTTCCGCCACCACGTTCACCAGGTGATCGTAGCGGAGCCGGTACGCGATGAGATCCGCGATGGTCGCGATCTTGAGATTGTGGGTCTGCGCAAAAGTGACGAGATCGGGCAGCCGCGCCATAGTGCCGTCGTCGTTCATGATCTCACAAATCACACCGGCCGAGCTAAGACCTGCAAGGCGCGCAAGATCGACCGCCGCTTCCGTATGGCCGGCGCGGACAAGGACGCCGCCTTCCTTGGCTAGAAGCGGGAAAACGTGTCCCGGTGACACGACGTCCTTATGATCCTTGGTGGGATCGATTGCGACGGAAATTGTGTGTGCCCGGTCATGGGCTGAAATGCCCGTGGACACGCCCTCGCGTGCTTCAATGGAAACCGTGAACGCGGTTGAATGACGCGAACGGTTGGAGTGCGTCATCAATTCAAGATGAAGCTGCTTGGCACGCTCGTTCGTGATCGCAAGACAGATAAGACCGCGACCGTGCTTGGCCATGAAGTTGATGGCATGCGGCGTTGCCATCTGCGCAGGGATGACGAGATCCCCTTCGTTTTCACGTTCTTCGGCATCGACAAGAATGAACATCTTGCCGTTGCGTGCGTCCTCAATCACTTCCTCGATGGGTGAAAGGAAATGGCCCAGGTCCGTTCCGCTCTCCGTTGCAGTCAAAGCCGTCACGAAATTTCGCCCTTAGTTTGTGCCAGGCGCGCCACGTAACGCGCGAGTAGGTCAACTTCAAGATTTATGGGATCACCGGGCTGCCGTTTGCCCCAACTGGTGTGGGTCAGCGTATAGGGGATCATGTTAACGTCGAAGCGAGGACCTTCCACCTCATTGACCGTAAGCGATACCCCATTCAGGGCGACAGATCCTTTCGATGCGATGAATGGGGAGAACTCCGGCGGAACTTCGAGAAGAAACCGTATGCTGTCTCCATCGGGAAACCGGGAGACGATTCTGGCCACGCCGTCGACATGGCCGGACACGATGTGGCCACCTAGTTCCTCGCCAAGCGCTAGCGCGCGTTCCAAATTGATTTTCCGTCCGATATCCCATGAACCAAGGGTTGTGTGGCTCATGGTCTCGTTAGAGACGTCCACCGTGACAAGGGAGCCCTCTCCGTTGACCTTTTTGACTCTTGTGAGTGTCAGGCAGCAGCCATCGCATGCGAGCGAGGCGCCCTCCACCAGGCTTTTACGCTTATAGGGTGTGTGAATAACGAAGCTGGGCCCGTCGCGCTCTAGGAGCGTTCCTACGCCGCTGACGATGCCAGTGAACATGATCTCTTCCGGCGCCACCACGTCATCCGGTCGGGTCCGAAGGATCGCGTGGCGATACGAGTGAAATGGCTGTTTTTCACAAGCCGATCAAGGCCCTCGCCGCCAAAAGGCGTTACCCCTTCGTCGCCAACGGACTTTGGCCCAGTATAGATCACCGCCTCATCGACAAGGTGGGCATCAAGAAAGGATTGCGCCACCGAAGGGCCTCCTTCGACAAGCACGCGCGTCATGCCGTGATGAGCGAGTATCTCAAGCGCTTCCCTAACATCAAGCATGCCGCAATCCTCGACTGGGACGGGAAGGATCTCCGCGCCACGATCGAGCAGACGCTTTGAATGGGTTTGGGCTTCTTCCGCCGCGCACAAAAGCCAGATGGGGACCTCACGATCCTCAAACAGACGTGCGCTAGGCGGTGTGCGCAAGCCCCGATCGAGCACAACCCGAACAGGCGAGTGGCTCTTCATACCGGGGAGCCTGCAGGTCAACGAGGGATCGTCTGCCAAAACGGTTCCACGTCCGACGATGATGGCATCGTTTATGGCCCGCAGGAGATGGCCATGCGCGCGCGCCGCAGGTCCGGTGATCCACACGGGCTCGCCATCGCCTCTCGGGATACGTCCATCGGCGCCAACCGCCAATTTGAGCGTAACGGCGGGCCGGCCCTCTCTCACACGCATCAAATGCCCGAGCGTGACCGACTGAGCCTCTGCAGCACCAACACCTAATGTCACATCGATGCCCGCAGTCTTCAGCCGTTCGATGCCGCGCCCCGCAGTGCGCGGGTCAGGATCACCAATTCCGATGACAACGCGTTTGACTTTGGCCTCAATAATCACATTCACGCAGGGTGCGCCACGTCCGCCCCCATGGGCGCATGGCTCAAGTGTCACGTAAAGCGTACTGCCTTCGGCGCGGCTCCCAGCCCGCACAAGTGCGATGGCTTCTGCGTGCGGGCGCCCAGCTGGGGCGGTCCACCCTCGCCCCGCGATCTCGCCGGACGGCATCACCACAATTGCGCCAACGGAGGGGTTCGGCCAGGCAAGGCCAAGCCCCCGCCGCGCGATCCGGATAGCTTGAGCCATGTAATGCGTGTCGCGCGTGGTCATGGGAGAACGGCCGGTCTAATCGTCGATCGGAGCAGTTTCGCCCGCATCAAGGTCGTCGTCTTCGCCTTCTGTTCCTGCGAGTTCGCCCAGCAGCGCCTCGAAATCCTTCGCCTCGCGAAAGTTCTTGTAGACCGAGGCGAAACGCACATAGGCGACATCATCCAACCCTTTGAGGGCTTCCATGACAAGACGGCCAATGGTCTCCGATCGAATATCGCTCTCGCCCATGTTCTCCAACCGGCGCACGATCCCGCTCACCATGCGTTCGGTGCGGTCCGGCTCCACGGGGCGTTTTCGGAGTGCGATCTGAATGGACCGCATCAGCTTATCGCGGTCGAACGGAATGCGGCGGCCGCTCCGTTTGACAACGGTCAGCTCGCGCAATTGCACGCGTTCGAAGGTGGTAAAGCGACCGCCGCAGTCTGCACAGACGCGGCGGCGCCTTATCGTTGTGTGGTCCTCGCTAGGACGAGAATCCTTCACTTGCGTGTTGGTGCTGCCACAATAGGGGCACCGCATGGGCGACCGCCCTCCCCTTATTCACCATCACGCCCGACGCTTACTGGTAGATCGGAAAGCGTCCGCAAAGCTCGATGGCCTCGTCCTTCACCTTGGCTTCGACGGCTGCGTTTCCTTCTTCCCCGTTGGCCACGAGGCCATCCAGGACTTCAAGGATCATGCGACCGATCGACTGGAACTCGGTGACGCCGAAGCCGCGCGTCGTGCCGGCGGGCGACCCCAGTCGGATACCAGAGGTGACCATCGGTTTTTCCGGATCAAACGGGACACCGTTCTTGTTGCACGTGATGTTCGCGCGACCAAGGGCTTCCTCGGCGGCTTTGCCCGTGAGCCCCTTAGGACGCATATCGACAAGAATGAGATGCGTGTCGGTTCCACCAGAGACGAGCGCCAGACCGCCATCCACTAGCGTCTGACCGAGTGCCTTGGCGTTGTCGATGACACGCTGCGAATAGAGCTTGAACGAAGGCTGAAGCGCCTCACCGAAGGCGACGGCCTTGCCGGCGATGACGTGCATCAGCGGGCCGCCCTGAAGACCTGGGAACACGGCCGAGTTGATCTTCTTGCCGATGTCCAAATTGTTGGAAACCACAAGGCCAGAGCGGGGACCGCGAAGTGTCTTGTGCGTCGTCGTGGTGCAGATATCTGCAATCGGCACTGGGCTTGGGTGAAGGCCAGCGGCCACGAGGCCGGCGAAATGCGCCATGTCGACATGCAGGTAGGCGCCGACAGCGTCCGCAATCTCGCGGAAACGCTGGAAGTCGATGACGCGCGGATAGGCGGAGCCGCCCGCGATGATGAGCTTGGGCTTGTGCTCATGCGCCAGACGCTCGACCTCGTCATAGTCAATCAGATTGGTCTCTTTTGTGACGCCATACTGGACTGCATTGAACCATTTGCCCGACTCGTTAGGCGGCGCGCCATGGGTAAGGTGACCGCCAGCGGCGAGGCTCATGCCCAGGATCGTGTCGTTCGGTTTGATCAGTGCCAGCATGACGGCTTGGTTCGCTTGCGACCCGGAATGCGGCTGGACGTTGGCGTATTCGCAGTTGAAGAGGCGCTTGGCACGGTCGATGGCCAGCTGCTCAACCACATCCACGTATTGACAACCGCCATAGTAACGGCGGCCCGGATAGCCCTCGGCATATTTATTGGTCAGCAGCGTTCCGACGGCGTCGATCACGGCACGCGAAACCATGTTTTCCGATGCGATCAGCTCGATCTCGTTCTGCTGGCGTTCGGCTTCGTTCTCGATCGCCTCCCAAACCTCAGGGTCGGAATTTTCCAAGTGATTGCTGAAAAAATCGCCCTCGCGGGATTGGGCGCTCTGCATGTCGCTGGCCGTCATCTCTTACTGCTCCTTGAGCTCAAAATACCCATAGTCCCGAGGTTTTTAGCTCCTGAAAGGCATTCAGGCAGCGTCCTCCGGGACGTTTTCCTGGCTCTACCACATGTCGCTGGCCTATGCCAGCAACACCCAAACGGTAGAGAAGGTTCGGATCAGAATACAGCGTGAGGACAGAAAGACCAGCGCTCGAAAGGCTCTCGGGGCCAATACTAAAAGCCGGCCGCTGTCAGCTTGTGGCAAGAAGGCTCAAAACCCCGCTCGCAACAATGTAGACGCCCGCGCCGATCACCAAACAGGCGAAGACCATTGAAAGAGCGCGTTTGTGGTCGGTAAGCCGGACATTTGCCCATGTGCCAAAGAGAATCCCTACGGCCCCACCGGCGATGAGCATCGTGGCGATGCGCCAATCGACGTAACCCGAGATCGCATAGCTTAGTGCCGTTGCCGCACCAAAGGCCGTGACGGCAAAAAGGGACGTTCCGATCGCGTTTTGAAGTCCCATCCCTGTCGCAAGCATGAGGCCCGGAACGATGAGAAAGCCCCCGCCAATACCGAAAAAGCCAGAAAAGAGACCAACGCCAGCACCGATCAGGAGAAGCCGCGGCAAAAGATGTCTCGCACTCTCCAGGTTCAGCCGCACATTATCGTTCGCAGGGCGCGGGCGGGCGAACAGCATGTAGGCGCCAATCCCGATCATGACGACGCCGAACAAAGCCAAAAGCTCCGTTCCACCAAGCTGCTTTCCAAGCGCTGCCCCCGCAAATGCGCCCGCAACGCCCGCACTGCCAAATACGAGAGCGCATGGCCACTTCACCGTGCCCATTCGCGCATGTGTGGTGAGGCCCCATGCGGCATTGGCCGCCACGGCCACGGCGGAAGAGCCGATGGCCACATGTGTCGAGGGAACGCCGACCAGATAAATGAGAAGAGGCACGGCAAGGACCGAGCCGCCACCGCCGATGAGCCCAAGAGTTGCTCCCACGAGCGCCCCAGAGCCCAGAAGCAGAGAGATAGGCAGGAGCCCCAGTGGCATGATGCTTACGCGCTCGCGCTGCTACGGTTCCAAGGCATTACCGCAAGAGCCTTTGCCATCCCACAAATACCGGTCATCCCGCCAAAGACCAATCCGGCTCCAACAAATCCCGCAAATGCGTAAAACAGCGGCGACACGAACGTGCCCAGCAGAACAAAGAGGAGCACGAAGCTGCCGGCACCGATCATGACTTGGCGGTGCAGCTCAATAGGCGCACTGGAATCGCTCGCGACCGGAAGTCCGGCTTTCTTCCAGGCATCGAGACCGCCCTCCATAATATAGGCTTCGCTAGAGGCTGCATCGCGCAGACGTGCCGCATTTTGCGTCGTTCGCATCCCGGTACGGCAATGGAAGATGATCGGTGTGCCTACGCCTGTCAGGTTCGTCAAATTGGGTAAGGGGCCGTGACGAGAGCCTGGCACGAATTCGCGCGCGCGCTCATCGGCGCCGCGAATATCGATCAGGGTCGCGCCTTGATCCATGAGGCGTCTGGCGTCTTCGGGATTGATTGTTGGAAGGCTCATGGCGGATTTCCTCTTCGTATTCTCAGTTCAATCGTCACTGCAAAAGAGCTTTTGGAGATAGCCTAGCAGCAACTCCGTGCGGGGCTCGG